>Ga0065721_10050118_pt1 | contig 23106 bp, 18 predicted proteins | sample Mesricmetagenome_FD_59108 | JGI IMG/M metagenome (GOLD analysis project Ga0065721, IMG submission 59108) | Mesophilic microbial community from rice straw/compost enrichment Sample: eDNA_1 v2 (version 2) | ecosystem: Engineered > Solid waste > Grass > Composting > Bioreactor | place: USA: Davis...
ATCGTGATATTGCGGTTGTTTTCTGAAGGGGCATGGAGAGAGACTGCACCGCGCACGATCACCAAAACGATCAACGTGCAAACGAACACATTAAAGAACCACAGAGGGCTTGTCCGCATCGCTCTCCACAACGTACGGTGGATTTCCTTTCTTCTCCTTCGGACACGGGGGCACGGCTCTACGTTTTTTGGCCGGAGGCGAAGTAGACCGCGTCCCCGGCTTCCGTCGCGATTAACTCGTACATCACGAACCCCGGCGAGTCGTATATCCAGTACCGGTGGTCCTTCACGATTTCGAGGGATTCTTCTTTCGAAACGCTCATGTACTTCCGGGTCCCCGTCTCGTCCACCGCGTCTACCGGTCGCTCCACTTCGAGCCACCCGGTCTCCAGCATTTCCCTCACCTCACGGATGACGGCATCCAGCCTCTGGTCCTCGGGGACGTCGCGGAGCAGGGGGTCGAGGGCGGGATCGGCGGCTACCTCCCAGAAGTAGAAAGAGTCCGTCGTGAGTTCCGACAGGATGGTCTGTTGAAGTTCCGTCATCCGTACCTCCCCTTTCCGCATTGGCCGACACGGCGCTACCGCCGCCGGACGGCCGCGCCCGCGGCTTTCTGAAGCATCTCCGCGATTTCAGGCGGGTCGTCCGGCCGGACGTGGTCGGCGGGCGTTTCCCCGTCGTCGTTTACGAGGCGCACATCGGCGCCGCGCCGCAGCAGTTCCCGGACGATGGCCCGCTGTCCCCACGCCACGGCATTGTGCAGCGCCGTGCCGCAGGGCGTGCGGCAGTTGACATCCGCCCCGGAATCCAGCAGCAGGCGCACCATCGCAAGGCGCTCGTCCTCCGGCAGGTCATAACCGCCGCACAGGTTCATCAGCGGGGTAAGGCCGCTATCATCCGGTCGGTTCAGGTCCGCGCCGTGCGCCGCCAGGAGGCGCACCATGTCGTGGTGGAGCCCATCGGCGGCCCAGCGTACGGGAGTGGTCTCGCAGCGCGACAGGCCGTTTACGTCGGCGCCATGCTTCAGCAGGAGGCGGGCGATCCCTGTGTTGCCGTCCGACGCCGCGCACGCCAGGGGGGTCATATCTTCGTCGCCGCCCGGCAGGTTCGGGTTTGCTCCCCGCGCCAGGAGCAGCGCCAGAGCCTCCTCATTGCCCCAGCTCGCGGCGATGTGGACCGGCGCGAATCCGTCCGCATCGGTCTGGTTCACGTCCACGCCCGCGTCCAGCAGACGCCGTACCGTGGGCTGATCGCGGTGATAAATCGCCATGAGGAGATCGGCAGGGTTTGTAGAAGGCATGGGGGCTGTCTGACTTCCTCAGGAGAAAACGCCGTGCTTTTGCTGGAAGAACTACGCGCCGGGCTGGGGGCAGCGGGGGTCGGGGACGGGTTCGGGGTCGGCGCCGCCGGCCAGGTTGTGCGCGGCGCGCGTGGTCTCCGGAAGGCGGTAGCCGCGCCCGGCGCGCAGCACGAAGTCGATGCTGGTCTCCAGGTCGATGCGGTGCCCGAGCGAGACGTACAGCGGCTTGACCCGCGCCCGGGTCCGCAGCGCGGCGCCGATGGTCTCGCCCCGGTCCACCACGGGCGCCCAGTCGCCCGGCTCCGGCCCCGGCTCCTCATGCTTGCCGACAAACGGCGTCTTCGCCACCCCGATGCAGGGAATACCGGTGAGGACGCCGAGGTGGCACGCGATGCCGAAGCGGCGCGGGTGGATGAGGCCCTGCCCGTCGATCATGAGCAGGCCCGGGGGCGCGGACAGCTTCTCCAGCGCAGCCAGCACCAGCGGCGATTCGCGGAACGAGAGCAGGCCGGGGATGTAGGGGAACTCCAGCTTCGCGGTGGCGACCGCGGTCTCGACCACGGCGAGGTCCGGCCAGGAGAGGACGACGATGGCGGCCTGCCCCTCGCCGCGGAGGGAGCAGTCGACCCCGGCGACGGTCTTCACCACCGCCGGGTCGAAGTCGAGGGTACGGACGACCCGGGCCGCGAGCTGCTTCTGCAGCGCCACGGCCTCAGATTGGGTCAGGTCCCAGCGGTGCGACGCTTCGGGCAGTTCCATGACCGGATTGTACCCGCCGGAGCGCGTGCGCCAGGAATCGGATTCAGTCGTCGCTCCAGGAGATGGTGAGGCGGCGGCCGGCGGGCACGAAGTACTCGCAGTGCCCTTCCGGCGTGAGCTGCCCTTCTACCTCCTCATCTGGCGACGCCTCGTGCCCCTGCGCGTGGATCGTCACCGGCGGCAGGGCGGTGTTCCTGCCGCCGGCCCGGCTGTCCGGGATCAGGCGGACGCGGCAGCGGGTGCCCATCACGCCACGTATCTCCAGCATCACGCGCTGCTCCTCCCGGTCCTGCACGTCGGACAGTGGGTACTCGCAGTAGACGAGGAAGGGGGCGTTCCGCGGCCGGTGGTAGGAGCGCTTCACCAGGGAGAACGCCGCCCCGCAGCCGTAGATCTCCTGGCCCACCTGCCCGGCGGGCTGGCCGTCCGGGTACAGGTCCTCCAGCGGGAACGCCAGCTTGCGGTCGATGTGGGCGTTGCGCACCTCCTTCGACAGGACGTCCTCGGGCAGCTCCTTCGGGTAGTAGTACCACGCGCGCGTGAGCGTGTACTTCAGGTACTCCGTGACCAGCAGGCGCACCGAATCCGGGAGGTCCTCCTGCCCCTGGGTCAGGTACTCGTGAAACGCGCAGTACGACTCGAAGCACTCGTAGATCGCCATGTACGGCGCGTCGTGCAGGCACGTTTCGCCCAGGAAGGTCGAGTAGTGCTCCGCGGTCCCCAGCCGGGACTCCCAGATGACCGTGTTGTGGAAGAAGCTGGCCAGGAAGACGTAGCTCTGCTCCCGGTAGAACTCCTCGCCGGTGATGCGCCACAGGTGGATGCAGGCGTTGACGCCCCAGGCGGTCAGGTTGGTCTGGTACGCCAGGTCGAACTCCCGGTCCTTCGTGGCGTCAATGGCCTTGCGCGCCTCCTCCAGGTAGCGCCCCTCGCCGGTCATCTCCCACGCCTTGAGCATGACGTAGGCGTAGAGCCCGCCCGCGTCCGACTGCCCCGGCTCGTGCTCCTTGCGCGTCGCCTCGATGACCTCCATCGTCCGGACGTTGTACATCACGGGCCAGTTGTACTGGAAGTGGTGGGCCGCCTTGATGGCGTAGTCGAGCGACCCGAGGAACATCTCCCGCGCCGTCCTGTCGTCGTACTCCAGCGCCAGCCGCGCCAGGTTCGTCAGCGGGTGGTACAGGTACCACGAATCCACCTCGTCGGCGTTCTTGTCGTCGCCGACGTTGGGCAGGTAGCGGCGGACGACCTTCAGCTCCTTGTCGTAGAAGCGGCGCATTCCCTTGCGCAGCTCGTCCGCGAGCGGGATGGGCTTGCCCTTCCACTCCTGGTACTCCAGAATCGGAGTCGTCACCGTGAGCTGCACCATGCTGTCCGGGTACTCGGCGTCGGTGTACGGGTGGACGTAGAGGTTGCCGTAGTGGCGTATCGTCGCCTTGGGCGAGTTTGCCAGGTCCCGCAGCGTCTCCTCGGCCCGGCGCGGCCAGTCGTGGTACTCCGTGTCGGGCCGCTCCAGGTGCGCGTAGACGCCTCCCAGCAGATCCAGGAACTGCCGCGCGGACTGGCGCGTGTCCTCCGGAATCTCCGCTCGGAAGTGCAGGAACACGTCCGAGAGGACGAACTCCCGCCCCGCCGGCAGCGCCTTCTCCGGCGGGTTGCGGGCGTCCACGGTGGTCGGGAGCTGGCACCCCAGCTCCGGCCACTGCCCGCCCACCACGCCGTCCGGCTTCGTGCCGGTAGCGAGACAGTAGTCGTTGAGCGCGGTGAGGTTCTGGAAGTACAGCAGACTGCCACAGCGCGGCTTCGCGAGGGTGAGGTAGACCAGGCCGCCGTTCAGGCCGCGCTGACCGGCGTGGACGCGCCCCTCGGTCTCCAGCGGGTCACCGTTCTCGTCGATGGGGTACAGGTCGCGCGTCCAGAACGTCGTCAGCAGGTTCGCGGACGGCGTCAGGCCCACGGTGCACCGGAAAAGCGACTGGTTCGGGTCGGGGATGCGCAGGCAAACGCGGTACTCTCCCAGCGAACCGCTCACCCGAAACTCCCACGCCTTCACCTCGTCGACCTCTTCGAAGTCGGACACCTCGAACACGCCGCCCGGCGAGAGCGCCGCGCGCAGCGCGAAGCCGGCGCCGTCCTGTCGGCGCAGGGTCACCCAGACCGCGTCATACCCCTTGAGCACGGTCACCGACGCATCGCCCGCCGGCCACTCCTTCAGCCGGGCCATCTTCCCGCCGGCCATCTCCGCCCGCAGCGCCAGAGCGCCGAGCGGAACGCCGGGCTGTTCATCCCTTTTTCCTAACATGAACGTTCCCTACTCCCGTGCAGGTGTCAATCATTTACCGACGAGCCGGCGTACCTCAGATGGCCTGCTTGTGCGGCCGGATCTGGACCATGACGACGTCGCACCGCTCCGGCTGGGTCAGGGTGTAGTAGACGCACTCGGCGATGTCCTCGGCCCGGAGCATCTCGCCCTTCTCTATCGCCTCCGGCTGCTCTTCCACAGGAACCTGATCGACGGTCATGTTCGTGCCCACGAGGCCCGGCTCGATCAGCGTGACCTTGATGCCCTGCTCGTTCACCTGCTTGCGCAACGCCTCGGAGAAGCCTTCGATACCCGACTTCGCCGCCACGTAGATGTCGCTGCCGCCCTCGCGGACCTTGGCGCTCATCGAGCCGACGTTGACGATGTGCCCGCTCCCCTTCGCCTTCATCCGCTCGATGGCCTGCTGGCAGCAGTCCATGTAGCCGAACAGGTTGGTGCGGAGCTGGTACTCCCACTCGGAGCGGTCGGTGTCGGTGATGCTCCCGCCGCCGAGCGCGGCGTTGTTGACCAGGATGTCCACGCCCCCGAGTTTGCCGTCGGCCTCCTCGAAGACGCGCTTCACGTCCTCGGGCTTGCTCTGGTCGGCCGTCAGCCCGTGCACCTTGCCGCCGCTGCCGTTGGCGCTGCTCGTGATGTCCTTCAGGGCGTCCTGAAGCTCCTGTTCGTGCCGCCCGTAGATGAGCACGTTCGCGCCGCCCGCGACGAGCCGCTGCGCCGTGCTGCGACCGATGCCGGTGGTCCCGCCCGTGACGATGATCGCCTTGCCCGCCAGCGACTTCGGTTCGAACTTATAAGCCATTTCTGTTTTGTCCCCTGGATGCTCAAAATGGAGGATGGGAACGCCGCGGCGCCGCCCTCGGCACGCGCAGGCATTCCTACCGTTCTGCTCCCGTTTACCCCGGGCCGGCGAGCGCAAAAACGGCTAGTACACAAAAACATGCGCGCGTTACCGCTTGTTGCCAGTAACGCGCGCGTTGTAGGGGTTATACGGGCAGGACTGTAGGGGACGGGTCGGTCAGTCCGGCAGGGCGTCGCGGTTGCCGACGCGCAGGACGCGCGGCTCCCCCAGCGCCCGCTCGTCCCACGGAATCACATAGGGCACGCCCGGCAGCAGGTCGAAGCAGTTGTCCGCGAGGGGCCGTTCGCCGTCCACGTCCAGGCAGACGCCCCACGCGAACGCGTCGCTTTCGAGCGTCAACCGGCCGTTCTCCAGGCGTGTCTTGATCTCCGGATCCCGCACCAGACCAAGTTCGTGGAACCGCGCCGAGAGCAGTCGGTGCTGCGCGACCGGGGCGCCGTCGTCCGTCGCCAGCGCTGCGAACGGCCCGGGGGCGGACCGCTCCGGGGTGAGGTCCTCCTGCGCCCAGGTGTGCAGGACCGTCGCCGCGTTCGGCGGCAGGGTGACCGGCTCGTTGTCGCGCGCCAGCGTAGCGCCCCGCGCGCCGAACGTCCCCGCCTGGAAGCGCCCGGACCACACGCGCGGCGTGTCGTTCACGCCGTAGGCGCGCACGGCGCCGCCGTCCGGGTCGGCCGCGACCACCACTGTCACCGGTGCGAACGCGCGGCGGACGGGGTGGAAGGCGAGTTTCCGGCGCAGGTACCAGTCCACGATGGTCCACGAGTGCGTGGTAGGCCACGAGTCGTTGAACATCCAGAAGACCGCACACGCCGACGAGAACATGCGCCGCCGGTAGTTGGCGATGTACTCGGTCAGCCCCTCCGCCTGGAGCAGGCCGCTCACGTAGGCGTAGCGGTCCAGGTCGAGCGTGAGCGGGTCCAGGCCCGTCCAGAGCGTCACCATCGCGTAGGAACGGCCGACGTCGCCCGGCTTCGCGCCGTTGAGGGCGAACGGGTTGTCGTGGTGCTCCCAGGCGGGCGAGCGCGGGTGCTGCTGCCCCTCGGGCAGGAACTGGCGCAGGGTGGCGGGCGAGGAGCAGCCCAGCACGCCGCCCTCGTTCGGGAAGCGGTCCACGTACGCCCGGTACGCCCACCAGTCCGGCTCCCCCTGCCCGATCCACACACTCCACGGGTGCTGGTCGCCCACGGTGGGGTCGCGCGGGCTCCGGTAGTCCGGCGAGAACGGGGACGAGATCCAGTAGAACTTGCTCGGGTCTTCGTGGGTGACGATGCGCGGCAGGTCGCGGTGGAACAGGGCGTAGTGCGGCGCGAGGCGATGCTCCTGCTGCCAGCCCCAGTGCCAGTCCCCCTCCTCGATCTCGTTATTGCCGCACCAGACCACGAGCGACGGGTGGTGCGCCATCTCCCGCACGGCCCACAGGACCTCGCGCTGGACCTCCTTGGCGAACGCCGGGTCGTCGCCCGGGTACTTCGAGCAGGCGAACAGCAGGTCGTGCCACACCAGCACGCCCTTCTCGTCGCAGTAGTCCAGCAGCGCCGGGTCGGCGAAGACGCCCCCACCCCACACGCGCAGGAGGTTGAAGTTCGCTGCCAGGGCGACATCCACCAGTTCCCGGTACCGCTCCGGCGGGACGGTGGAGTACAGCATGTCCGCGGGCACCCAGTTGCCGCCCTTGCAGAAGATCGGGCGGTCGTTGATCTTGAGCGTAAAGTGCTTTCCCTCGACCGGGTGCGGCGACTGGTCCACCTCGACCTTCCGGACCCCGGTGCGCCGCGTGACCGTCTGGACCTCGCCGTCCGCCTCCAGCGTCACGTCGACCGTGTAAAGCGGCTGCTCCCCGTGACCCACAGGCCACCACAGGCGCGGTGCCTCGACCGCCACCTCCAGCGTCGCCCAAAACGGCTCCGCGCCGACAGCGACCGAGACCTGGGCCGAATCCCCCGTCTCCCGCACCGTCGCCGTCAGCCGGCCGGTTACCATCGCGCCGAGTTCGTTCACGATCTCGGCGCGGACGTGGAAGGTGGCCCGGCCCAGGTCGTCGCTCGGAAGGGCGTAGACGCTGACCTGGGTCAGCAGGGGCACGTCCGCCCACTCCAGGCGGACATCCCCGAGGATGCCGACGTTCAGGAGCCGCTGCTGCCAGTCCCACCCCCGCTGCCACTGCCCCCGCCGCTGCCAGTGGATCTTGGTCAGGAGCGCCTGCGGACTCTGGCGGTAGTCGCGGCCCGGCCGGTCCGCCACGTCGAACAGCCCCGCCTCGATCAGGACGATGACTGTATTCTCTTCGCCGGGCGGCGCGAGCTTCCCCGCGACGTGGAACCGAGCGGGCCGGTGGGCGTTCGCGTGCCGCCCCACCTCGGCGCCGTTCAGGTACACGACCGCATTCATCTCCAGCCGGTCGAAGCACAGGTAGGCGGGGGTCGCGGGCGAAAGGTCGTCCGGCGTCGCGAACGTCCGCCGGTACGCCCAGTAGTTCTCCTCCACCCAGCGCGCCTTCAGACTGTTCAGGCCCACGCGCGGGTCGTCCAGCAGCCCGGCGTCCATCAGCACCTGGTGGATCGGGGCCGGCACGGCGGCGTCCAGCTCGCACCGGCCCGGCAGCGCAGGCGCGACGAGATTCGCCGGAAAGTCGTCGCTCCAGGCCAGTTTCCAGGTGCCGTTCAGTGAGAGCGTGGCGTACTGCCCCATCCCTGCCCTACCGGCCGCCGTTGGCGTAGATCAGGAACAGCACGATCAGGATGAAGAGCACCAGCGCGCCGATCTTCCAGATGCTGTACGGGCGGTCGCCCTGCACCTCGCCCGTACGGGCGTTCACGATCACCTGGTAGACCTTGCCCTGGTAGCGGTAGGCGCTGATATAGATCGGCAGCAGGATGTGCTTGAAGGTCACCGCCGAGTAGTGCGTGTCGATGCTGTGGACCCGCTGCTCATCGCCGCCGATGTCCCGGCGCACGTCGGAGTCGATGACGCGCGCCATGACCCCCTTCGCCAGGTCAAAGCCCTCTGCCAGCTCCACCTGGTAGCGCTGCGCCTTGTAGCCGGAGAGGTAGGCGGGTTCGTAGGCCTTGATGTTCTCCAGCCCCCACGGCTCCAGCGCGTCCAGCTTGTTGGTGGGGATGGAGCGGGTGGCCGCGATCAGGACGTCGTCGAAGAAGCGCTCGACGCTGCCCGAGGCGGAGTACCAGCGCGTCTTCCGCACCTGCCGCGACTGCCGGTTGCCCTCGGAGTCGGTGTAGTACTCGGTCTCATAGTAGTACTCGCCGCGCTCGCCGCGGTAGCGGCTGTAGGTCTGGGCGTCGTAGGTCCAGAAGGGCACGTAGACCCCGCTGACGCCGCCCTGTTGCGCCTGCTTCTTGAGGGCGTTGGGTGCGAACCACCGGCTACCGAGCCAGTCCTTGACGCTCGCTCGCGCCTGTTTCTCGGTGATGGCGAAGGGCAGGACGCCCTCGGGCGCGACCAGCGGGTCGGCGGCACGCGGCTGTGACACGATCTGCGCGCCGCAGAACGGGCACTCGCCCGCCACCTCCGGCGGCTCGAACGTCACCACGCTCCCGCAGCCGGAGCACTGCACCTGCTGCGCCGCCGAGGAAAGCTGCCCCATGCGGGCCAGCGAGGGCGTCAGGTACTCCTCCAGGGGCCGCTCCTCGACCCGGTCCAGCCCTTCGGCCACGGACGCCGGGACGGCCTGCACCGTGCCGCAGTACGGGCACTTCATCGCGGACGCCTGCGGGTCGTAGCGCATGTCGGCGCCGCAGTTCTGGCAAGGAAAGCGCTGCACCCCCGCCTTCGCCATAGCGGGCTGGCTCTGCCACTGTCCCTGGGCGTCTTGCTGCTGTTGTTCCTGGTTCGGCATGGCTTCAGGCCGTGGTTGTCAACGCAGCGGCGGCCCGCGCGTCGTACCACCGGCTCACATCCTCGATAATTCCGGCGAGAGTTTCGTTCGTGAAGGGGGTCAATGCCCCCTCGTCTTCGAGCAGGGTGAGCGCCCCCGGAGTGCCGGGCGCGGGCGCTTTCAGCCAGCGGAAGAACCCGGCGTCATTGTCCACGGTGAAAAGCAGAACGATAGCCGGATAGGGCAGATCCCGGTAGATGCCGCTCTGCGGCGCGGAGAGGGACAGGACCGGCGGCTCCGAAACTTCGCGCGACAGGGCGGCCTGTACCCGGATGGCAAAGAGTCGCCCGGTCCGCTGCCCGTCGCGCAGTATCTCCACGAGCAGGTCCTGCCCGCGGTCCGGGAAGTTGGGCCAGATGAGGAGGTCGTCGCGGCGCGTCAGGTACAGCCGCGCCAGAAGTTCCGCGCGCGGTCCCAGATACCACGGCTCCTGAGGGTTGTCCGAATCATTCGCCACGTCTCATCTCCAGGCCGCGTCCGCGAACGCCGTTCGCTCCGGCATCCGGTGGGCGGCTCCCATCTCGCGCCAGAAGTCTATGACCTCCCGCCACAGCACGGCGCGGTTCTCGGCGTTCAAAGGAAACGCGGTACTCAGGCCGGACAGAGCCTCGCGTTTCTCGTTGGCGCAAAGAAGATAAGCCGACTCCGCCGCAACATCCACTCCCACGAGATAAACGGGTGCCGGGTACGACGACAGCCGTTGTACCGCGGCCTCGCCGATACCGACTCTCAGTTTCTGCTCTTTTTGTGTGTAGCCCAGGGCCGTGGCGCGGACCTGCACGAAGAAGTAGGGGGCGAAGCCGCTCGCCCCCTCTAATTCTACGATGAAATCCACGCCGGGCCACTTATCGCCCAGGAATGCCGGGCGGAAGCGGGGAGTCGGCAGGCCGTCGAACTCGCTGATGTTGATAGCAAAGATCAACTGCCCGCGCTCCCCGATGGCGTCGCGCATCGCCTACCCCGCGGGCGGCAGGGGCGGCGGGGCGGCGGCGAACAGGCCGGAGAGTTCGGGCACCTCGCCCGCGGCGGTCCAGCCGGACATGCCCTGCTTCCAGACCAGCGTCTCGCGGGTGATGCGCGACGAGAGCGCGGCGGCGTCCACCGGCCCCTGCTGCTGGCCGTTCACTGCGTAGTACCACTGCGCCTGCGCGGGCAGCGGCGGCGGCGCGGCGGCGGCCGACTGCTGCGCGCCCTGGTTGAGGTTCTGCATCATCTGGTTGCCCAGGGCGACGCCCATCGCCATGTCCATGGCCGGGTTGCCGCCGCCGGGGTTCTTCGCCGAGGCTTCGATGGCGTTGGCGGCCTGGTACTGGGTGTACTTGCTCATGTCGCCGATGATGCCCATCTGGGTGCGCCGGTCGATGGCCTGCTCGACCTCCGGCGGGAGCCCGATGTTCTCGATGTTGACCTGCATGACCTCCAGGCCGAACTCCGCGAAGTTGGGCTGGAGCGCCTTGCGCATCTCCTCGCCGATGTCCGCGTACCGGGCGGCGAAGTCGTAGACCGAGATGCCGGACTTGCCGAGCCAGGTGGCGAACTGGCTGATCATGAACGAGCGCAGGGTGCTGGTCACCTCGTCCGTCTCGAACGTCGAGTCGGTGCTGATGAGCTGGCGCAGGACCGTGGCCGGGTGCGCGACGCGCATGTTATAGGAGCCGTAGGCGCGCAGGCGCACCGGGCCGATCTCCGGGTCGCGCAGGGTGATGGGGTTGGACGTCCCCCATTTCAGGTTGGTGAACTGCTTGGTGCTGAAGAAGTAGACCTCGGCCTTGAACGGCGAGTTGAAGCCGTACTTCCAGCCCTGGAGCGTGGACAGGACGGGCAGGTTCTTCGTTTCCAGCGTATAGGTGCCCGGCGGGAACTCGTCCGCCACCTGTCCCTCGCTGACGAAGACGGCCTCCTGGCCGGGCCGGACGATCAGCTTCGCGCCGTTCTTGATCTCGTTGCCGTGCCGCTCGAAGCGGTGGGCGATGGTGTCGTTGCTGTCGTCGAGCCACTCGATGATATCGATGAACTCGCCGCGAATCTTATCAAAGATGCTCATCGGCTTCCTTCCGTTCTCCGGTTCCCGGGGCCGCGCGGCCGCACCACTGCGTGCGCGCTCGCTTACTTCCCCGGTATTAAACTCTAATCCTGGCTGCCGCCACCCATCCGACACGCGAAAGGTTCGATAGGTCGCAGTCATAAACCTCCGCCGGCCCGCCGCGTGCGCTTCCCCTACGGCGCCTCGTACCAGACGCGCACGAACTGGTGCCAGAAGCTGCGCGACTCGCCGGAGGTGCGCAGCGCCCCGTCCGCGCTGCCCCGCTCGTCCTCGCGCCAGATGTTGGGCAGGGTCACGGTCTCGACGGTGACGATCCGGACGCCCGGATTCGCGGCGATCCAGGCATTTGCCGCCGCCACCGCCGCGTCGAAGTCCTCGTACTCCGCCGGCGACTCCCCCCGCAGGAATGTGGACGAACTGGCCCGCGTCTGCTGCGGCACGAAATCCCAATAGGCGATCATGCAGCCTCCTCCGGCGCGACGTTCCAGCGTGCCAGGATATCCTGCGCCGCCGCGCGGACGCCGGCATCCCCCTGCCGGACCGCTTCGCGCAGAACCGGTACTACCGCCTCCCGATCCGGCGACTCGCCCAGGGCGTTTATCAAGGTTATGCCGAACGCGTAGTCATAGGGCAGGCATCCCCCGTAGGCCGTGTCGCCGAACGTGATCCGGCCGCCGCCCGGCTGCTTTTCATAAAAGTTGTTTCGGGCCAGGCGAATGAGGACCCGGAGCCCCCTCGGGTCGCCGCTCCGCGCCAGGACCCGCAGGGCCCGCCGCGCCCCGACGTCTCGCTGCGCCTGCCGGGCCGCGTCGATCAGGCGCGCGTCGGCTCCCACCGGGATTTCAGCCGCCGCCCGCGGGCTAGCCAGCGCGACGAGACGGTTCGGGTCTACGACGGCGTGCATCAACCGGGGGACAGACGCGGCAGGCCGTGCGGCGAGGTAGGCGACCGCGCGCTCCGCACGGGCCTCGTTCGCCCCCGCCAGCGCCGAGAATGCCGCCTCGACGCTCCGGAAGGTCAGCACGTCCGCGAACGCGGCCTCCGCCGCGCCGTCGGGACACGCCCGGACCGCGACCGAGGAACCGACCACGGACACCAAGACGGCAGCGGCGACCCCAGAGAAACAACGGGTGGACATGGTCATCTTCTCCTCCGGACGGTTCGATGCGGACGCGCGGCGGGCACTTCACCCCTTTTCGCCGACGATGCGGACGAAGATTTCCTCCAGGGTGGGCGTCACCGTGGCGAAGCCGCGTACGTGCGCGCCGGCCGCCAGCAGCGCCGCCATCAGGTCCCGCGGGGCCGTGCCCGGGGGCGGGGCCAGGTGGGTGACGCCGGGCGCGGCGTCGCGGACGGTGACGCCCGCGGGCAGGAACGGGTCCAGCGCGGGGTCGTCGTGCTCCACGCGGACGACACCCTCGGCGAACCGCTCCTTCACCTCGTCCAGGGCGCCGTACAGCACGGTCTTGCCCCGGTGCAGCATGAGCAGGCGGTCGCACAGCTTCTCCACGGCGTCCATCTGGTGCGCCGAAAGGAGGACGGTGCGCCCTTTGGACTTTTCGGCGCGGACGATCTCGCGCACCTGACGCGCGGACACCGGGTCCAGCCCCGAGAACGGCTCGTCGAAGATCACGAACGGCGGGTCGTGCACCAGCGCCGCGGCGATCTGGATGCGCTGCGCCATCCCCTTGCTCAGTGTGTCGGTCGGGGAGTTCTCGTGCGCGTCCATGCCCACCTGCTCCAGCACGGCCCGCGTCCGCGCGCGGGCGTCCGCGCGGGAAAGCCCCTTCAGCTCCGCGAAGTAGGTCAGAATGTCGCCGACCCGCTGCTTCTTGTACAGCCCGCGCTCCTCGGGCAGGTAGCCCACCTTCTCGCGCACGGCCTCCATCCCGCCCGCGCCGAGGATGCGGACGCTCCCCGAGTCCGGCACCAGGATGCCCGTGAGGATGCGCAGGAGTGTGGTCTTGCCCGCCCCGTTCGGCCCGAGCAGCGCGAAGACCTCGCCCGGCCCGATGGTGAGCGACACGTCGTCCAGGGCGGTGAAGCCCTCGTAGCTCTTGGAGACGTGCTCAATCTCGACGACGTTGCTGCTCATGCTTCCCCTTCGCGGGCTGTCGCGGTCAGGCGCAGCCACGTAGTCCCGCGCTGCGGGAGCGGGACGGTGTAGGCGCCGCGCTCGCTCGTGAGCGCCTCCTCCGGGCGGTACTCCCCCACGCCCGGGAGGCGGGCGGGCTGCTCCACGCGCAGCCGGGCAACGGGCGTGTGCGGCGCGGCAGGCGCGAGGGCGACGCGCACCGCGCCGGTGCGGGCGTCCAGCTCCACCGCCTCGAAGGCGCCGGCGTCCAGCGTGAGGTACAGGCCGCGCGGGGCGAGGTACACGCGCCGCCGGAACGCATCCCTCGGCTCGACGCGCACCCGGTCCCCGTCCACACGCACGTTGCCGCCGAACGACAGCCAGCCCCACTCCGGGTGCTCCACCAGGTACGTCGCCGCGTTCATGGCGTGGCCAAAGAAGTTCGGGCCGTAGTCGCCGGAGTAGGGGTCCCAGCGCAGCGCGGACGGGAACGAGTGGAACGCCGCCGAGGCGAACCCTTCCCGGTCGATGTTCGTCAGCGCGCCCAGGGTCCCGCCGTAGCCGATGCGCAGCAGGTGGAAGTCCGCAGGGGTGCGGCGGTACTCCGCGAGCGTCGGGATCGCGTTCAGCCCCGAGCCGTAGTGGTGGAGCTGCCGCTCGATGCGCCGGAGCTTGCCCCCGTAGAGGAAGTCCCAGTACCGGCGGGAGTTACCGTGGTAGCCCCAGTGCGGCACCGCGGGCGTGTAGGCGACCACGGATTCGAGCGACACCCGCGCCTTCTCCTCGTGGCCGAAGTAGCGGCACCAGGCGTACACCTCCTCCTGCCCGGTGGAGTCCCACGCCATCTCGCTGCCGAAGGGGTACGCCTCGCGGCTCCACCGGTCCGCGCGCTCCTTCATCAGCGCCTCGACCTCCGCCGCCTTCTCCGCCCACCCTTCCCGCTTCAGGTCGTCCAGCAGGGCAAGGAAGATGGTGCCCTCCATCAGCCCGAGCTCAACGTAGCCGACGCGCCGCCGGCCCCGGTCGTCCCGCCCGAACATAAACGCCGTGGTGCGGTACGCCTGCTCCAGGTACCAGTCCCACGGTCGCGCCTCCACCAGACCAGGGTGGTTGCGGGCGACGCGGTACAGTGTCCAGTACGCCGCGACTACGTGCGGGTAGTTGTAACCGCGGCCGATATCCTCCGACGCCTTCTTGTTCCAGCTCGTCCAGGACTTCCAGTCGAGCGCGGCGTCGTACGCGAAGCCCGGGACCGCCGCCGGCTCGTAGAAGAACAGACTCTTGCGGACGCCGTACCGGTTCGGCCCCTCCGCGTACTGGAGGCGCCCCCAGAGGACGGTGTCCACGAAGCGGGCGTAGCGCGCGACCTGCTCCCGGTCGGGCTGGCCAAACAGCTTCATCGCCGCCGCCAGCCAGGAGCCGGAGCCGCCTTCGTCGCCCAGGCCCGCGATCCACACCCGACTGTCCTGCGTGACCATCCGGTCCGCCTCGCGGTCGTAGCTGATGACCGACGGGCCGCGCCCGAACGGGTCGTTCGGGTCCTCGAACCACTGCCGGGTCATCAGGAAACGCCCCAGGTCCGCCACCGCCTCCTTCGCGGGCTTCGTCCGGTACAGGTGGACCGTCTGCGCCGTGCCGTCCTCGTACGTGACCGTCAGGCGGGCCCGCCCCACGCCGCCGCCGCGGGCGCGGAGGCCGTACACCTGCCAGCCCGCCTTCTCCTCTGCGCGGGCAACGTCCACCGTGCCCTTCGGCTCCACCGACACGCCCTTGACACGGTGCCCGTACTTCAGGAACAGCTTCCCCTCGACATCCGCGGGGAGGACGTAGCCCGGGACGCCCACCGCCACCGGCCGCCCGTTCGCCGCCAGCGTCGCCTCGATCTCCCGTATCCGCGGCGCGAGCAGGAAGCGGAGGCCGTAGGTGCGCGTTTCTCCCGGCGCGAGCGTGGCGGAGGTGGGCGGGTTCCACGGCTCCGCGCTCTTCCACTCGTTCTCCGCGAAGGCGCGGCTGTGCACCACCCAGGCGAACGTCCCCTCGAACGTCTGGCTGGGCCGCATCGGCTCCGGGAGCAGGTGGTACGCCTCGAACGGCGTTCCCGCTTCGGGCACGACCACGAGCGCCGGGCCGGCCCCGCTCAGGCGCGTCACCTGAAGGTATCCCGCGTCCCGCCCGATATAGGGGTCGGAGAACGTGCAGATCTCGTGCGCCTGCTCCAACGACCGGCCGGTGAGAAGGTTGTTGAAGACCATCGGGACGCCGAGCGCCCCGATCTCGACCGGTACGCTGGTGGCGTTGGTCACTGCGAACCGCAGCGCGAGCCGCCCGTCCGCGCCGAGCGCCCACGTCCGCACCACGCGCACCGGGCTGTCAGCCGGCAAGGTGGGCGCGAGGTCGGCGGCGGCGAGCACAGGGTGGGCGGCGGGCAGCGCCCGCACGGGCGCACGCTCCGCCGCCGTAGACAGGTCGCGCCACGGAGCGGACTTTCCCCCGGCGCGCACCCGCAGCGTCAGGTCACCCAGGTGGTAGAAGCCGTTCGATGCCCGCTGCGCGAGCCGGTCTGCGGGTGTGAAGTCGAAGGCGCCAGCACCACCTTCCGTGCCCCCCTTCGGCCGCAGCGCCGTGGCCGTCTGCGATGCCCGTGCCAGCGTCAGCGCGAAATCGGGCGTGTCGACCTCCTGCACCCCCTGCTCCAGCCCGAGCGTTGCGGGCGGCGGGGGCGGGGCCTGCGGCTGCTGCGCCCGCGCGGACGTAGCAGCGATACTCGCCTCGCCCAGGGCGGCGGCGATGCCCGTCAGGGCGACGCGGGCGGCAAAGTCACGGCGCGAATAGCGTGGCTTCATGGCCAACAGTTTCGCCTCCCGGCATGGCGAAGCCTCCCTGGCAAGTCCGGGCGGGGGCGGCGGCCGGGGTGGTTCGGTATACTGACCGGAAAACGGATCGTAACCAAGGAGCCCCCGCCCCATGCCTACCCCGCTGGACGAACGCCTCGCCCGCCTCCAGACCCAGGTCACCGAGGCGAACCTCGACGGCTGGCTGATCTACGACTTTCGCGGCAGCAACCCGTTCGCCGCCCGCCTGCTCGGCCTCGCCCCCGGCCTGCACCTGACCCGCCGCTTCTTCGTGTGGGTGCCGCGCGAGGGCAGCCCGGTCGTGCTGCACAACGCGATCGAGGGCGGGGTGTGGCGGCGCATCACCGCCGGGTCCGTCGTCGAGACCATTGCCTGCGCGGGACACGCGGCGATGACCGCGGCGCTGGCGGAGCGGGTACGCCCCGGGATGCGCGTAGCGATGGAGTATAGCGAGCGGTGCGCGGTGCCGTATGTCTCGCGGGTGGACGCCGGGACGGTGGAGCAGGTGCGGGCGCTGGGCGCGGAGGTCTTCACCAGCGCCGACCTGATGCAGGAGCACCTGCGCTGGAGCGACGAAGACCTGGCGGCGCACCTGGTGGCCGCGGACGGCGTGGTGGCGGCGCGGGACGCGGGCTTCCGCCTGATCCACGAGCGCCTGAAGGCCGGCGAGCCGGTGGACGAGCTGACGGTGCAGGCGGAGATCATGGGCACGCTCGCGGCGCGCGGTTTGATCGCCGACCACCCGGCCATCGTCGGGTTCGGGGCGCACGCGGGCGACCCGCACCACTCCCCTAACCCGGACGACAACCCGACGCTCCAACCAGGCCAGTGCGTGCTGATCGACCTGTGGGCGCAGGTGCCGGACCGGCCGTACGCGGACATCACCTGGATGGGCTGCGCAGGCGCGCCGTCGGCGGAGCTGCTGCGCACCTGGGAGGTCGTGCGTGACGCCCGCGACGCCGCGGTGGCGCTGCTCCAAAGCGGCTACGAGGGGCGCGAAGGCTGGGAGGCCGACCGCGCCGCGCGTCAGGTCTTCATCGACGCCGGCCTCGCCGACGCGTTCACGCACCGCCTCGGCCACTCGCTCGGCATCCAGGCGGTCCACGGCGACGCCGCAAACCTGGACGACTTCGAGGCGCACGACACGCGCAAGCTAATGCGCGGCATCGGGGTCACCATCGAGCCCGGGGCGTACCTGCCGGAGCGCGGCATCGGCGTCCGCAGCGAGATCAACGTGTACTTCGCCCCGAGCGGCGCCGAGGTCACCACCCCGCTCCAGCGCAACCTCCTCCTACTTGGCGAAGGCGACTGGCCCGACGTCCTCGCCCGCGCGATGGGAGATTGAGAGGTTAACCGCCAAGACGCGGAGAGAGCAGAGAAGGAGTAGTGCCTCCGGTTGTGGCCCCCGGTGTCGCCCGCGGTTTCAACCGCCGGGCATCTCCTCTGCGTCCCTTCTCTCCCTCTTTGCGTCCTCTGCGTCTTGGCGGTTAATCCCTCTGCCCCCTGCGTCCCCTGCGCCTCTGCGGTAACCCCATCCGATACAATGACCCCGTGAACGCCCGCCGACTGCCTGCACTGCCCACCCTGATCGTCCTGGCGGTCCTGCTGCTGGGGGGGATGGTCCTGGCAGCGGGAGTTGGCGAGGTGACGCTCGCACCGGGCGACGTGGCGCGGGCGGTGGGGCACCGCCTCCTGCCCGCCCTGGTGCCCCCCGCCGACGAACTCACCGCGACCGTGGTACTGGATTTGCGCCTGCCGCGCGTCGTGCTGGCGGCGCTGGTCGGCGCCGCGCTGGCCGTGGCAGGCGCCGCCCTGCAGGGGCTGATCGGGAACCCGCTGGCGGACCCCTACACGGTCGGGGTATCGAGCGGGGCGGCGGTCGGCGCCGGGGCCGCCGTGCTGCTGGGGCTGTCGGGCGCGCTCGGGGGGCTGGCACTCCCCGGGTGTGCGTTCCTCGCCGCGCTCCTGACCATGGTGCTCGTCTTCGCGCTGGCCCGTGTCGGCGGCCGGTTGCACACCGGCTCTTTCCTGCTCGCGGGCGTAGTCATCGGGTCGTTCCTGTGGGCGGTGATGACGCTGCTCCTTTCGCTGGCCCGCGCGGAGCAGCGCACCATTCTAAACTGGCTGATGGGTCAGTTCTCCGAGGCGACGTGGCCGAAGGTCGCTCTGCTCGCCCCGCTCACGCTCGGCGCGGTGATGGTCTACTTCGCGTGCGGGCGCGGGCTGGATGCGTTCTCATTCGGCGAAGATGTTGCCCGGTCGGTCGGGGTAGAGGTAGAGCGCTTCAAGGCAGGAACGCTGGCGCTGGCCGCGCTCCTGACCGCGGTCGCGGTGTCGGTGTCGGGCATCATCGGATTTGTCGGCCTGGTGGTGCCGCACCTGGTCCGCGCGCTTGTCGGACCGCCCCACCGGGTTCTGATCCCCGCCTCCGCGCTGGTCGGCGCGCTGCTGACGGTGCTTGCGGACCTGATCGCGCGCACGGTCCTACCGGGCGAGGAGATCCCCGTGGGTGTAGTGACCGCGCTCCTCGGGGCACCGTTCTTCGCCGCCTTGCTGCGCCGTCAGATGGGCAGATAGGGAGCCTACCGCTTGCACCCACCCCCTTGCCGCGGCGGCAAGGGGGTGGGTGCAAACCCGATACCGGCGAAGGGCGAGGGCGGGTACCGCCGCCCCCTACCGCTTGCCGTGTGTTCGCAGGCCGACGAGGATGCAGGGGCCGCTGTGGACGGCGGCGATTCCCAGTTCCTCAGCGCGGACGACGGCGGCGGGCGACTCCGCACCGGGCTGCATCCAGACGTTCCGGATGCCCGCCTGGCCCAGATCCTCTACGATCTGCTCCGTCACCGGGGGCGGCACCACGACCACCGCCACCTCCGGCACCTCGGGAAGGTCGGCTACGGTCGCGTAGAAGGCGGCGCCGTCGAGGGTCTCGCCGTCCGCGGCGGCGCGCGGGTTCACGGGCCAGACCGTCTTGCCGTACTCCTTGAGCATCTGGTAGGCGATGTGGCCGTACTTCTCCGGGTGGTTGGACGCCCCCACGACGGCGTAGGTGTGGGCGGCAAGCATCGCGTCTATGTTTTCGTTCAGCGTCGGCATACCTGAAGAATACCCGCTCGCGCCCACGCGCCACCCGCTCCCGGAGCGAGCAGAGGAAATCGCCCGGGTGCCGTGCCAATAGGCAGGAGGGGCACGCCCCCAACACCTCAGAAGGAGTCACCGACGCCATGGCCGGCGAGACACCCCCACAGAACGACACCCCGACCGAGGCGCTGCCGGTGCGCGCCGTTACCCTCTTCTCCTCGGGCGTCGCCTACACCCTGCGCGAGGGCGAGGTCGAGGCGGGTGAGGCGAGCGTGGCGCTGACGTTCCGCACGACCCAGGTGAACGACCTGCTGAAGTCCCTGGTGCTGCTGGACGGCGGCGGCACGGTGCGGCCCGCCACCTACCCCTCGCGCGACCCGGTGGGGCGCACGCTCCAGTCGTTCGCGGTGGACGTGACGGCGAACCGGAGCCGTGCGGACCTGCTGCGCGCCCTGCGCGGCGCTCCGGTGCGGGTGGAAACGGTGGCGGGCGAGGCGCTGGAGGGGCGCGTTCTGGGCGTCGAGGAGCGGCAGGAGGTCGCGGCTGGTGACCGGGAGGTGACCGTCGAGACGGTCAGCTTGCTGACCGAGGAGGGGCTGACCGCGGTGGACCTGCCGCGCGTGCGCCTGCTACGCATCCTGGACCCGCACCTGGACCGGGAGTTGCGCGAGGCGCTGGCCGTGCTCGCCTCCGGCTCAGACGACGCTCGCCGGACCGTCACCCTGCGCTTCCAGGGCGAAACCCGGCGCACCGTGCGCGTCGGCTATGTCACCGAGGCGCCGCTCTGGAAGGTCTCGTACCGGCTCGTTCTGGAAGACGAGGAAGCCGGGGAGGGGGGCCAGATCCGTGAGGGGGGCCAGTCCCCCACTCTCTACCTGCAAGGGTGGGCGCTCGTCGAGAATACCAGCGACGACGATTGGAACGAGGTCGCGCTTTCGTTGGTCTCGGGCCGCCCGGTGTCGTTCATTCAGGACCTGTACCAGCCGCTGTACGTCCCCCGCCCTGTCGTCCCGCCGGACATCGTCGCCTCGCCGTTCCCGCAGACACACGGCGGCGATATGCTCGCGGAGGAGTACGAGGGGCCCGTGGGAGGTGCTGCCTTCGACATGGCGATGCCCGCGGCAGCCCCCCCCGCCGCCGCAATGCCGATGGCAACCTTGCGAAAAGCCAGTGGGGGCGGCCCCGCGATGGAGTCGCACGCCTTCGCACGGGCCACCAGCCGCGATATGCAGGAGTCCGTGTCCGCGCAGGCGGAGGGCAAGACGGCGGGTGAACTCTTTGCCTACCACGTCGGGACGCCGGTCACCCTGCCGCGCCAGCAGGCCGCCATGATCCCGATCCTCGCCGGGAATATCGAGGGCGAAAAGCTCTCGCTCTATAACGCGGATCGCGACCCGCGCTTCCCTCTCAATGCGGTCCGGCTCAAGAACAGCACGGCCCTCCACCTGAAGGCCGGCCCGCTCACGGTCTTCGACGGCGGTATCTATGCGGGCGATGCGCGCATGGAGGAGATACCGCCGGAAGACTCGCGCCTCATTACCTATGCGGTGGACCTTGCGGTGGAGGGCGAGCGGCAGACGGGGATGGGGACGCAGTCCGAGGCGACCCTGGCTATACGGCGGGGCGTGCTCCAGATTACCCGCCGCCAGCGGCGACATACTATCTACACGCTTAAGAGCAAGGCGCAGAAGGCACGCCTGGTCTACGTGGAGCACCCTTTCGACTCGGCCTGGACGCTCATCGAGCCGGAGGCCCCCGCCGAACGGTCGGCGCAGTTCTACCGCTTCGCCGTGCGCCTGAACCCGGGCGAGACAAAGTCGCTCCGTGTGACGACGGAGCAGCCCGTGGACCAGATGATTGTCCTCGTGGACGGCGGGCTGAACGCCATCGCATCGTACGTTTCGGCGGGGTACGTTTCGCAGGCGATCAAGGACGCGCTCGCTCCCGTGGTCGAGAAGCGGCGCCGGATGCAGGAGATCGAAACACAGGTACAGCACCAGGAGGCTGAGATTACGGCCATCCACGCCGAGCAGGACCGCATCCGCAAGAACATGGGCGCGGTGGACAAGGACTCTGCGCTCTACCGCCGCTATGTGAACGAACTAGACTCCCAGGAGACGCGCCTGCAGACCCTGCGCGAGGAGGCCGCCGCCCTGCGCGCCGCCGCGCAGGAGGCCGAGCGCGACCTGCGCGCCTACGTGGACTCGCTGGAGGTGGAATCATGACGCGACGCGCTCTAAAAGCCCTCACCCGCTGCTCCTCCGGAGAAGCCCTCACCCCCGGGTACCCTCCGGGTGCCTCTCCCGCGGCGGTAGAGGGGTGCCTGCTACCGTATCAAGGCGGGGTCGGCGGGGAGCGGATACTGAAGCCGTGCCAGGCACCCCTCTACCGCCGCGGGAGAGGCACCCGGAGGGTACCCGGGGGTGAGGGCTTCGTCCTCCTCGCCGCCGTTGCCACCCTCCTTGCCGCCCCCGCCGCGCCGGTGCGGGCGCAGGCCACGGCGGACGCGCCAGTGCCGCTGCCGGTGAAGGCGGTGACGCTGTTTTCGTCGGGCGTCTCATACACGTTGCGGGAGGGGGAGGTGAACGGCGACGCCGCCGTGCCGCTCCTGTTCCGCACGGCGCAGGTGAACGACATCCTGAAGTCGCTGGTGCTACTGGACGAGAAGGGCACGGTGCAGCCCGCCATCTATGGCACGCGCGACCCCATCGGGCGGGCACTGCAGTCGTTCGCGGTGGATGTCACCGAGCCGATCAGCCGGGCAGAGCTTTTGAACCGGCTGCGCGGCGTTCCGGCCAGCGTTCACACCACGAACGGCAAGACCATCGACGGACGCATCGTCGGCGTGGAGAGCAAGCAGCAGACGGTCGGCGAGACCACGACGACGGTGGAGACTCTGACCCTGCTCGGCGACGCCGGGCTGCGCTCCGTGCCGCTGGACCAGGTGGAGTCGATCCGGCTGAAGGACGAGCGCATTAACCGCGAGTTCAACGAGGCGCTGTCGCTGCTGGCGACCGGCTCCGACGACAAGCGGCGCTCCGTGGTCCTGCGCTTCAGCGGGCAGGGCCGCCGCACCGTGCGCGTGGGCTACGTGACGGAAGCCCCGCTCTGGAAGATCAGCTACCGTTTGGTGCTGGGGGAGGGGGGCCGGACCCGAGAGGGCCAGTCCTCCCTTTACCTCCAGGGTTGGGCGCTGGTAGAGAACACGAGCGACGATGACTGGAAGGACGTGCGCCTGTCGCTGGTCTCGGGGCGACCGGTGTCGTTTATCCAGGATCTGTATCAGCCGCTCTATATCCCGCGCCCGGTGGTGCCGCTGGACGTAGTGGCGTCCCCCTACCCCCAGCTTGCCGAGGGCGCTGTGGAAGCAAAGGAAGAAGTGGTTCCCCCGGCAGAGGTGGCGCGCGCCAAGGCGGCGGCGCCCGCGAACCGCCCCGCGCCCGCACCGGCCGCGCCGGGGGGAGCGCCCGCGCGTGGGCGCGCCCTGGTTACGCCCGAGGCCGAGGCGGGAGTGGCCTTTGACATGGCGCCCCGTCTGAGCGGCGGCAGCGGGGTTATGGCGCAGGCGGAGGGTGAGCGCTCCGGCGAGATGTTCGCTTACCACGTCAAGACGCCGGTGACTCTGCCCCGGCAGCAGGCCGCCATGATCCCCGTGGTCGCGCAGGACATCAGCGGCGACAAGGTCTCGCTGTTCAACGCCGACGCCAGCGGGCGCTTCCCGCTGAACGCCGTGCGCCTCAAGAACGACACCGGCCTGCACCTGAAGGGCGGACCGGTGACGCTGTTCGACGGCGGCACCTACGCCGGGGACGCCCGCATGGAGGACGTCCCCCCCGGCGACTCGCGCCTTATCACCTACGCGGTGGACCTCGGGGTGGAGGGCGAGCGGCAGGGCACGGGGACGCGCACAGTGGAGACGACCC
>Ga0065721_10002704_pt1 | contig 23089 bp, 14 predicted proteins | sample Mesricmetagenome_FD_59108 | JGI IMG/M metagenome (GOLD analysis project Ga0065721, IMG submission 59108) | Mesophilic microbial community from rice straw/compost enrichment Sample: eDNA_1 v2 (version 2) | ecosystem: Engineered > Solid waste > Grass > Composting > Bioreactor | place: USA: Davis...
CTGAATGATGCGGGAGAATACGAATACCCGGTAGGAACTGTCGATAATATTGCTTCCGTCTGGCGTGCTACGCCGAACAACTGTATCAATGACGGTAACTGCACCCGCGCTGAGCCACGGGTGGGTTACAGCGGTACCCAGGAATTTACCCGCGATACCTGGTCATTGACCCATGAGGGTACCTGGAGCTTCGGTAACAGCTTTGTTTCCCTGGCTTATGTGGAGACCGACAACCATGGTCGAACCCTGCCGTTTACGGTAGAGGAACGGCAGCAGCTGCTGGAGATGCTGAATGGCACTGGCGACTACGCAGGAATGAGCGTTGATGAACGTCGCAACCTGGCTGAAGACACTTTCCTGCCCCGGCCCAAGCGCATCCTTCAAAGCAACCAGTACACGCTCGATGCCAAGCTCGACATGCCCTATGAGCTGGCTGGTCAGCACATTGCCGTGGTGGGCGCGCAGGTCATTCAAGGTGAGCTGGAAGATGGTGTGTTCGGTATGGAAAGCGGTACTCCCGGTGGCGTTCAGGAGCACAACATGTACTCACTGTTCGCGGAAGACACCTGGTATGTCATTGAGCCTCTGGCCATCACTGCGGGGTTGCGTCTGGATGACCATGAAGTCTTCGGCGATCAGGTCAGCCCCCGTCTGTACGGTGTTTACACCCTGAATGACCAGTGGACGTTCAAGGGCGGCGTCAGCACGGGTTTCAAAACGCCTAAAACAACCCAGCTCTATGATGGGGTCGTAGGCTTTGGCGGGCAGGGCACCATTCCCATGTTCGGTAATCCGGATCTGAAACCCGAAACCAGCACCACCACAGAAATTGCGGCCTACTGGCAGCATCCGAAAGGCCACAACTTCAACATCACTCTCTTCCAGAATGAGTTTGACGATAAGCTCTCTTCTCAACCCTGTGGTGCGGGAACGAGTATTGTCTGTTCCGCCACTGGGGAGTATGAGGATCTGGGTTATTCAACCAGCAACAAAACTGTCAACATTGATAAGGTTGTGATTGACGGTGCAGAGCTTGCCGGCCGCCTGCAGATCCTGAACAACCTGGCGTTGCGTGCCAACTACACCTTTACTGACAGCGAGCAGAAGAGTGGGGCAGAGAAAGGCCTGCCGCTGGGTAACAGTACCAAGCATATGTTCAACGCGACCCTGGACTGGCGTGTTTCTCCGGTGCTGAACGTCTACCTGACCGGTGAGGCGCGCTCCAAGCGGTTCTACGGCACGCACGTCATTACTGATGAGGAGCTGTACTACAAGGGCTATGAAGTGTTCCATCTGGGCGCGGCATACCAGGTAAGCGAGACCGTAACCCTGACGGCGCGAATCAATAACCTGTTCGACCGCGACTTCACCACCTATCAGGCTGAGTTCCGGGACCTGAATGGTGATGGAGACTACCTGGATACCAACGTGGGTGGCAGCGGTCGTAATGAGGCCCTGTACTTCGATGACTACAACAACAAAGACAAGGCCCGTAACTTCTGGGTAAGTGTCAACGTTCGGTTCTGATGTCCCTTCAAAAAAACACCGCCTTTTGGCGGTGTTTTTTTTCATCGAGACATCAAGCGGGCCATGTAAAAAATGATAGTAATGAGAATTGTTATCATTGTAATAGCAAATGATTCTCGTTAATATATGCGCCTCTCACTCCTCGTTGTTCAAGGACTTCTATGAAATCAACTACTGCTCGACACATAGTTTCAAAAAAGCACGCCTCGAACACACGGCTTACTACCACAGCATTATCTTCAGCCTTGCTCCTCGCTTCCTCCGGAATCGTTACGGCTCAGGATCNGGCAGCACCCCGTACTCTGAATACCGTTAANATCGATGCTGACGCGATTGAAACCTACAAGGCTGATCAGGTGAGCTCACCGAAGTTTACGCAGCCTCTGCGCGATACCCCGCAAACAATTCAGGTCATCACCAGCCAGGTTTTTTCACAGCAGGGTGCTACAACACTGACGGAAGCACTCCGCAACAGTGCTGGTGTGGGAACCTTTTATGCAGGAGAAAATGGCAATACCACCACAGGTGACGCGATCTACATGCGCGGTTTTGATACGTCAAACAGCCTGTTTGTTGATGGTATTCGAGACCTGGGATCTATTTCCCGCGATCTGTTCAATGTCGAGCAGGTAGAAGTGGCGAAGGGACCGGCCGGTACGGACAACGGCCGCAGTGCACCTACGGGTGCCATCAATCTGGTAAGCAAGCAGGCATACCTTGAAGACACCTTCTCAGCCAGTGCAACGACGGGCACAGATCAGCAAAACCGTATCACCGCGGATATCAATCAGACTCTGGCCATACCTGGCAGCGCTCTGCGCCTGAACCTGATGTGGCAGGACAGCGATGTAGCCGGTCGTGACCATGTGAATAACAAGCGCTTTGGTATCGCGCCGTCGCTGGGCCTCGGGCTGGACGGCAGCACCCGTGCCTACGTCAATCTTCTGTATGTGGAGCAGGAAAATATTCCGGATGGTTTTGTACCGACCGTCGGCCTGCCGTACTGGGAGCCGCAACCGGGTCTTGAACAACTGGTTGACCGGCCGGTGAATCCGGAGAATTTTTACGGGATGCGCGACGATCACGATGACGTTACCGCCAAGATGGCTACCCTGCGCATCGAACATGATTTCTCGGACAAGGTGACCTTGACCAACAGCCTGCGCTGGGGTGAGACAGAACAGGATTACCTGCTGACCGCATTCATGGGCACTGGTGCAGTTGATGGCGGTGGCAATCCGACCGGTAATATCCGCTGGACCGACGTCAATGATCTTTCCACTTACACGCTGGCGCGCGGCACCAACACCTTCAAAGACATCAAGAACGAAATCTTTACTGATCAGCTAAATCTGCGCATCGATTTCACCACCGGAAGTATCGAGCACAATTTGAGTACCGGTATTGAACTGACGCGGGAAAAACAGATCAGCTACGGCATAACCTCCACTGNCAGTCGACCTGCTGCTAATCTGTATAACCCTGACTGGAATGACACGGGNGACTTAACCTCATCGCGCAATGGTGCCAACAGTGAAGGGCAGACTGACACAGTATCCCTGTATGCCTTCGACACGCTGAAATTCAATGAGCGCTTTTTAGTGACCGGCGGAGTGCGGGCGGACCGTTACACCACGGAATATCGCAGCGCTGCCATCTGTAACAACGCCACCGGTCGCGGTGCAGTGCCCTGCAACGGCGCCGCCGTTGGCAGTATTGTGACGACTTACGACGGCGAAGCAGAAGATACCTTGGTCAACTGGAAACTGGGTGCGGTCTACAAGCCGGTGGAAGCGGGCAGTGTCTATGTTAATTACGCTATCTCACAACAACCGCCCGGCGGTTCCAACTTCCAGCTCAGCGATTCCGCAAGCAATGCCAACAATCCGAACCTGGACCCGCAAAAAGCCAAAACCTTTGAAGTGGGTACAAAATGGGATGTGTTTAAAGAAACTTTGTCACTCAATCTGGCATTGTTCCGCACCGACATCACCAACGAGATTAATTCCCAGGACCTGGACGATCAGGGCAACCCGACGCAGTCCGGCGAGAAGGTGGTTGAAGGTGTCGAGCTCTCTGTGGTGGGTAATATCTCTGACCGCTGGCAGGTGACCGCCGGTTATACCAGCATGAACACCGAGGTGGAAAACGGCCCGGGAATCACGGCTGACGGTACCAACAACCTGACGTACACCCCGGATGAAGCCTTTACCAGCTGGACCACCTACCGCTTCCCCTTCGGTCTTACCATTGGCGGTGGTGCCCGTTACACAGCGGGCCTGCACCGGGGAACCGACGGTGCAGTGGGAACGCCGGCGGAAACTGAGTCCTACACGCTGGTAGATGCGGTGGTTTCGTACGAGGTTGCGGAAAACCTGACACTGCGGGTGAATGCCTACAATCTCTTCGATGAAGAATATGTAGCATCCATCAACAAGAGTGGTTACCGCTACAATCCCGGTACGTCGCGCACCTTCCTGCTCAGCGCGGACCTTCGTTTCTGACAGGAAGGGTTGTGATTTGCGCGGACTGATATTAACGTCGCGTTTTTTATTGGTGCGCCCGCTCAGTGCGGGCGCGTTTGTTAGGCAAATCCTATGTTAATCCACATACCCGAAGTACTGAGCAAAACCGAGGTGATGGAATGCCGCGAGCGCCTGGCGACAGCGGAATGGGTTGACGGGCGCGCGACGGTTGGCCCACAAGGGGCGCAGGTCAAACGCAATCGTCAGCTGCCTGTGGAATCGCCGGTGGGCCGTGAACTCGGGGAATTGATCCTGCAGCGTCTGTACAGCAGCCCGCTGTTTATGTCCGCAGCCTTGCCGCTGCGTTCAGTGCCGCCCTTGTTCAACGCCTATTCAGGTGGTGAACATTATGGTTTTCACGTGGATGGCGCTGTTCGGCGATTGCCGTTCAATAATCTGAGTTTGCGGACCGACCTGTCCACCACGTTATTTTTAACGGAGCCCGAAGACTACGAGGGTGGAGAGCTGGTGGTGCAGGACACCTATGGTGTCCACGAAGTTAAACTGCCGGCGGGTGATGTGATCCTGTACCCATCGTCCAGTTTGCATAAGGTCGAACCGGTTATTGAAGGTGAGCGCCTGTGCAGCTTTTTCTGGACGCAGAGCATGATTCGGGATGACTGGCAGCGCAACATGCTGCACGAACTCGATTGCCATATCCAGGCGCTGCGTCAGCAGCTGGGTGACTCACCGGGAGTACTTGGCCTGACGGGTCATTATCACAATTTATTGCGGCAATGGGCTGAAGTATGACAGCGGCTGAACAACGACTAAAACCATCCCGGTTCATCTGGCTGGGCACTGTGCGCCAATGGCATTGGATCAGCTCGGCTGTCTGCCTGATCGGAATGCTGCTGTTTGCCATCACAGGAATCACGCTTAATCACGCTGCACAGATTCAGGTGAAGCCACAGATTGAAACCGTTGAAGTCGAGATGCCCGAGGCGCTTTTAGCGCAGCTGGTTATCCCGGAAGAAGACAAAGCGCCGCTGCCGGAAAATCTCGTGCAATGGTTGCAAACGGAATACGCCATTCGCGCACAGGGGAAGATGGCGGAGTGGAGTGAAGATGAAATCTATCTGTCATTGCCGCGTCCGGGCGGCGATGCCTGGTTAACGATTGATATCGCCAGCGGCGAGCTGCTCTACGAAAAAACGGATCGCGGCTGGATTTCCTACTTCAATGACTTGCACAAAGGGCGCAACACCGGCCTTGTGTGGTTCTGGTTTCTCGATGTCTTCGCTGTAGCCTGTATCATTTTCTGTATTACCGGACTGGTCCTTCTGTATCGCCACGCCGGCAGCCGTCCGACCACCTGGCCAATGGTAGGCCTGGGGCTGGTCATTCCGTTATTACTCGCCATTTTATTTATTCATTAATACGTTCACGGAGAGGTTAGTTTTATGCGCTCGCGTTTGTTTGCCCTGTTTCTCACATTGAGCTCAGTTTCCGCCTTTGGCGGCGAGCTGGTGGTATCACTGGAAATTCCGCGGCTGGATGTAGCGGAGTATCACCGTCCTTACACCGCCTTGTGGATTGAAGGCCCGGATAAAAAAATCACCAACCTGGCGGTGTGGTATGACGTAGAAATGAAGGATGACAAGGGTGAAGACTGGCTGAAAGATATGCGGCAGTGGTGGCGTCGCAGCGGCCGCGAACTGGACATGCCGATCGACGGGGTCAGTGGTGCAACCCGCGCGCCCGGCACGCATACTTTAAGTTTTGCCGAGGGCACGGCCCCTCTTGGCAAACTGGCAGCGGGGGAATACACCCTGATGCTTGAAGCGGCCCGCGAAGTGGGCGGCCGCGAACTGCTCAAAATCCCGTTCCAATGGCCACCACAAAAACAGGAAACCCTCAAAGCGCAGGGTAAAACCGAGCTGGGTGCATTTCAGCTGACGCTGAATCCCTGAGCTGAAGATTACGGCAAGCGAAGAGGCTGTTTTTACGGCTTTTTCATACTCATGTTTTTCAACTATCCATACACGACTAATGTTCGCAAAGGAAATTTTTATGAATAAGATCGCAAAAATCGCTTCTGCACTGACGCTGGGATTAACGGTTTCGATGATGGCTCATGGCCACCGTGCCTGGATTGTTCCTGCGTCCACGGTTCTCTCTGGCGAGGATGCCTGGGTAACCTTTGATGCGGCTGTGTCCAATGATATTTTTCATGCTGACCACGCGCCGCTGCGCCACAACACCATCGAGGCGATCGGCCCGGACGGTAAAGCGGTGGAACTGCAGAACGGCAGCACAGGCAAGCATCGCAGCACCTTTGATCTGAATCTGAAACAGCAGGGCACTTACAAAATCTTTTATGCCAGCAATGGCCTGAATGCCCGTTGGGAAACCGAAGACGGTCAGCGCCGCTTCTGGCCACAACGCGGTGTAGCACCAACGCAGGAAGGTTTTGAAAAAGAAGTTCCGAAGAAAGCTAAAAACCTGCAGATTTCACAGGCCTCCCGGCGCATGGAAACTTTTGTGACCGCCGGNTCTCCCAGCACCGAGGTTTTCAANCCTACCAATGCAGGTCTGGAGATGGTACCGGTCACGCACCCCAATGATCTGTTTGCCGGGGAAGAAGCCGAGTTTTCATTCCTCATTGATGGCAAGCCTGCGGTAGGTGCGAAGATCACCGTTATCCCTGGCGGCATGCGCTACCGTAATGAACAGGCTGCTATCGAGGTAGTGACTGATAAGAAAGGTAAAGTCGCCATCACCTGGCCGCAGGCCGGCCTGTACTGGCTGGAAGCCGAGTACAGCGATAACAAAGGCAAAAAGCCAGCGAAAGAGCGTCGCGGTATGTACGTAGCTACTTTTGAGGTATTGCCGGAGTAACCGTCAATTGTCAAAACAATGTGCAAGCTGTTTTCACAGCGGCAATTAATTTTTAAACTGGCATCCAATGCTAACGCAGAACCCCGCCTCTGGCGGGGTTTTTCTTGAACCGCAAAGGTAAAAACGCGTGCGTGAAATCTCTGCAGCACTGGTGTTGCTGGCATACATAGGCCTGTGCGTTATCTGCTGGCTGCGCTATCGGCGCCGGCAGAACTTCTCTGCGCCGGTTTCCATCATCACCGCAGACACTGTGCTGGTTGCCTACGCCAGCCAGACCGGCAGAGCGGAACAGCTGGCTCATCGTACTGCCGAACAGCTGCGTGAAGCGGGTCTCCGGGCAGAGGTGTTGCCGATGCAACAGGTGAAGGCGCAACATCTGCAGGACGTCCAACAGGCGTTGTTTGTGGTGAGCACCTACGGAGAAGGTGAAGCACCGGATAACGGGGCGAGCTTCAATCGCCGCTTTCTGACAGCAAACATTGAACTCAATCTGAGTCACCTGCGTATCGGAATTCTCGCGCTGGGTGACAGTGACTACCGGCACTTCTGCGGCTTTGGCCACGCCCTGGCTCAAGGACTGCACCGGTTGGGAGCCCACGCGCTGTTTGATCTGGTAGAGGTGGACAAGCAGGACGCAAGCGCGCTGCGCCACTGGCAGTATTATCTGGGGCAGCTGACAGGAAAGAGTCATTTTGCAGACTGGACGCCAGCCAGCTATTCCACCTGGCACCTGCAATCCCGTGAATGCCTCAACCCCGGCAGCACCGCTAATCCAGCGTTTCATCTGCGTCTGGTCCCGGCTTCAGGGAGTATCGAGGCGGAGCAGTGGCAGGCTGGAGATATTGCTGAAATCGGACCCTGCAATTCGCCAACAGCTGTAAAAAATTTTCTGCACGAGCTGGGGCTGGATGGGCAAACGCCGGCGACCGGCGATGCACTGCCCCTGGAACAGGTTCTGATGCGGCGCAGCCTGGCGGATGATCCGGNACTGCTTAACCTTTATCGAGCCATGTCAGCCGAAGANCTGGTGAAACANCTTCCNGAATTACCCCATCGTGAATACTCCATTGCATCACTGCCTCAGGACGGCACGCTTGATTTGCTGGTGCGGCAGGTGCAGCTGGGGGAGAACCGACTTGGCCTCGGCTCGGGCTGGCTTACGGCCTATGCTCAGACCGGCGATGACATTGCCTTGCGGCTGAGGACAAATCCACGTTTTCATTCACCACGCGATGACCGGCCGATGATATTGATTGGCAACGGCACCGGATTGGCCGGGTTGCGCGCCCATCTGCGTGCGCGGATTCGGGCAGGCCATCTCCGTAACTGGCTGCTTTTCGGTGAGCGTACTTTGGTTAACGATTTTTTCTTCGCCGATGAAATTCTTGCCTGGAAAAAGCAAGGTTATCTTGAGCATCTGGATCTGGCATTCTCCCGCGATCAGGGCGAGCGGCGTTATGTGCAGCATCTGTTGCTGGAGAAGCGNGATCTGGTCCGGCAGTGGGTTCAGGACGGCGCCGCCATCTATGTGTGTGGCAGCCTCGAAGGCATGGCGCAGGGCGTTGATGAGGCTCTGACGTCGATACTCGGTGAAGAAACGCTTGAATCATTAAGTGATTCAGATGGTTATTGCCGTGATGTTTATTAAATGATTTTTTTCNGTGGATAGTGTGTATGCCATTCTTTCTAAGAAAATCCAGCAATCTCNCTAATAGTCTGCGTCAACGGAAGTGGGTGATNCCCGTAGCGTTGATACTGGTGGTGTTGGTGCTCTGGTTGTTGTTGCGCGANAAGGAAGAGGCGGTTACCCATGCAACGGCGCCAGTGGTGCGGGGCAACATCGAAAATCTGGTGACAGCTACAGGCACCTTACAGCCGCGCGATTACGTGGATGTCGGTGCGCAGGTTTCCGGCCAGCTGAAAATTCTCCATGTAGATGTTGGCAGTGAAGTGAAACAGGGCGATCTGCTGGCCGAGATAGACGCAACAGTGTACCTCGCCAAGGTGGATGCGACCCGCGCCCAGTTGCGCAACCAGCGTGCGCAGTTACTGGACCGGGAGGCGCAGTTAAAACTGGCGCAGGTGAATTACACCCGACAACAGAATCTACTGAAAGAAGATGCCACCACGCAGGAAGCCCTGCAAAGTGCTGAGGCATCGCTCCAATCCGCCAAGGCACAGATCACTGCCTTGCAGGCACAGATTCAACAGATTGAATCCAGCCTGCGGGCTGAAGAAGCCAACCTTGAGTTTGCACGTATCTATGCGCCTATGGACGGCACCGTGGTTTCCATCGAAGCCCGTCAGGGACAGACGCTCAATGCAAACCAGATGGCCCCCACATTGATGCGCATCGCGGACCTTTCCACGATGACAGTACAGGCGCAGGTATCCGAAGCCGATATCAGCAAGCTGCGCAAAAACATGAAGGTGTATTTCACCACGCTTGGCGGTGAAGGTCGCCGCTGGTACAGCGAGCTTAGTCGCATCGAACCCACACCAACGATCCTCAACAATGTGGTGCTGTATAACGCTCTGTTTGATGTTCCCAACCCTACGGGTGAGCTGATGACCCAGATGACCACGCAGGTCTTCTTCGTCACAGCAGACGCGCGGGATGTACTGCTGGTACCGATGTCAGCGCTGAATTTTTCTGCACCGACACCGCGTCAAAAACCTGAACAGGCTAAAGCAGAGCCGCGCCGCGAGCAGGCGGGCGAGCCGACGGCGCAGCGACCTCAGCGGCGTGAGCGCGCTGCTGCGCCGGGTGCAGAGCAGGGTCCCCGCACAGCGGTTGTTCAGGTAAAAAATGCGAAAGGTACGATTGAAAATCGCGAAGTAAAAATTGGTGTTACTAATCGCATTCAGGCCGAAGTGATCTCAGGCCTGACGGAAGGCGAACTGGTGGTAACGGGCGTGCAGCAGATGGTTAATAAANCACCGGCAGACAATGCGCGTCCCTTGGGACCAAGGATGATGCGCTGATGACTCTTTCCGACGTCNTTACCAGCGATACGCCGCTGATTGAACTGCGCGGAGTCACCAAAACCTTTCGCAACGGCGAGGTGGCGACGCAGGTTTTACACGGCGTCGATCTGAAAATTTATCCCGGGGAATTTGTCGCCATCATGGGGGCTTCAGGTTCCGGTAAATCCACCTTGATGAATATCCTGGGTTGTCTGGATCGTCCTACCAGCGGTGCATATTTTTTTGCGGGCCGGGATGTGTCCTCCTTTGAACGTGATGACCTCGCACGGTTACGCCGCGAAGCCTTTGGCTTTGTCTTTCAGAGCTACAACCTGCTGCCGGGTGTCAGTGCCTGTGAAAACGTTGAATTACCGGCGAGTTATTCAGGGATGCCGCCGCAGGAACGGCGCCAGCGGGCGGCAGAGCTGTTGACCTCGCTGGGGCTGGGAGAGCGTTTGCATCATCGACCCAACCAGCTTTCCGGCGGCCAGCAGCAACGTGTTTCCATTGCCCGCGCACTGATGAACGGCGGGCAGATTATTCTTGCCGACGAACCGACAGGCGCGCTCGACAGTCGCAGTGGCAGCGACGTGATTGCTCTGCTGGAAAATCTGTCGGCGCAAGGCCACACCATCATTCTGATTACACACGATGCGAAAGTAGCCGCTCATGCGCATCGACTGATCGAAATTCGTGATGGGGTGATCATCAGTGATCCGGGGCCAGCCGCGGAAAAAGACAGTGAGTCTGCCGCGCCGGACACCGCCAAGACCCTGCGCGGCGAACCCAGCCTGATCAGCGAATTAGTGGCCGCAGGAAAAACAGCGCTGCGTTCGCTATTTGGCAATATCTTCCGTACGGTATTGACGCTGCTCGGGATTGTGATTGGTGTTGCTTCGGTCATCACCATGCTCGCCATCGGTGACGGCGCCAAGCAGGCCGTAGTCGACCGCATCAGCGCCATGGGCAGCAATCTGCTGCTGGTTCGCCCGGGCGGACCCAATGAGCGCGGTGGACGGTGGAGTACCTCATCGCTGGTGCCCGCCGATGTTGATGCGTTAAATACCTTGCCCGATATTCTTGCTGCCGTGCCGGAGCTGACGGGCAGTTACACCCTGCGCTATGAGACAGAAGACCACAGCGCAGAAATCAATGCTACATCCCATTTATTTCCTGTCGCACGTAACTGGACAATGGCAAGGGGTACGTTTTTTACCGAAGAAGATGAGCAGAGTTATGCAACGGTAGCCGTGATTGGTAAAACTGTTGCAGAAAAATTATTTGGCGGCAGTGATCCGCTGGGCCATTACATCATCATCAATAATATTTTGTTTCAGGTGATCGGTGTTGCCGCAGAGCAGGGCGCGTCACCACGGGGGGATGATCAGGATAATATTGTCTTCGTGCCTTACACCACGGGCAGCCTGCGTATATTCGGGCAGACATTTTTACGCAACGTCACCATTGCTGTGGCAGATACGCAAAAGATGTCTGAAGTACAGACAGCCGCGCATGCACTGTTGCTCGCGCGTCACGGTAAGGAAGATTTTCAGATTTTTAACATGGCATCGCTGATCGATACGGTTTCGGAAACCCAGAACACGATGACCATTTTACTGGCGTCCATCGCCGCAATTTCCCTGCTCGTTGGCGGAATCGGCGTCATGAATATCATGCTGGTCAGCGTCACTGAACGGACGAGGGAGATCGGCATTCGCATGGCAACCGGCGCGCGTACCCGGCATATTCTGCAACAGTTTCTGATTGAAGCGCTGGTTGTGTCAGCCATCGGCGGCGTGATCGGCGTGGTGCTTGGATTAGGCAGTGCCGCACTGATTAATTATCTGGGAACGCCGATCTCTTACTCACTGGCACCGGTGGCCCTGGCATTCGGTTGTGCTTTTGCGACGGGTTTGATTTTCGGCTACTTGCCTGCACGCAAGGCTGCCCGCCTTGATCCTGTTGCAGCTTTGGCTACGGAGTAACACGATGAAGCGATATCTATCATTCTTTCATCAGCAGTTTTTGCTGTGGCCGTTACTGATCAGCCTGACAGCCTGCCACACCATCAGCAGCCATGAACGGCCAGCAATTTCATATAGCGACACCTGGCAGAACGCGCCGGAAACCAACACCGATTTGGAAATAAATCGCGACTGGTGGGCGGGCTTTCAGTCGCCACAGCTTAACCAGTTGATTGACGAAGCGTTAACACAAAGCCCGGATTTACGTATTGCAGCAGAACGCGTGCGTCAGGCAGAACTGCAGATGAATTCTGCCGGAGCTTCACTGTTTCCCTCCTTGAATCTCAGTGCTTCCAGTGGGTCGACCCGCAATCGCGACGCGGATGGAGAATGGCAGAAGGGTGAATCGAGCCGCGTATCTCTGGGTGCAAGCTACGAGGTGGATTTATGGGGCCGTGTTTCCGCCAGTGTTGCAGCAGCAGAGGCTGCCTTCAAAGCCAGTGAGTTTGATCATGAATCTGCACGTCTCAGCCTGACCGGTGCAGTAGCCAGCAGCTGGTTTCAATGGCTGTCCTTACAGGCTCGTATCGAAACAGCGCGGGAAAATATCCGCATTGCCCAGCGGGTTTATGACATTGTGGATGTCCGTTACCGCAACGGCGCTGCCACAGCCGCAGATCTTGCCCGCCAACGCACTAATCTGTTGAGCCAATCAGCGGCCTTACCGCCACTGGAACTGCAGGCTCGTCAGACTCGTGCTGCGCTGGCGGTGTTGATTGGCCGGGTACCGCAGAACTTTACGTTATCGGAAGAAGCAATCATGGATATCGCACTGCCGGAGATTGATGCCGGAGTGCCCGCCGACATCATTGTTCGTCGCCCTGATCTGGCCAGTGTGGAAGCTCAACTGCAGGCGGCAGATGCCAATGTCGCTGCGGCACGCGCAGCTTTGCTGCCTGGAGTGCAGCTTACGGCCTCTGCGGGCAAAGCCACCGCCGCATTGTTTTCCCTGAGCAACGCCAGCGATTCCGTCGGCTGGAGCGTGTCGCTGGCGCAAACCTTGTTTGATGGCGGCCGTCTGCGCAATCAGGTGAAGCTCAGCGAGTCACAGCGCATCAGTCTCTTAGAGCAATATCGCAGGACTATCTATACCGCCTTGCAGGAAGTGGATGATGCGCTGGATCGTACGTCAGTCAACGCGGCTCAGGAACAGCGCCAGGCAGAGATTGTGGCCCAGGCTCAGGCTACCCTGCGGTTGACCGAAGTGCGTTACCGCGAGGGCAGTGATGATCTGCTCGCTCTGCTTGATGCGCAACGCAGCCTGTTTCAGGCTCAGGACCAATTGGCCCAGCAGCGGCAGGCGCGCCTGAATGCCGCCGTGGATTTATACAAGGCTCTCGGCGGCGGCTGGCGCCTTGAAGACTAGACTGTTGCGTTAGCGGCACGACCAGGAATCAAACGTCTCGATCAGAGACCTCGTGGAAAACATATTCCACTAACTTGTATGCATTAGCTACAATGTGAGCCATTTCGCAACGGCGTTGAGCGCAGCGCTCCGAATCATAGGCCTCTGAAGTGGTGTGGATATGACAGTTGAGCAATTTGAAACCTGGTCACTCTATATTGGTATTGGTGGATTAATTGCCTTCATGGTGTTTATCGTGTGGGATCTGGCACGTAAATCGAAGGCAGGAAAATTCGGTACGTTTATCCTGTTTCTGGCGCTTGGCCTGGGCCTCCTGGGTTTTATCATCAAGACCGTGCTGGTGGAAATGCTTCAAAAACAATAATGCGCCGCCCATGCGGTAACCTCATCGCAGCAAATCTCGACAGGGCCTCAACGCATGTTTCATTTTTTTGTTCCTGCCTCCAAAGTCCAGAAAGATCGCCAGATTATGCGCGACACCGATGCTAGGGTTGCCAAATACAGCCGCCGTGGCCTGATCCTTAATTTTCTGGTGTTTGCCTTGTGTCTCGCTTTCGGTGATTTTATCGAGCGGGAACACAATCTCGCTGTGGTGCTGGTCGTTGGCCTGCTCCTGGTCACCTTGCTACGCAGTTATTACCTGTTTCGGTTCGATACCCTCTACGCTCGCGCGCCTACTCGCTGGCGCAATCAATACTTTGTAGCCTCCTGCCTTGGCGCCGCCTGGTGGAGCGTGATCCTCGTCAGCTTGACCTGGGTGCAGGGGATGCGCGATGAAACCCTGGTCATGTGGCTGTACTCCGTGGTGTTTTATTCCAGCGTCGCTAACGTATTTGCGCCATACCGCTACTTCCTTACGATCTACCTGTTTATCGGCCAGGTACCTGCTGCGGTAACCGCGATTTTGCTCGGTGATGTAGATGGTTACCTGTACGGCTCCATCATGCTGGTGTTCTTCATCATGATCAGCCATCAGGCCAAGACGACGTCGCTGGCCTATTGGGAAAGATTGGAAGCAAACTACGCGCTGCGCGAACGGGCCAAAGGACTGGAACATGAGCAGCGCAATTCCAGAGCTGCCAACGAATTAAAGAATGAATTTCTGATTAACCTCAGTCAGGAGTTTCGCTCATCCCTGGGCGACATCCTGGAAACGCTTACGCTGATCGACAGCGATCAGATGTCTGAAAAGCAACGTGAATTGCTCACCATGGCGAGCAAGGCGGCTGAGCGTCAGCTGGACCTGGTCAACAATGTCGTGGACTTCTCCAAGATCACGACCAAAAGACTGCAGTTGGAAGAAAGCGTGTTTGATCTGCGACGCACTCTGGAAAGGCTGGTGGAAGAGTTTTCACTGGATGCCCATCAACAGGGCGTTGAGCTTTACTATCTGTTTGATCCGCAGTTGCCGTTGCGGGTAAAGGGTGATGTGCTGCGCCTTGGGCAGATCTTCAGCACCCTGTTAAACCACGCTTTGAAGACGGCGGCGATTGATCACGTATTTATTGAAGCCCGCTTTCATTCGGACACCCGTCAGGAAGATGTGGGCGAACTGCAGATTATCATCAGTGACAGCGAAAGGGCGGCTTCTCCCGGCGAGGCCGAGCGGGCGCCACTGGCAGAAGCGGACGATCAACACACGGGTATCGGCATATCCATCTGTAAAGGCCTGGCGGCGTGCATGGGCGGCAGTGTCCATGTGATGACAAACCGGGAACGTGGACATCGAACGTTCATCAACGTGAAGCTCGGTATTGTCTCCCATGAAGAAAAACGCTTTGGTGCTGAACAGAAGCTGCGGGGCAAGCGGGCACTGCTGGTGGATATGCCGGAAAGCAACGCGATTGCTCTGGCTGACGAAATGACTGTCTGGGGCATGTCAGTTGCAACGGTAAGCGGCCATGAACAGGCGTTAAAAAAGCTGAATTCTTTCAGCAGGAGTCGTCCGGTTGATCTGCTGTTGATCTACAGCCGGTTGAATAACCTGAATGCGTTGGTGCTCTCCAAAGATGTGGCTGCCGATCCTCAGTTTGCCGGCGTCAAACAAGTCCTGGCTATGAGCATCCTCCAAAGCGACACGCCGGAAGTCAAAGCACACCTGGCAAATTATCCGCAGGTATCCTGTATTGAAAAACCGATCATGCGTCGGCGTCTGTATGAAGTTGCTGTCCATAAACTTTTGAATGCACCAGAAGAGTCTGTGGATGTGGTGGTTGGTGGAAAAATAACTAAAGAAGAAACTGCGCCTGTATCTCCGGCCAGGAAAGTTCTGCTCGTCAATGACCATCGTGTTGACCAGATGGTGATATCAGCCATGTTGAAGAAGTCCGGTTGCTATGTTCAGCTGGCGACGACCGGCTCGGAGGCGGTGGAGATACTCGAGAAAGAAAATTTTGACCTGGTCCTCATGGACTACGATATGCGAGAACAGGACAGTCTGCTTGCCGCACAGAAAATCCGCGCAACGGAAAAAGCGCAGAACAGCAGTCGCCATCTGCCGATCATTGCTGTCATCGCTGCTGTTAATGAGGAAGATCAGAACAATTGTCTGACCGCGGGAATGGATGACTTTATCGCCAAACCTATCCGCTACGACGAACTGGAGCTCCGTCTGCAGCGCTGGCTGGGCAGTGAGGATACGGAGACGAGGCTTCCGTAATCATGGGTCACCGGTTGTATTATCATCCATGAAACCGGTTTCGCCTTTCGGGGCATCTCTACGACATTCAATGGTTCGTTTTTCGGGCTTATAGTCATTGTTTATAAATGTAAATCGAGATGCACGCCTTTAAGGCCGCTGCTACACTCCGGCCATATCCTGCTTTGCTCTGGCGCCTTTTTATATGTGGAATAAAAAACCAAGGGTGCAGAAGCCTGCCGCCAGGGTATCCAGCGCAGTCCTTATCTGAATCATGACTTTTCTTACCGGTTGTTGCGCTGGGGCCTTCACGATCTGAGATAGGTGTCCCATGAATAATTTTACNCAAAGANTAACGACCTCACTCGTTACAGGCCTGCTGGCTTGTACNTTACTGGTTTCCTGCGNCGAAGCTGAAAAAGATACCCGGGGTACGACGGGTACCAAGGTAAGCGATGCAGCATTTGCCCAGGATATTCAGGGTGCGCGCGTGCTGGTATTTTCCAAGACCAGCGGCTGGCGTCACGACTCTATCCCGGCGGGAATTGCAGCACTGGAAAAGCTGGGGACCGAACACGGTTTTACGGTAGTCTCCACAGAAGATTCGAGTCTCTTTAATGATGCTGAATTATCTACCTATAACGCCATCGTATTCCTGAATACTACTCAGGATGTTCTGAACGAAGATCAGGAAGTGGCAATGGAGCGCTTTATCCAGGCGGGTGGGGGCTTTGTTGGTATTCACTCTGCGGCGGATACGGAGTGGGACGGAGACTGGTACTGGTTTCGTAATCTGGTCGGCGGCGTCTTCAAAAGCCACCCAAACAGTCCCAGTAATGTTCAGCGCGCGCAATTGAATGTTACGGCTCATCAGCATCCGTCGACTGAACATTTTCCGGAAACGTTCAGCATGGTTGACGAATGGTACGACTACCGAGATCTCTATCCTTTCAAAAAAGATCTGTTGATGCTGGACGAGAGTACGTACATCGGTGGCCTGCACGGAGAGTATCATCCGATCGCCTGGTACCATGATTACGACGGCGGCCGATCTTTTTACACTGGCCTGGGGCATACCTCCGAAATTTTTTCCGACAAGATGTTTCTTGATCACCTGCTCGGCGGTTTGAAATATGCCGTAGGTGGAAAACCAAAACTGGACTACAGTCGCGCCCGTCCTGAGCACAATCGCTTTGTCAAAAAGACATTAGTGCAAGGTCTTAATGAGCCGATGAGCTTTGATTTCTTTGCCAACGGTGATGCATTAATCGCCGAGCGTCCCGGTACGTTTAAACTGGTGGACTTCAAGACGGGCGAGATCCGCGACGCTGGCCAGATCGAAGTGGGCTACCACGGGTATTTTGAATGGGGCTTGATCGGCCTGGGTGTTCCGCCGGACTTCGCCCAGACGTCCTGGATTTATGTAGGTTATAACGCACGTAAAGAAGACGGCAGTTACTGGCAGCGTCTGGCCCGCTTCAAGTGGCAGGACCACCAGATTAATGCTGCCTCCGAACAGGTTCTGCTTGAATATCCGATTGAAGAAACCTGCTGTCACACCGGCGGTGACATTGCCTTTGGTAAAGATGGAGAGGTCTATTTCTCTACGGGGGACAACACCAACCCCCACGAGCAGAATGGTTACGCGCCTATTGATATGCGCGAAGACCGTGCACATTTCGATGCGCTGCGCGGGGCAGGTAATACCCAGGATCTGCGCGGAAAAATTCTGCGCATCATTCCGCAGGAAGATGGCACCTACAAAATTCCGACCGGTAATTTATTTTCTGACAGTAATGAAGGACGTCCGGAAATCTATGTCATGGGCGTCCGCAATCCGTTTACCGTCAGGTATGACGGCGATACGGGAACTCTGTTTTTCGGAGACGTGGGTCCCGATGCGAGTCTGAATTCGGAGACTCAGGGCTCACGGGGCTATGATGAAATCAACCGTGTCACTGAAGCTGGCAACTTCGGCTGGCCGTTGATGATCGGGAATAATCAGCCTTACTTCGAATACGATTTTGAGACAGAAAAATCAGGCCGCCTGTTCAACCCCCTGGCGCCCATGAACAACTCGCCGCGCAACACAGGGCTCAAGCAATTGCCGCCTGCGCAGCCGGCGTGGATCTGGTATCCCTACGCTGTGTCCGAAACCTTCCCGGAGATGGGCAGCGGCGGACGTACTCCATTGATTGCAGACCTCTACCGCTCCAAAAATTACCCGGCCAGCAATCATCGCTATCCCGAATACTACGACGGTAAGCTGTTTGTCCTGGACTTCATGCGCAATTGGGTAAAAGTAGTCAGCTTTGACGACTTCGGTCGTATTCAGAAGATCGAACCCTTTGCTCCCCAGATCAACTACACCTTACCGATTGCCGCACGGTTCGCGCCGGATGGCAGCCTCTATGTTCTGGAATACGGCACGGCCTGGTTTACCGGTAACCCGGATTCAGGATTNTCNCGNATTGAATACGTAGGTCCGGGCAACCGTCCCCCAAGTCCGGCAATCACNGTTGAANCTGCCCAGGGAGCAGTACCGCTGGTCACGAAANTGTCAGCAGCGAAGAGCGTTGACCTGGACGGTGACGACATCAGCTTCAGCTGGACCTCGGAGATGGTAGGCAACTCTTCTANCCGCAAATCCTTGGGTGACAGTGAGACCATCACGGTAAACTTTACCGAAGCGGGAAGCTATCTGGTGCGCCTGACAGCTACAGATACTCACGGCAGCAGTGCGACCGCCGAAACACAACTGGATGTTGGTAACGAACCTGCCAATATCAACATTGTTCTGGACGGCAACAGCTCGTTCTATTGGCCGGGAACCCGCTCGCTGGATTACCGTATCGAAATTACCGATAAGGAAGACGGCAAGATAACAGCGAAAGAGGGTGATGCCAGTAAGGCTGTGGTGCAGTTTGATTTTGGCAGCCTCGACAGTCAGTCCGCCTCGGAAGGGCATCAGACAGCCGGTGCCGCCATCGTCGGCAAGGAACTGGTTGAGGCCAATGCCTGTACGGCTTGCCACCAGGTTGATGCAGCGTCGGTGGGCCCGTCATTCACTTCGGTGGCTGCACGTTATCAGAACGACCCGCAAGGCCTGGCCTATCTGATCAAAAAAATTGGCGACGGTGGAGCCGGCGTGTGGGGTGAAACAGCAATGCCGTCATTTGCGCACCTGAATGAAGATGATCGCAAAGCCTTGGCTACTTATGTCCTTTCTTACGGAGAGACCATTCAGGTCGACAGCTTACCGCTGTCCGGCAAACTCGCGTTGCGTGAGCACAAAATTACTCAGGAGTTGTTCGCGCGGGATGTCCGGATGAGTGGCGAAGAGGCAGCGTTATTTGGCCAGGCTTACACATTATCCGTGTCCTACACCGATAAAGGGGGCGATGTCATCGGGCCCATCACCGTCAGTGAATCGTTGAGCCTGCGAGTGCCACGCTTCCTGCTGACCAGTCTGTTCGACAGAACAACAGTGCCGAATGACTACAAGCTGGGTAACTATTTTCAGCTGAGCACGCTGATGACTACCGCCGGTGGCGGTGCATGGCGAGTGGCGCCTTTAGGTGAGTATGATCTGCGCGGCGTCAAGTCAGTGCTGTTGGGCCGCTGGATGACAAAGACTTCCACAGAGTGGGCGTATGAGTTGAGGATTGACCAGCCGGACGGACCGGTTGTGGCAACCGGTGTGAGCACCGAAACTGAACTCGATGCCTATGCTAAAGAGAGGATAACCTTCAGCGAGGCTGTCGGCAGACATCAGGTCTATCTGGCGGTCCGGCCTCTGAAACAAGGAGATACGGAATTACATCTACTGGATATTTCTTTTAATCAGTAACAAAAAATCCCGGCTGAGAGGCCGGGATTTTTTTATCCGNTGCAGATAGGTTGTCGCTGCTCACCTGCTGTGTACAACCTTACGCAGACTTCGAGTCTTCTGAAAATTCTATTGAAAGCGTGCCCAGATCGGGCAGTGGTCCGAAGGCCGCTCCATGCTGCGTATTTCATAATCTATACCAGCTTCCACGCAGCGATCCTGAAGGTTATGTGAAGCCAGGATTAAATCAATACGCAGGCCACGACGTGGGTTGTCTTCAAAGCCCCGGCTGCGGTAATCAAACCAGCTGAACAGGCTGTGCTCATCGGGCATCAATTCCCGAAAAGTATCTTTCAGTCCCCAGCTCATCAGCTGGGCCAGCCATTCACGTTCCTCCGGTAAAAAGCTGCACTTGCCGGTACGCAGCCAGCGTTTGCGGTTTTCTTCGCCGATACCGATATCGCAGTCCTGGTGCGAGATATTCATATCGCCCATCACCAGTATCTGCTCATCGGGCTTGTGAGCGCTATTGAGGTAAGCAAACAGGTCTGCGTAGTATTTTTGCTTGGCGGGAAATTTGATCGGGTGATCCCGGCTTTCGCCCTGAGGGAAATAGCCGTTCAAGACGGTGATCTCACCACCCAGCGGTGAAGCAAAGACACCGCCGATAAAACGGCGTTGAGCATCGTCGCCATCGTCAGGAAAACCTTTAATCACCCGCAGAAAAGGGTGTTTTGAGAGAAGCGCAACACCATAGTGGGTTTTCTGTCCGTGAAAGGCCACGTGATAGCCCAGGGCCTCCACCTCAGCCAGAGGAAAGTCAGGGTCGTTGACTTTAGTTTCCTGCAGGCCGATGAAGTCAGGTGCATATTTATCCACAATGGCTTTAAGTTGGTGAGGGCGGGAACGAATACTGTTGATATTGAACGAAACGACTTTCATGGCAGTTAGATAATTAGTCAGCAGTTAAAAAAATAAAACCCGGATATCGCTATCCGGGTCCAGTGAGATAATGATGCCTGAGCTAGAAGTTCGCGAGGCGAGTTTTCTCATCCTTTCGTAACTCAAGGATAAAATCAGCCAGGACCTGTCCGGCTTCGTTGAGGAATGGATCATTTGCCGGATCAATTTTTTCCGGTTCGACGTTGACAACCTCCTCACCGTCTTCATCAAGGGTGGCGTCGCTATCCTTGATCTCGGCATAGGACTTATACGGCTCCAGCCCCTTCGCTTTGCGGCGGCGATTTTCCATATCCAGAATCCGCTGTTCCATCTGCTTTTGTTCCTGTTCACGTGTCGCTTTACGCAGAGAAACAGCTTTCTTCGAATTGTTTTCTTCCGCCATCACTTTCTGCTCGCGCAGGAAGATGAAGTCTGGATCTGTGTTGATACGCGCTTCGTGGCGTTTGTTGATGGCCGGCAGAACAGCTGGGATATCGAAGTATTTTTCATGCTTCACTGCATGGATNCGNTCCCAGGGCAGGGCATTGTCGTAACTGCTTTCGCCGACTTCTTCCATGTCGATCAGAGTCGGTAATTGAATATCCGGTACCACACCGCGATGCTGCGTACTCTCACCGGAAATGCGATAGAACTTTGATTCAGTNATTTTTAGATCGCCGTGTTTCAGCGGCAGCAGGGACTGAACTGTTCCTTTGCCAAAAGACTGGGTTCCAATGATGATGCCACGGTTGTAATCCTGGATGGCGCCTGCAAAAATCTCCGAAGCGGATGCGCTCAAGCGATCAACAAGGATGACTACCGGGCCGCGATAAACAGCCGGAGAGTAGGAACGATAGCTGCGTGATATGACTTCATTACTCTGGCGGATCTGGACGACCGGGCCCGGATCAACAAAAAGGTCCGTCAGCGCTGCGGCTTCCTGCAGCGAGCCGCCACCGTTTTCACGCAGATCAATGATCACGCCATCAACGTTCGCCTCGCTGAGTTCACCTAACAGGTTAAAGACGTCACGGGTCGTACTTTTATAATTCGGGTCGCGGTTGCGATAGGCTTCAAAGTCCATGTAAAAGGTCGGAATATCGATTACGCCCACTTTGAAGATATGTTCACCTTCACCCACATTGAAGATATGTTTCTTTGCTGCCTGTTCTTCCAGTTTGACCTTTTCACGCTTGATGCTGATGACCTTGCTGTTGCCTGGGCTGGCTTTGGCCGGCAATACTTCCAGGCGCACGATGGTGTCTTTTTTGCCGCGAATAAGATCAACCACTTCGTCCAGGCGCCAGCCAACGACATCAACCATCTCTCCGGTCGGCCCCTGGCCGATGGCGATAATACGGTCAGCGGGCTTCAGCTCACCTTGCTTGGCTGCCGGACCAGCCGGTACCAGTCGCATAACCTTGGTGTATTCATCTTCGCTCTGCAGTACTGCACCAATGCCCTCCAGCGACAGCGCCATATTGATATTGAAATTTTCGGCATTGCGTGGCGACAAATAGTTGGTGTGCGGATCGTAAAGCATCGTCAACGAATTCATCATCAGGCTGAAGACTTCTTCTGAGTCCTGCTGCTTAACCCGGCGCAATTGATTCTTAAACCGCTTTTCCAGAATGGTTTTACTCTCCTCAACGGTCTTGCCTGTCAGCATGAGGTTGAGCAAATTGAATTTAATACGCTTCTGCCACAATGCGTCAGCCTCTTTCTGGTTGGCTGGCCACTGAGCATTTTTCCAGTCGGTGGAGATAGATTCTTCTACATCAAAGTCATACTTGACGGTTTCATCGGCCAGCTGCGCGAGGATCGCATTCAAGCGCTTCTCTACACGCTCGTTGTAGCGATTGAAGATAGCAAAACCTTGAGTGAGGTCGCCTTTCTTTAAATAATCGTCAAATTTTTTCCGATGCTTTTCAAATTCGTCGATGTCAGATTTCAGGAAGTAATTTTTGGCAGGGTCCAGCGCTTTTAAATAATCCTCAAGAAAACGTGCCGAAAGATCGTCATTTAAGATCTGATTGCGGTAATGCTTCTTTTCCAACTGAGTGACAATTTCGACAGCAGCTTTTTCCTGTTCAGGTGTCTGCTTGAGTGCCGGCAGGGCGAGAGTATTTACACCATAAGTTGCTAAAAACAGAACTAACAGGAAAGGCTTGACAATATTTCTTGAAAAAGCGGTGTACATAGACAAGGGTCTCATGGTTGGGCATGCCGGGTAGCGTCGGTGAAGGTTCACCCAGGCTGTATCCCATCAATACAATCAGTCACTTTATCGGGCAAGTTTCCGGTCTTAAATGCCCCATAAAGCGGTCCTTACTATAGCTCAGTTGGCGCGCCACAGGCCAGCAATACCGGGAACTGGCTGATATTTGCACAGCCGATTTGTTCACAATTATGGCTAATCGAATGATGGCT
>Ga0065721_10050119_pt1 | contig 23083 bp, 27 predicted proteins | sample Mesricmetagenome_FD_59108 | JGI IMG/M metagenome (GOLD analysis project Ga0065721, IMG submission 59108) | Mesophilic microbial community from rice straw/compost enrichment Sample: eDNA_1 v2 (version 2) | ecosystem: Engineered > Solid waste > Grass > Composting > Bioreactor | place: USA: Davis...
CTATTCGCCTGTTTTCCCGAGGGAAAATGGAGCGGGCGAGGCGATTCGAACGCCCGACCCCAACCTTGGCAAGGTTGTGCTCTACCCCTGAGCTACGCCCGCGCTCCGCGGAGGTGGGTGACCCGCCTCCATTTGCGAGGCCGGCCTTATGGCAGACCGTTTTTGGCTTTGCAACACCCCCAATCGGGAATTTTAGCCGCCAAATTTCGGGGCCTTCAGCCGGCGCTTGTTGACGTGGCCTTCCGGCGCCGGCGCCACCTCCTCGGGGAACTCGCCGCGGAAGTAGTAGCGCTGCCAGGCCTCCTTGGTGGCCTCGGGATCGCCGCGGAAGATTCGCTGGTTGAAGGCGCTGCGGTGCTTCTCCCAGACGTCGTACTGGTGGCGCAGCTCCGGGTTGGCGTCCATGCGCCGAATCACCGGCTGGATCTCGTGCAGCGTGTGGTCCTGCAGCAGGGTGATGAAGCAGAAGGGCTCGCCCTTCTCGAACCGCACCTTCCCCGGCCGGGTGAAGATCCAGTTCATGGTGAAGGGGAAGGGAAGCCAGTCGGTCTCGACCACCCCGGCCAGAGGCTGGATGCCGTCCTTGATGTGGTTGGGCGGGCCCATGACCCACATCGACCAGCCCGGCGGCGTGCGGAACAGGTAGCCCGAGTGGAAGGTCAGCACCCCATGGCTAAAGTGACTGGAGGCCAGGGTGTGGAAGTCGGGGTGCGGATGGTCCGGGGTGAGCCGGATGTCCTGCTGGTGGAGGCCCCCGGTCCACTCCGCCGTGAAGCCCACCGGCGAGAGCAGCTCCCACCCCGAGGTGTTGGCCATCGACAGTGGCAGGCAGCGGTAGGGGTGCCGGTCGGCGAAGCGGTCCATCCAGCCGCGGTTCGGGCGGCCCGGAACCAGCTCCGGCGGGTTGCGGGATGTGGGATAGCACTCGAGTTCCATGGGTCCGTCCCTTAAAGCCCCCCTCGCCTTCCCGTCCAGTTCGGGTATGCAGCCCGCATGAAAGGCCGGAACGAGCTGCTCGATTTCCTCGCCGAGATCGGCGTCGAGCACACCACCCACGACCATCCCGCCGTCTTCCGCGTGGAGGAAGGCGAGGAGATCAAGGCGCGCATCCCGGGCGCCCACACCAAGAACCTCTTCCTGAAGGACGCCAAGGGCCAGCTCTGGCTGATCTCGGCCGAGGGCCATGCGGTGATCGACCTGAAGCGCCTCCACCATGTGATCGGCTCGGCGCGGCTGTCGTTCGGCAGTCCAGCGCTGATGGAGGAGACCCTGGGGGTGACCCCCGGCTCGGTGACCGCCTTCGGCCTGATCAACGATGTGAACCGGCGGATCCGCTTCGTCCTGGACCGCACCCTGGCCGAGGCCGAGCTCGTCAACTTCCACCCGCTGACCAACACCGCCACCACCACTGTGGGCCGCGAGGGCTTCCGGCGGTTCCTCTCGGCGATAGGGGTCGAGCCGATGGTTGTGGACTTCGAGGCCATGACCGTGGTGGAGATGGCGGACGCGCGTTGAAGCTGGGCCGCCGTGCGACCATCTTTGCGGCGGAACGTTCTCCAGCAGTCAGACAAGGGATTTACGGGCGATGACCCTGATCGGGGACACCACGGGCGCGCCGCCGGTGGGCGACATCATCAAGGACGGTACCGACGCGAGCTTCGTCGCCGACGTCATCGAGGCGTCCAGGACCACGCCCGTCATCGTCGACTTCTGGGCCACCTGGTGCGGCCCGTGCCGCCAGCTGGGCCCGGCGCTGGAGAAGGCCGTCGCCGCCGCCAAGGGCGCGGTGAAGCTGGTGAAGATCGACATCGACAAGAACCCGGCCTTCGCCGGGCAGCTGCGGGTGCAGTCGATCCCCGCCGTCTTCGCCTTCGTGGACGGCCGCCCCGTGGACGGCTTCATGGGTGCCCTGCCCGAGAGCCAGGTGAAGCAGTTCGTCGATCGCCTGGCCAAGCAGGGCGGCGGCTCGCCCGTGGACCAGATGCTGGAGATCGCCAGGGAGTCCCTGGAACTCGGCGACCTGGGGGGCGCGGCCCAGGCCTACGCCCAGGTGCTGCAGGCCGAGCCGCAGAACGTGAAAGCCCTCGGCGGCCTCGCCCGCCTCTATCAGCAGGCCGGCGACCTGGAGCGGGCCCGGGAGGTGCTGGCCATGGCGCCGGAGGACGCCAAGGACCCTGACCTCGACGGCGTGCGCGCGGCCCTGGCCCTGGCCGAATCTGCGCCCTCCGAGACCGCCGCCTTCGAGCAGCGGCTGGCGGCCGACGCCGACGACCACGAGGCCCGCTTCGAGCTGGCCAAGGCTCTGGCCGGCCGCGGCCGGCTGGAGGAGGCCGTGGACGAGCTGATCGAGATCGTGCGCCGGGACCGGGCCTGGAACGACGAGGCCGCCCGCAAGCAGCTCCTCACCATCTTCGAGGCGGCAGGGCCGATGTCCGACATCGCCAAGCAGGGCCGGCGCAAGCTCTCGGCGCTGCTGTTCAGCTAGGATGGCGAGGCCGCAGATGGCCCCTTACCGGAAACTGGCGGACCTGCCGCAGGTGATCCCGGTCTTCCCGCTGGACGGGGCCCTGCTGCTGCCGGGCGGCGACCTGCCGCTGCAGATCTTCGAGCCGCGCTATCTCAACATGGTGGACGACGCCATGGCCGGCGACCGGATGATCGGCATGATCCAGACCCGTCCGGGCGGCGATCGTGTGCGCCCGGCCCTGGCCAGCGTCGGCTGCGCCGGGCGCATCACCAGCTACGCCGAGACCTCGGACGGCCGCTACCTCATCACCCTCTCGGGCGTCTGCCGGTTCGACGCCGGCGAGGAGCTCGCCCTCCGGACGCCCTACCGGCAACTCCGCGCCCGCTACGACCGCTTCGAGGGCGATCTCGCCCGGGACCACGAGCGCCAGGCCCCCGCCGCCGCGCGCAACCGCTTCGCCGCCGCCCTGAAGCGCTACCTGAACCGCCGGGAGCTGGACATCGACTGGGAGACCGCCAACACCGCGCCGCTGGAGGCCCTGGTCAACAGCCTGTGCATGGGCCTGCCCTTCGAGCCGGCCGAGAAGCAGGCGCTGCTAGAAGCGGCCGACCTCATGGCCCGCTTCGAGGCCCTCACCGCCCTGCTGGAGATCGACGCCAGCGAGGATGACGACGCCCAGCCCCTGTAGTAGAGGGGAGGCATGGAAGAGTCCCTGCCCGCCCTGGACGTCGACGTCGATCCCCGCCTGCTCGAGATCCTGGTCTGCCCGGTCACCCGCGGGCCGCTGGAATACGACCGCGAGAAGGCCGAGCTGATCAGCCGGCAGGCGCGGCTGGCCTATCCGATCCGTGACGGGGTGCCGATCATGCTGCCCGAGGAAGCCCGCGAACTGGGCGACGGGGAATAGGGCCCGCTACAGCGCCTCTCCGCGCAGGAGGCGCGGCAGCTGGCCGACGGCGCCGCCGGCCTCGTGCATGAAGAACCGCCGGGCCGGGGCGATGCGGTTCACCGCCGCCATGCCGACGCCCCGGGCCATGCGCACCAGCGGGTTGTCGTTGGAGAACAGGCGCACGAAGGCGTCCATCCCCGCCGATAGCGTGACCGTGTCGAAGCGGCGCCAGGCGGCGTAGCGCTCCAGAACCACCTCCGAGCCGATGTCCTCGCCCAGACGGGCGGCGTCCACCAGCACCTCGGCCAGGGCGGCTACATCCTTCAGGCCCAGGTTCAGGCCCTGGCCGGCGATGGGGTGCACCCCATGGGCCGCGTCGCCCAGCAGAGCCACGCGGGGGCCGAAGAAGCGTTCCGCCAGCTGCAGCGACAGGGGGTAGGTGAAGACCGGCCCCAGGACCTCCAGTTCGCCCAGGAAGTCGCCGAAGCGCCGCTCCAGATGCGCCTGGAAGACCTCAGGCCTGGCCGACTTCAGGGCCTCGGCCCGGGCGGTGCTCTCGGTCCAGACCAGGCTCGCCCGGTTTTCAGTGAGCGGCAGGATGGCGAAGGGCCCGTTCGGCAGGAAATATTCGTGGGCGACGCCGCCGTGGGGCCGGGCCATGCGCACGGTGGCCACCACGCCGGTCTGGCCATAGGTCCAGCCGATGACGCCGATGCCCGCGGCCTCGCGGATCACCGAGCCCCGGCCTTCCGCCCCCACCACCAGCGGCGCGGTCAGGGTGCGCCCGTCGGCCAGGGCGACCCTGGCGGCCCGCGGCGTCGCCGAATAGCCCGTCACCCGCATGGGGGCGACGACCTCGATCCCCTCGGCCGTCACGGCGGCGGCGAGGCCGGCCCGGATGCGGCGGTTCTCCAGCAGGTAGCCCAGGGGCTCGCCTTCGGACCGGTCGGCGATCTCGTCGCTGTCAAAGCGCAGGAAGAAAGGCGTCTGCGGCCCCGCCGCCGCGCCCGGCGTGCGGCCGTCGGTGACCAGGATCTGCTCGATCCGCTGGGCGTGCGGGTCCAGGACCTCGCCCAGGCCCAGGGCCTTCCACTGGCGATAGGCGGCGTAGGCGATGGCCGAGGCGCGGCCGTCGAAGGTCGGCGCCAGCTGGGCGTCGAAGGGCGCCGGGTCCACCATCACCGGCTTCAGCCCCGCCCGATGCAGCGCCAGGGCCAGGGTCGCCCCGGCCATGCCGGCGCCGGCGATGATCACGTCCGCGGAGAAGTCGTCTGCAGGCCCGCTCATGTCCGACCCCTACGCCAGGCGGCGCGCCTTCGCCAGCGGCCGATAAAAAATGGACGCAGCCGTCCAAGTTTCCCTTGTGGCGCTCCCATAACGCCCCTATCTGCTCGACCGGTTTGGACTGCTCGGTCCATTTTTGAATTCCAGGGTTCTGCAAACATGGCGGGGCTGCCAAGAAAGCGTCTGGTTCCCATCATCGCCGGCGGGGTCGCGACCCTCGCGGTCGCCGTAGGCGGCGGGCTGTGGTGGATCGACCGGCAGAGCTTCGAGACCACCGACAACGCCTTCGTCCAGGCCGACACCGTGACGATCTCGCCCCTGGTCGAGGGCTATGTGGCCGAGGTGCTGGTCAACGACAACGAGACCGTCCAGCCCGGCCAGGTCCTGGTCCGCATCGACCCCGTGAGCATCAAGGCGCGCCTTGCCCAAGCCGAGGCCAACGCGCAGGCGCTGGAAGCCGGCGTCCGGCAGGTGGACGACAAGGTGCGGCTGGAACAGGCGATGATCGCCCAGCGGCAGGCGGCGGTCGAAGCCGCCCGGGCCGAGGCGAACCTCGCCCGCGCCGAACTCGACCGCTACGGCCGCCTGGCCAACGAGGGCTGGGTCTCCGCCCAGCGCGCCGAGACCGCCCGCGCCGCCGAACAGCAGGCCCGCGCTGCGGTCAGCCAGGCCGCCGCCGCCCTCGAGGCCGAGCGCCGGTCGGCCGCCTCGCTCGATTCCGCCCGGGCCCAGAGCCTCGCCCAGGCCGAGGCCGCTCGCGCGGCCGTGGAACAGGCCCGCATCGACCTCACCCGCACCGAGGTGCGCGCCCCCACCGCCGGCGTCGTCGGCGCCCGCAGCGTGCGCCCCGGGCAGTATGTCCGCGCCGGCGCGGCGCTGATGAGCATCGTGCCCCTCAGCCAGTCCTATGTGGTCGCCAACTTCAAGGAGACCCAGGTGGCCCGGCTGCGTATCGGCCAGCCGGTGGAAATCCGCGCCGACGCCTTCGGCGACCAGGCCATCAAGGGCAAGGTGGAGAGCTTCGCGCCCGCCACCGGCGCCGAGTTCGCCCTCATCCCGGTGGAGAACGCCGTGGGCAACTTCACCAAGATCGCCCAGCGCCTGCCGGTGCGGATCGCCGTCGACCGCAGCCAGCCCCTGGCCAGCGCCCTGCGCCCCGGTCTGTCGCTGAAGGTGAAGGTGGACGTGCGCGAGGACACCGGCCCCAGCTTCGCCGAGACCGGCGCCATTCCGACTCGCTACGCCCGGCACGGGGCCACGCCCTAAGGGCGCCCGGCGATGAGCGACGCGGTCCTGCATCCGGACGACGAGGCGGCCAAGGCCGTCCGGACGGCCCCGGCCGAGCCTGCGGCCCAGCCCGTGGACTGGACCAAGGTCTTCCTCGGCTTCGGGGGCATGGTCATCGGCCAGTTCATGGCCATGCTCGACATCCAGATCGTGGCCAGCTCGCTGACCCAGATCCAGGCGGGCATCGGCGCCACCGCCGACGAGATCAGCTGGGTGCAGACCATCTACCTCCTGGCCGAGGTGGTGATCATGCCGCTCACCGCGTACCTGACGAAGATGTGGGGGACGCGGTCGTTCTATGTGGTCGCCTGCATCGGCTTCCTCATCACCTCGGTGGCCGTGGGCCTGTCGTCGTCCGTGGGGATGATGATCTTCTTCCGGGCGCTCCAGGGCATCTTCGCCGGCGCGATGATCCCGCCGATCTTCGCCACGGCCATGACGGTCTTCCCGCCCGAGCGGCGGATCACCGCCAATGTCATCGTCGGCCTGATCGTCACCCTGGCGCCCACGGTGGGCCCGACCCTGGGCGGCCACCTCACCGACATGCTCAGCTGGCGCTGGCTGTTCTTCATCAACGTGCCCGTGGGCGTGCTGGTGATCTTCCTGGTAGGCCGCTACGCCGACTTCGACCGGGGCGACCCGAGCCTCGCCAAGGGCATCGACTGGTGGGGCCTGGGCTTCATGACGGTCTTCCTGCTCTCGATGCAGTACGTGTTCGAGGAGGGAAACAGCGAGGGCTGGTTCCAGGACGACCTGATCCTGTGGCTGTCGGTCACCGCCGTGCTCACGGGCGTGATCTTCATCTGGCGCCAGCTTACCTACTGGCAGCCGATCGTCTCGCTGAAGCCGTTCCGCGACCGGAACTTCTCCCTCGGCATGGTGATGACCTTCATCTCCGGGGCAAGCCTGTTCGGCGGCACCTTCCTGCTGCCGCTCTTCCTCGGCCAGATCCGCGGCTTCTCCTCGTCCGACGTCGGCAACACCATGCTGGTCTCGGGCCTGACCATGTTCCTCAGCGCCCCCCTGGCCGGCCGCATTGTGCGGATGGTGGACGCCCGGGTCTCGATGGTGGTCGGCTTCGCCATGTGCGCCTGGGGCATCCAGCAGGGCGTGCGGGTGACGGCCGAGTGGGGCTTTCACGAATTCCTGGTGCTGCAGATCGTGCGGGGGATCGGCTCGATGATCGCCATGATCGCCGCCCAGCAGATGAGCGTGGCGAGCCTTCCCGTTTCGATGATGAAGGACGCCTCTGGCCTGATTAACCTGATCCGCAACGTGGCCGGCGCCATCGGCCTGGCCATGCTGTCCACCATCCTCAGCCACCAGGGCGCCGTGCACTACGCCGACATCGCCTCGGCCGCCTCGGTGGCCCATGCGGCCACCGCCAACCTCTACGGCGGCCTCACCGAGATGGTGACCGCCAACGGCGTGGCCGATCCCGAGGGCCTGGCGCGCAAGGCCGTGGCGATGATGATGCAGCGCGAGGCCCAGACCCTGGCCTTCGGCGACGCCTTCGCCGTCCTGGCCCTGGGCTGCTGGGTGGCGGCGGTGCTGGCGCTGTTCACCTCCGGCGGCAAGCCGGGCGCCGTTCAGGGCGGGGGCCACTGATGGCGCGGCTGCCGGGCCAGATCGACGTCGCCAAGAGCGAGGCCATCCTGGACGCCGCCCTGGACGTCTTCATGGAGCGCGGCGTCTCGGCGCCCATGGAGGAGATCGCCCGCCGGGCCGGGGTCTCCAAACAGACGATCTACAACCACTACGGCTCCAAGGCCGAGCTGGTGCAGGCGCTCACGTCCCGGCGCATCCACGAGCTGGTGGCCCCCCTGGAGACGGAGGAGGCCGTCGCCGATCCCGAGACGGCCCTGGCGGGCTTCGCCCGGGTGCTGCTGGAAAAGGTGCTGAGCGAGCGCTCCCAGGCCTTTCTGCGGGTGGCCATGATGGGAGCCATCGAGGCCCCCGACCTCGGCCGCGCGATCTGGGAAGCCGGCCCGCGCAAGAGCCGGCTGCGCCTTGCCGAGTTCCTGGAGATGGAGACCCGGGCCGGGCGTCTCGACTGCCCCGACCCGAAGGAGGCGGCCGAGTTCTTCGCCGGCATGGTGATCGGCTCGTACCAGACCGCCGCCCTGCTCGGCGCGCCGCAGATGCTGGATCCCGCCCGGATCGAACGCATCGCCACCGAGGCCGCCCGGCGCTTCATGCGCGCCTACGCCCCCGCCTGAGGTTTTCCGGCCTGAGGGTGCGGCCCGAGGTGTCCGGCCCGGACAGCCCCGGGCCGGAACGCCGTCGTCAGCCGGCCTGGGTCTCGTCGTCCGCGAAGCCCATGATGTGGAAGCCGGCGTCCACATGGACGCACTCGCCGGTGGTGGACTTGCCGAGGTCGGAGAGCAGCCACAGGGCGCAGCCGGCGACGCCCTCCATGGAGGTGTCCTCCTTCATGGCGCTGAGCGAGCGGCCCTTGGCCAGCATGCCGCGGCCCCCGGAGATGCCCGCCAGCGACAGGGTCTTCATGGCGCCCGGCGAGATGGCGTTCACGCGGATGCCCCGCGGGCCGAGGTCGCGGGCGGCGTAGCGCACGGCGGCTTCCAGGGCGGCCTTGGCCACGCCCATGGTGTTGTAGTTCGGGATCGCCCGCTCCGAGCCCATGTAGGTGAGGGTGACGATCGAGCCGCCCGCCTCGGGCATCATGGCCGCGGCCCGGCGGGCGCAGTCCACGAAGCTGAAGGCCGAGATGTTCATCGCCCGCAGGAAGCCCTCGCGGGTGGTGTTGTCCAAGAAGCTGCCCTTCAGCTCGTCCTTGTTGGCGAAGGCGATGGCGTGGACGAAGAAGTCGATCTCGCCGAAGGCGTCCTTCACCGTCTGGAAGGCCGCATCCATGGAGGCGTCGTCGGTGACGTCCATGGGCGCCACCACCTTCACGCCGATTTCCTCGGCCAGGGGCTGCACCCGGCGCTCCATGCCCGGCAGGTGCAGGAAGGCGATCTCGGCCCCCTGGGCGGCGAGCTGCCGCGCAATGCCCCAGGCGATGGACTGGTGGTTCGCCACGCCCGTGACGATCCCCTTCTTGCCCTTCATCAGCTCGCCAGCCGGCATCTGATAGTCGTCGGCCACGTCATTCTCCCTTCGTGGTCGTGTTTCGGCGCGGGTTTAGGCCGGTTGGCCGGGGCATGTCACCCCTGCCTCAGCTTGTCCGGATCGTGGCCAAGGGCCCGGACGCGCTGCGCCCAGCGGTCCAGCGCGCGCTCATAATAGTCGAAGATGCAGGGCTCGCAGCCGCGGCCGCAACACTCCTCCCGCGAGGGCTCGCGGGGCGGAGCGGGCACGCCGGGCGGCAGCTCGGCCAGGGTCAGACCCTGGCCATCACCAGGCAGCCGTTGGTGCCGCCGAAGCCGAAGCTGTTGCTCATCACCGTCTCGAGCTCCCGGTCCTGACGCTCGCGGACGATGGGCATGTCGGCGAAGGCCGGGTCCAGATTCTCGATATTGGCGCTCTCGGCCACGAAGCCGTTGTTCAGCATCAGCAGGCTGTAGATCGCCTCCTGCACGCCGGCGGCGCCCAGGCTGTGGCCGGTCAGGCTCTTGGTGGAGGAAATCAGCGGGGCCTGGTCGCCGAATACGGTGCGGACGGCCTCCATCTCCTTCACGTCGCCCACCGGCGTACCCGTGCCGTGCGGGTTCAGATAGTCGATCTTGCGGCCGCCCAGCCCCTCCATGGCGAGCTTCATGCAGCGCGCCGCGCCTTCGCCCGAGGGCGCCACCATGTCGTAGCCGTCGGAATTGGCCGCGTAGCCCACGATCTCGCCGTAGATCTTCGCGCCCCGCGCCTTGGCCCGCTCGTACTCCTCGAGCACCAGGATGCCCGCCCCGCCGGCGATGACGAAGCCGTCGCGGTCCACGTCATAGGCGCGGCTGGCCGCCGTCGGCCGGTCGTTGAACTTCGAGCTCATGGCGCCCATGGCGTCGAACAGGACGCTGAGGGTCCAGTCCAGCTCCTCGGTCCCGCCGGCGAACACCACGTCCTGCTTGCCCATCAGGATCTGCTCATAAGCGGTCCCGATGCAGTGGGTGGAGGTGGCGCAGGCCGAGCTGATCGAGAAGTTGAGGCCGCGGATCTTGAACCAGGTGGCCAGCGTCGCCGACGGGCCCGAGCTCATGGCCTTGGGCACGGCGAACGGGCCGATCCGCTTGGGGCCGCGCTCCCTGGCCGTGGCGGCGGCCTCGACGATGGCGCGGGTGGACGGGCCGCCCGAACCGACGATCAGGCCGGTGCGCTCATGGCTGACTTCCGATTCTTCCAGGCCGGAGTCGGCGATCGCCTGCTCCATGGCGATGTGGCCGAAGGCCGTGCCCTGGGCGAGGAAACGCGCCGCCCGGCGGTCCACCATCGCTTCCCAGTCGATCTGGGGGGCGGCGTGCACCTGGCAGCGGAAGCCGAGCTCGGCATATTCCGGCGCAGCGCTGATCCCCGACTTCGCTTCGCGCAGCGAGGCCAGCACTTCATTGGCGTTGTTGCCGATGGACGAGACCACGCCCATACCGGTGACGACGACGCGACGCATGGTTTCCTTCCGTGACGCGGCTTCTTTGCCTTACGGCCGCTGATACAGCCCGACGCGCAGGTCGGACGCCGTGTAGATAGGCTTTCCGTCGGCTTCGAGCACGCCGTCGCCGATGCCCATCACCAGGCGGCGGTTGATGACCCGCTTCATCTGGATCTTGTAGGTGACGAGCTTGATGTCCGGCGTGACCTCGCCGGCGAACTTCACCTCGCCGCAGCCCAGGGCGCGGCCGCGGCCCTTGCCGCCGATCCAGCCGAGGTAGAAGCCCACCAGCTGCCACAGGGCGTCCAGGCCCAGGCTGCCGGGCATGACGGGGTCGCCGAGGAAGTGGCAGTCGAAGAACCAGAGGTCCGGCCGGATGTCGAACTCCGCCTCAATATAGCCGAGGCCGAACTCGCCGCCGTGGTCGTCGATGTGCGTCAGGCGATCGAACAGCAGCATCGGCGGGGCCGGAAGCTGGGCGTTGCCCGGGCCGAACATCTCGCCCCGCGCACAGGCCAGGAGCTCTTCGTAGCTGTAATGATCCTTGGCCTTAACCGGGCTCATCTCATCAATTCCGTATCCATAGAGGCTTGCCGCCTACCAGAGCCCGGCCCCGGCCTCAACGGCATTGCGGGGCTTCGGCCGTCCCCCAGAGGGCGCCTTCCCGCACCCAACCGGTCGCATTGTCGGCTTTCACCCGGCACCAGCCCTTCTGACAACGCACGAGCGAGGCCAGGGATCGCGGCGCGAGATAGGCCACGGTTTCCGCCCCGATCTTCGGCTTGCGGTACAGCGGCGCAGGCCGGGGGCCGGCGTTCATCGCCGAGCGGCGACCGTCGGTGACGCGTTTGTGAACCCAGGCGAGCCCGCCGTCAGGGTCGCACACCCGCCGCCATTCGGCGGTCTCGGCCACCACCTGCACCGGCAGGCCCTTGGTGCGGTAGACCCACAGCAGCCGGTGGTCGTCGCCGGGGCCGCCCCGGGCGTTCACCTTGCCGAACTTCAGCGACACATAGCGGGGCACCGGCAGGCCCGAGGGCGTCGGCCGGTCGGCCGCGAGCACGATCCCGCCCAGGCCCACGGCCAGCGCCGTCCCGATCAGGGCTCCCCTGGCCGCAATCTTCGGCGCCCCCGCGCCCGGAACCTTCACGACTTCGCCTCGCCTTGGCCGTCCACGGGCCCTTTGCTAAGGGTCTCCCGAGTTGCGCGCCGCGAAGCAGCGGCGCCCCCCGAAACGTCCCTTTTCAGTTCGCATCCAGCTTTTTGCAAGAATGGCCGCCCGAAAGCCGAAAGTCATCGTCACGCGCAAGCTTCCGGACTCGGTCGAGACCCGGATGCGGGAGCTGTTCGACACCGAGCTGAACCTCACCGACCAGCCGATGAGCCGGGCGGCGCTCATCGACGCGGTGAAGCGCGCCGATGTCCTGGCGCCCACCATCACCGACGAGATCGACGCCGAGCTTCTGAGCCATGCGGGCGAGCGGCTGAAGCTGATCGCCAACTTCGGGGCCGGAGTGGATCACATCGACGTGGCCGCCGCCCACGCCCGGGGCCTGACCGTCACCAACACCCCCGGCGTCCTCACCGAGGACACCGCCGACCTCACCATGGCCCTGATGATGACCGTCTCCCGGCGGATCGTGGAGGGCGCCAATGTGGTCCAGGCCGGCGAGTTCCGCGGCTGGGCGCCCACCTGGATGCTGGGTCGCCGGGTCACCGGCAAGCGGCTGGGGATCATCGGCCTCGGCCGCATCGGCTCGGCCGTGGCCCGCCGGGCCAAGGCCTTCGGCCTGCAGATCCACTACCACAACCGCAAGCGCGTCAGCCCCCGCATCGAGGAGGAGCTGGAGGCCACCTACTGGGACAGCCTCGACCAGATGCTGGCCCGGATGGACATCATCAGCGTGCATTCGCCGCACACCCCGGCGACCTATCACCTGCTCTCGGCCCGGCGGCTGAAGCTGCTGCAGCCCCACGCCATCGTCATCAACACGGCCCGGGGCGAGATCATCGACGAGGACGCCCTGGCCGATCTCCTGGCCGAGGGGAAAATCGCCGGCGCGGGCCTCGACGTGTTCGAGTTCGAGCCGCACATCAATCCCAAGCTGCTGAAACAGCCCAACGCCGTCCTCCTGCCGCACCTGGGCTCGGCCACCGTCGAGGCGCGCGTGGACATGGGCGAGAAGGTGATCATCAACATCCGCACCTGGATGGACGGCCACCGCCCGCCGGACCGCGTCCTGCCGCAGATGCTCTAGGGCGCGTCAGGGCCGCGAAGCTGCGGTTCCGCACACCGGGCATTCCGGATCGCCCGCCACCTTCACCGTCCGGGTCTCGGCGGCCAGGGCGTCGTAGATGAGCAGCCGCCCGCTCAGGGGCTCGCCCGCGCCGGTGATCAGCTTGATCGCCTCCATGGCCATCATCGAGCCGATGACCCCGGGCAGGGCGCCCACCACGCCCACCGCCACGCAGGTCTCGGCGTCCGGCGGGATCTCCGGCACCAGGCAGCGGTAGCAGGGCTGGCGGCCGAACACCCCCACCTGCCCCGTCCACCGGCCGATGGCGCCCGACACCAGGGGCTTGCCGTGCCGGACGCAGGCCGCGTTGACGGCGAAGCGGACGGAAAAGCTGTCGGTGCCGTCCAGCACCAAGTCGACGCCCTCCACCAGCTCGTCGGCGTTGGACGGCTCGAGGGCGCCGTTGAAGCCGGCGACGAAGACGTGGGGATTGAGCGCGTGCAGCCGGTCGGCGGCGGCGTCCACCTTGGCCCGGCCGAGGTCGTCCTCGGCGTAGATCACCTGCCGCTGCAGGTTCGAGCGATCCACCTCGTCGGGGTCGGCCAGGATGATGGTGCCGACGCCGGCGGCGGCGAGATAAAGCGACGCCGGGGCCCCGAGCCCGCCGGCCCCCACGATCAGCACGCTGGACCCCTTCAGCTTCTGCTGGCCGGGGCCGCCCACCTCGCGGAGCACCAGGTGCCGGGCGTAGCGCTCGATCTCTTCGTCGGTGAAACTCATTCGCCGAGATCCCGTCCCGCTTGACCTTGCCGGCCGCCCTGCTCACATCGCGCCCATGTCGAATAGCGCAGCCTTCCCCGATTGGCACGGGACCACCATCCTGGCCGTGCGCAAGGGTGGAAAGACGGTCATCGCCGGCGATGGGCAGGTGTCCATGGGCCAGACCGTCGTCAAGGGCGCCGCCCGCAAGGTCCGCCGCCTGGCGGGCGGCCGGGTGATCGCCGGGTTCGCCGGCTCCACCGCCGACGCCTTCACCCTCATCGAGCGCCTGGAGGCCAAGCTCGAGCAGTATCCCGAGCAGCTGGCCCGGGCCTGTGTGGATCTCGCCAAGGACTGGCGCACCGATCGCTACCTGCGCCGGCTGGAGGCCATGCTTCTGGTCGCTGACCGCGACAGCATCTTCACGGTCACCGGGGTCGGCGACGTGCTGGAGCCCGAACATGGGGTGGCCGCCATCGGCTCGGGCGGCAACTACGCCCTCGCCGCGGCGCGCGCCCTGATGGACGTGGACGGCCTCGACGCCGAGGCGGTGGCCCGCAAGGCCATGGCCATCGCCGCCGAGATCTGCGTCTACACCAATGGGGAGCTCACCGTTGAAGCCCTGTGACGCCCGCGGGGCGGCCCTGGCCCTGGCCCTCCTCGCCAGCCCCGCCCTGGCGGCGCAGGTCGATCCGGCGCCCGTCGTGGCCGCCGAGCGGGCCTTTGCGGCCGATGGGCTGGAACTGGGCGTCCAGGCGAGCTTCCTGAAACATTCGGCCCCCGAGGGCATCGTCTTCGCCCCCGAGCCGCGCCTCGCCCACGCCGTCTATGGCAAGCCCCAGCCCAAGGGCCCCGCCCTGGTCTGGTGGCCGCTCTGGGCGGGCATCTCCCGCTCGGGCGACCTCGGCTTCACCACCGGGCCCTACACCTATGACGGCCAGCCTCGGGCCTGGTACTTCACGGTGTGGGCCAAGCAGCCGGACGGAAGCTGGAAGTGGCTGTTCGACGGCGGCCCGCCCAGCAGCACCGAGGGCGCCGGCCCCAAGGATTCGCCCGTCGCCTACGCCCGGCTCGCCGCCCGGGAGGCGGGCTCGCCCGCCCAGGCCATGACCGAGGTGACGGCCGCCGAGAAGGCGCTCCACGCCGCAGCCCGGACCGACGTGGCCGACGCTTTCCTGGCCGTGCTCGCCGACGACGGGCGCATCACCGGCTCCAAGGCCCGGCCGCCCGCCAGCCGCGACGAGAACGCCGCCGAGCTGGCGACCCGCGCCAAGGCCATCGACTTTGCGCCCCTGGGCGGCCGCGCGTCCGCCGCCGGCGACCTTGCCTGGACCTATGGCGCCGCCCGCTGGACCGCCGACGGCGCGGAGAAGCGCGGCCACTACGTGCGCATCTGGCGCAACGACGCCGAGGGCTGGCGGCTGCTGTTCGACGAACTGCTCGAGGCCCCCACGCCTCAAAAGCCCGCCGCCGAGTGACTATCTGGCTTTCCCCATGACCGAATTCTCCCCGCGCGAGATCGTCTCCGAACTCGACCGCTTCATCGTCGGCCACCCCGAGGCCAAGCGCGCCGTGGCCGTGGCCCTGCGCAACCGCTGGCGCCGCCGTCGCGTGCCCGACGACCTGCGCGACGAAGTGACGCCGAAGAACATCCTGATGATCGGCCCCACCGGCGTCGGGAAGACCGAGATCGCCCGGCGGCTGGCGCGGCTGGCCCAGGCCCCGTTCCTGAAGGTCGAGGCCACCAAGTTCACCGAGGTGGGCTATGTGGGCCGCGACGTCGACCAGATCGTCCGGGACCTGGTGGAAAGCGCCATCGGCATGGTGCGCGAGAAGCGCCGGGCGGCCGTGAAGGCCCGGGCCGAGGCCGCCGCCGAAGAACGCATCCTGGACGCCCTCACCGGTCCCGGCTCCACCGCCGCCCGGGACGCCTTCCGCCGCAAGCTGCGGGCGGGCGAGCTGGACGACAGGGAGGTGGAGCTGCAGCTCGCCGACACCTCCTCGCCCTTCGGCGCCATGGAGATCCCCGGCCAGCCCGGCGCCTCGCTGGGCGTGCTGAACCTGGGCGACATGTTCGGCAAGGCCTTCGGCGGCCGCACCAAGACCCACAAGACCACCGTGGCCGGCGCCTGGGTCCCGCTTATCGCCGAGGAGAGCGACAAGCTCCTCGACCAGGAGGCCCTGACCCAGGAGGCCCTGGAGCTCGCCGAGAACCACGGCATCGTCTTCCTCGACGAGATCGACAAGGTAGCGTCCCGCGCCGACCGCGCCGGGGCCGACGTCTCCCGCGAAGGCGTGCAGCGGGACCTGTTGCCGCTGATCGAGGGGACCACCGTCTCCACCAAGTACGGGCCGGTGAAGACCGACCACATCCTGTTCATCGCCTCGGGCGCCTTCCATGTGGCCAAGCCCTCGGACTTGCTGCCCGAGCTGCAGGGCCGCCTGCCCATCCGGGTGGAGCTCAAGGCCCTGACCCGCGAGGACTTCCGCCGCATCCTTACCGAGCCCGAAGCCAACCTGATCCGCCAGCACCAGGCCCTGCTGGCCACCGAGGGCGTGACCCTGGTCTTCACCGAGGAGGCCATCGACGCCCTCGCCGACGCCGCCGTGGCGGTGAACGGCTCGGTGGAGAATATCGGGGCCCGGCGCCTGCAGACCGTGCTCGAGAAGGTGCTGGAAGAGATCAGCTTCACCGCCGCCGACCGCGCCGGCGAGACCATCACGGTGGACGCGGCCTATGTGCAGTCGCGCATCGGCGAGCTGGCCAGCAGCGCGGACCTGTCGAAGTTCATCCTCTAGGGCGCGGGTCAGCCCCCGCGCCTGGCGCGCCAGATGGCGGTCTCCAGCGCCTCCGCGAAGTCGGCCCGCTCCCGGGGGCTGAGCGCGGTCGCCACCGGCGTCTCCCGGCCCGACAGGGCGAGCTTCAGCTCGATCACCCGGCCGTCGGACTCGTCCCGGTCGACGGCCACGCGGGTGAAGACCGTGGGGCTCTCCCACACCACCCGGGTCCATTTCGGCGTCTCATAGGTGACCACCACCCGGTGCGGCGTCACCTGCACCCGCTCCACATTGCGGGCCCGCTGGAAGCTGATCAGGAAGGCGACCACCACCGCGGCGAGGTCCACCCCCAGGAACACCGGCACCCAGTGCGCGCCCATGGCCACGAACACCGCAGCCGAGGCGACATTGGCCAGGGTGATGATGCTGATGAGGATGACGAACCCCCGCTCCGACAGCGACCGGTTCGGAGTGATCACCGCATCCATGTAGAGCGCCGGGACCATCGACGCCGGAGGATAATTCGCCCGTCGGCGGCGCTCCACTCCCTTTGGGCGGACTTGTGGCGGCCGGGCGGCGCAGGCCATCTAGCGCCATGGCCAAGGCCCTGAAACGCAAACCCCTGCCGCCCGCCGAGACGGCCCGGATCGCCGAACTGTTCGCCCGCTTCGAAGCCGACGAAAGCGACCCGCGCACCGAGCTCGACTACCACAGCCCCTACACCCTGGTGGTCGCCGTCGCCCTGTCGGCCCAGGCCACCGACGTCTCGGTGAACAGGGCCACGGCCAGACTGTTCGAGGTCGCTGACACCCCGCAGAAGATGCTGGCCCTGGGCGAAGAGGGGCTGAAGGGCTTCATCTCGTCCATCGGCCTCTTCAACACCAAGGCCAGGAACGTCATCCGCATGGCGCAGATCCTGATGGACGAGTACGGCGGCGAGGTGCCCCTGGAGCGCGAGAAGCTGCAGGCCCTCCCCGGCGTCGGCCGCAAGACCGCCTCGGTGGTGCTGAACGAGCTGCGGGTGGAGCCGGCCATCGCCGTGGACACCCACGTCTTCCGCGTCTCCCATCGCCTGGGCCTGTCCCAGGGCAAGACGCCGGAGGCGGTGGAGGCCGAGCTGATGGCCATCGTCCCCGAGCCCTACCTGACCCGGGCCCACCACTGGCTGATCCTGCACGGCCGCTACATCTGCGTCGCCCGTCGCCCGAAGTGTGAGCAATGTCCGGTGGCCGACCTGTGCCCCAGCCGGCATCTGTTCAGCGGCGTCTAGCGGCAGGGGCCGTTTCCCTGTAATCGGCGCCCACTCGCCTCGGGGAAGAAGTCCAGCAATGCCAGAGCTCTATGACGTCGCCGCCATCGGCAACGCCATCGTCGACGTGATCGCGCCGACTACCGACGAGTGGATCCTGGAGCAGGGCCTGGCGAAGGGCTCGATGCAGCTGGTCGACCAGGCGCAGAGCCAAGCGCTCTATTCCCGGATGCAGGCCGGGGTGGAGACCTCCGGCGGCTCGGCCGCCAACACCATCGCCGGCCTGGCGAGCTTCGGGGGCAAGGGCGCCTTCATGGGCAAGGTGGCGGACGACAAGCTGGGCGAGGTCTTCGCCCACGACATGCGCGCCATCGGCGCCCGCTTCGAGAACGCCCCGCTGGTGGGCGGCCCGGCCACCGCGGTGTCGATGATCAACGTCACGCCGGACGCCCAGCGCACCATGTGCACCTACCTCGGCGCTTCGGTGGAGTTCAGCGACGCCGACGTGGAGGCCGACGTCATCGAGGCCTCCAGGATCGTCTATCTTGAGGGCTATCTGTTCGACGCCGAGGCCGCCCGCCGCGCCTTCGCCAAGGCCGCCGCCCTGGCCCACGGCTCGGGCCGGCTGATCGCCCTCACCCTGTCCGACAGCTTCGTGGTGGAGCGCCACCGCACCGCCCTGCTCGGCTTCATCGAGAGCCAGGTGGACCTGCTGTTCGCCAACGAGTCGGAGCTCCTGGCGCTGTTCCAGACCGACAGCTTCGACGCCGCCGCCGAGGCCCTGCGCCAGAGGGTCAAGCTCGCCGCCGTCACCCGCAGCGAAAAAGGCTCCATCATCCTCTCGCAGGGCGAGCGTCTGACCGTCGCCGCCGAGCCGGTGGAAAAAGTCGTGGACACGACGGGCGCCGGCGACCAATACGCGGCCGGGTTCATGTTCGGCCTCTCCCGCGGGCGTCCGCTGCAGCAGTGCGGCAAGCTGGCCTCGCTGGCGGCGGCCGAGGTGATCTCGCACTACGGCCCGCGGCCGCAGGTCTCGCTCAAGGACCTGGCGGCCTCGAAGGGATATTGAACACCATGAGCCGCACGGCCGAAGTCCGCCGCGACACCAAGGAAACCCAGATCCGGGTCTGGGTGGACCTGGACGGGACCGGCGCGTCCGAAATCTCCACCGGCGTGGGCTTCTTCGACCACATGCTGGACAGCTTCGCCCGCCACGGCGGCATCGACCTGAAGGTCGACACCAAGGGCGACCTGCATATCGACATGCACCACACCGTCGAGGACACTGGCATCGTCCTCGGCCAGGCGATCAAGCAGGCGCTGGACGGCTTCAAGGGCATCCGCCGGTTCGGCCACGCCTACATCCCGATGGACGAGACCCTGGCGCGCTGCGCCATCGACCTGTCGAACCGGCCCTACCTCATCTGGAAGACCGAGTTCCGCACCCCCAAGGTCGGCGAGATGGACACCGAGCTCTTCAAGGAGTTCCACCACGCCTTCGCCATGAACCTCGGCGCCTGCGTGCATCTGGAAACCCTCTACGGGACCAACTCGCACCACATCGCCGAGAGTGGGTTCAAGGCCCTGGCCCGGGCGCTGCGGCAGGCCATAGAGCTTGACCCCAAGACCCACGGCCACGCCCCCTCCACCAAGGGCGTCCTCTAGGATCATTACGATGCAGAGGGTGGCCCTGATCGACTATGGGTCGGGCAACCTGCGCTCGGCCGAAAAGGCCCTGGTCCGCGCCGCGGACGGGAAAGCCGAGATCGTGGTGACGCACGATCCCGAGGTGATCGCCCGCGCCGACCGCGTGGTGCTGCCAGGCGTCGGCGCCTTCGCCGCCTGCATGACGGCGCTCCAGGCCCGCGAGGGGGTGATCGAGGCCATGACCGAGGCCGTCCGCGGTCGCGGCGCGCCGTTCCTCGGCATCTGCGTGGGCATGCAGCTCCTGGCCACGCGCGGCCTCGAGTTCGGCGAGACCGCCGGCCTCGGCTGGATCCCGGGGGACGTGAAGCGTATCGAGCCGACCGACCCGGCCGCCAAGGTGCCCCACATGGGCTGGAACGCCCTGCTGGACGTGGCCGATCACCCGCTGTTCCGCAGCCTCGAGGGGCGGCCGGTCTATTTCACCCACTCCTTCGCCTTCTTCGCGGAGGACGCAGGCGACGTCGCGGCCTATGTGGACCACGGCGGCCGTTTCCCCGCCGCTGTCACGCATGGCGTCATGGCCGGCGTTCAGTTTCACCCGGAGAAGTCGCAAGGCGCCGGCCTCTCCCTTCTTGCCGATTTCCTGGAGTGGCGCCCTTGATCCTTTATCCCGCCATCGACCTGAAGGACGGCCAGTGCGTGCGCGTCCTGCATGGCGACCTGTCCACGGCCACGGTCTTCAACACCGACCCCGGCGCCCAGGCCCGTCAGTGGGCCGACGCCGGCTTCCACTGGATCCATGTGGTCGACCTGAACGGCGCCGTGCAGGGTGAGGCGGTGAACGCCGCGGCCGTGGAGGCCATCCTGTCGGCGGTGTCGATCCCGGTGCAGCTCGGCGGCGGCATCCGCACCCTGGCCGACGTGGAGCGCTGGATCGAGGCCGGCGTCAGCCGCGTCATCCTCGGCACCGTGGCCGTGAAGCAGCCCGAGGTCGTCATCGAGGCGGCCAGGCGCTTCCCCGAGCAGATCGCCGTCAGCGTCGACGTGCGCGGGGGCAAGGTGGCCGTCCAGGGCTGGACCGCCGACAGCGACCTCGACGCCATCACCGTGGCCAAGCGGTTCGAGGACGCCGGCGTCGGCGCCCTGATCATCACCGACATCGACCGCGACGGCACGGTCATGGGCTTCAACGTCGAGGCCTTCGGGGCGATCGCCGATGCGGTGAAGATTCCCGTGATCGCCGCCGGCGGCCTCGCCTCGGTGGACGACCTGGTGAAGGTCAAGGCGCGGGCCGGCACGCCCATCGCCGGCGCGGTGCTGGGCCGGGCGCTCTACAACGGCGCCATCGACCCGGCCGAGGCCCTGAAGGTCGCCGCCTGATGCTCAATGTGCGCGTCATCCCCTGCCTGGACGTGAAGGACGGGCGCGTGGTGAAGGGCGTGCAGTTCGTCAGCCTGCGCGACGCCGGCGATCCGGTGGAGCAGGCGCGGGCCTATGACGCCGCCGGCGCCGACGAGCTGATGTTCCTCGACATCACCGCCAGCCACGAGAACCGCGGCACCATCTTCGACGTGGTGGCCCGCACGGCCGAGGTCTGTTTCATGCCCCTGTCGGTGGGCGGCGGCATCCGCACCGTCGAGGACGCCCGCCGTCTTCTGCTGGCGGGGGCCGACAAGATCAGCATCAACACCGCCGCCGTGAAGGATCGCACCCTGATCTCGGGCTGCGCCGACGCCTTCGGCAGCCAGGCCACCGTCGTCGCCATCGACGCCAAGCGGGTCGGCGAACGCTGGCGGGTGTTCATCTACGGCGGCCGTGAGGACACCGGCCTCGACGTGGTGGACTACGCCATTGACGTGGTGAAGCACGGGGCGGGCGAGATCCTGCTCACCTCCATGGACCGCGACGGAGCCAAGACCGGCTACGACCTCGACCTGCTGCGCGAGGTGTCCCAGGCCGTGGGCGTGCCGGTGATCGCCTCGGGCGGGGCGGGCGAAGCCGCGCACATGGTCGACGCCGTGCGAGCCGGGGCCGACGCCGTGCTGGCCGCCTCGATCTTCCACTTCGGCGAGGTGTCCATCGGCGAGGTGAAAGCCGCCATGGCCGCCGAAGGGCTGCCCGTGCGCATCACCGAGGAGGCCGCCTGATGGCCCACCAGCGCTTCGCCGAGGTTCTCGGCCGGCTCACCGCCACCATCGAGAGCCGCAAGGGCGCGGACGGCTCCACGTCCTATACCGCCCAGCTCCTCTCCAACCTGGACCGCGCCGCCAAGAAGCTGGGCGAGGAGGCGGTCGAGGCCGTGATCGCCGCGGCCCAGGGCGATCGCGACGCCCTGACCGCGGAAAGCGCCGACCTCGTCTATCACTGGCTGGTGGTGCTGGCCGCCGCCGGGGTCAGCCTCGACGACGTGGCCGAACGTCTGGAGGCCCGGGAAGGCACCTCCGGCCTCGTCGAGAAGGCCGGCCGCAAGCCCTGACGACCGAGCCGCCTCAGCTCCGCGGCTTGCGCTTCAGCGCCACATAGAGCGCGCCGGCCCCGCCATGCCGGCGGTGAGCCTCCGACACGCCCGCCACGATATGGGCGAGGTGTCTGGCCGCCAGCCATTCGGGGGCCGAACGCCGCAGCACCCCGTCCCCCTGGACGCCCTTGCCGGTGATCACCAGCACCGCCCGGCATCCCTCGTCGAAAGCCCGGCCGAGGAAGGCCTCCAGCGCCGCCCGCGCCTGGTCCTGGGTCATGCCGTGCAGGTCGATCCGCGCGCCGATGGGATCGCGTTCCCGGGCGATGCGGGTCTTGCGGTTGGGTTCGATGTCATCGACGCCCTCCCGCCGCGCAACGGGGGTCCGCACGGTGACGGTCTTCGGGTCGATCCGGGCCGGGGCGTCCAGCGTCTGGGGCGTGGGCTGCCTTGGCGTCGCCCGGCCGGGCAGCGGATGGACCGTGGCCGCCACCAGCGACCAGATCCTCTGCTCCTCCGGCTTCAGCGGACGTTTCACGGCGCAGGCCTCACGACCGCGGCACGAGGCGATAGAGGCGCAGGGTGTGGCGCACCCGCCCGGCCTCCACGCCGGCGGCCGGCCCTTCGCCCAGGTAGAGGTCGGCCCGGACCGGCCCCTTGATGGCCCCGCCCGTGTCGAGGGCCGTGGCCAGACGACGGTAGGTGGGGAAGGCGCCGGCCAGCAGGGGCGCCTCGCCGTCGAGCCAGAACAGTTCGCCATAGGTGTGGAAGGCGGGATCCACCGCGATGGCCCGGCCGGCCGGCAGGGGAACGCCCGCCGCGCCCACGGGGGGCTTTCCGTCGTCGGGCGCCAGGCGGAAGAAGGCGTAGCGGGGATTAAGGCGCATGAGCTCGTCCGCCGCCGGCCCGCGGTTCTCGGCCAGCCAGGCGCGGATCGCCTCGCCCGAGGTGTTGTCCCGGGCCAGCAGGCCGCGGTCACGCATGATGTTGGCGATCCCCGCGAAGGGCAGGCCGTTGTTGGCGGCGTAGAGCGCCTTCATCCGCCGGCCGTCCTCGAAGACCAGCACGCCCGATCCCTGGATCTGCAGGAAGAACAGCTCCTCGGGGCGCATCCAGGCGATGGCGTCCCGGGCAGGGCGGGCCTCGATCTCGGCGCGGGAGGCATAGGGCTGGCCGTTCACCAGGTCGGCGGGCTTGGGCCGCACCGGCATGCTGAACTCGGCTTCCGGGCGGGACCGGGCGGCGTAGACCGGGGCGTAGTAGGCGGTGAGCACGCCCTCGCCGGGCAAGACCTCGGCCTGGAAGACGTCCTCGAAGAACGCCCTAGCGTCGGAGGGGCCGAGCGGCCCGCGCGCGCGGGCCCGGGCGCAGGCCTCCGCCAGGTCGCGCCGCCGGGCCACGTGGCAGGTCGCGCGGAAGGCGCGGAGCGCCTCCGCATGATCCTCGCGCATCCAGCCGGGCAGGGCGGCCAGCTCCACCCGCGACCCCGGC
>Ga0065721_10001379_pt1 | contig 23070 bp, 19 predicted proteins | sample Mesricmetagenome_FD_59108 | JGI IMG/M metagenome (GOLD analysis project Ga0065721, IMG submission 59108) | Mesophilic microbial community from rice straw/compost enrichment Sample: eDNA_1 v2 (version 2) | ecosystem: Engineered > Solid waste > Grass > Composting > Bioreactor | place: USA: Davis...
TGCGGCACCTGCAACAACTTCGCCCACAGACCCACAAGCGGAAGATTCAAAACGAGCAGCATCGCGTTGCCGATCCACATGCTCGCGACAAGCCCCCAGAAAAGCCCGGGCTGTTTCACGATGATGTCAGGCCCGGGCTGAATCCCGTGAATGATCAATGCTCCGATGAACATCGCCATGACGGGATTGGCCGGCAGCCCGAGCGTGAGCAGCGGAATAAACGACGTCTGCGCCGCCGCATTGTTCGCCGCCTCCGGTCCCGCGACTCCTTCGACCGCTCCCGCGCCCACTCGCGGCGTCGCACGCGAGAGCTTCTTTTCCACCGCATAAGCCGCGAAGGACGAGATCACCGGTCCCCCGCCCGGCAGCGCTCCGAACGCCGACCCCAAGGCGGTGCCTCGAAAAATCGCCATCAACGTCCGTCGCGCCTCCCCACGTCTCAAACGCGCACGGCCTCGGTTCGCCACCAGCGAGCGATCCTGCGGCGACGCGAGCGCATCGATGATCTCGCTCAGCCCGAGCAGCCCGATCGCGAGCGGGACAAAACCGATGCCGTCGATCAACTCGGGAATGCCCATCGTGAATCGCGTTTCGGCCGTCACCACATTCGTGCCGATCGTCCCGAGAAAAAGTCCCACCAAAACCATCGCGATCGCCTTCAAGAGCGATCCTTGCGCCAGCACGACGGCCGCAACCAACCCGCAGATCATCAAACCCACATAATCCGCCGCCTGGAAGTTCGCCGCCACGCGCGCGAGCGGCCCTGACAGCGTCGCGATCAGCAGCGTGCCGATCGTGCCGGCGATAAACGACGCAATCGCCGCCAGCGCCAAAGCCAGCGCCGCACGCCCCTGCCGAGCCATCGCATGTCCATCGATCCCCGTCACCGCCGCGCTGGCTTCACCGGGCAGGTTCACGAGTATCGCCGTGGTCGACCCGCCGTATTGGGATCCGTAGTAAATCCCCGCGAGCATGATGAGCGCCGACGTGGGCGAGAGAGAGAAGGTAAACGGCAGGAGCAATGCGATCGACGACGCCGGCCCGATGCCGGGCAACACGCCGATCAAGGTGCCGATCAGAACGCCGACAAAACAGAAAAGCAGGTTCTCCGGCTGCAAGGCCGTCTGAAACCCGAGCGCGAGTTCATGCCATGCGCCCATGTCAAAACCCCGGCACGAGTTTGATCGGCTGACCAAGGAGACCGACGAACAACACGTAAGTCGCAGCCGCCAGACCAACGCCAAAAATAAGCCCCGCCCCAAAACGGGTTCCGCGAAACCCGAGCGTCGAAATCAGCACGGCCGCGAGCACCGCCAGCCCGAGGCCCGCGCGCTCAATCAAAAACGCGAACGCCAACACGCCACCCGTGATCGCCGCGCATGATCGAATCGGAAACGCGGCAAAAGATCCACCACGAGCCAACAAGCCGCGGAGCGTGATCACGATTCCCACCACGATGAGACCGATGCCGATCATACGCGGAAAAAGATTTCCCGCCGGATCGACGGACGAACTCCCCGATCCAGAAAAATAGAATCCGAGCGCCCCGATCGCGACCAGTGGAACCCCCGCCCAAACGTCGCGACTCGATAAGACCCGTTTCATGAGATTACGGAGTCCCAAATCTCCGGTTCGGCTTGCGCCCCCAGGCCGCCCACAGAATCGGCGAAGCAAAATCAAACGTCGGATCATCGAATCGTTTTAGATCTGCCTCGAACTCGGCTTCAGTGAGTTGACCGGTTGCAAGAATCGCGGGCCTCAGTTGCTCACAGTTCAACCGCATCAAGGACGCGCCGGAACTGCCACTCCGCCACACGAAGAGGCGCCCCTCCATGTTCACCTCGACGAAACCGAGTTCACGCAGGCGCGCNCCCAACGAGCGTCCAAAGCGGGAATCACCCACGGCGGCGTGAAGCACATCGCGCATCACCCGAACGATTTTGGGATAGTTTTCGTGCTCCGAAGCTTCGTGCAACGGAGGCACCTCGAAGTCCTCGATCACGATCCATCCACCCGGCTTGATCGCCGCGGCCATTCGACGCAACGCGCCCTGCTTGTCCGCCACGTGCTCCAACACCAAACGCGCGTGAGCCAGATCGAAGACACCTTCCGGCAACGGATCCCGGCAAATATCGTGACGCCGAACCTCGACGTTCGCCCGCACAAGGTCATCCAGCAATCGCGTGTCCAGATCCGTCGCCAAGACTGATCCCGTCGGTCCCACTTTCTCCGCCAGCCATCGCACGATCGTTCCGCCGCCACCTCCGACCTCGAGGCAGTTCCAACCTTGGCTTAAGCCACGCTCCTCCAGATGCCGAATCGTTCCCGGGTCGAAGACGGCGGAGAGCGCACCGAGCCGATCGCGCGTCTGGATCGCTGAGTTGTCCAAGATATACATGAGGGCCTGCGGGGCAGAGTGACCGCTGAGAGCTACTTCGTGGGTTTCAGCCCCAATATCTCGATGACGCTTCCAAACTGAGCCCGTTGCTCGTCCAACTGCTTCGCCAACTCATCAGGCGTGCTCGCAGCCACGGTCAACCCCAGCGAGGTCATTCGCGCAGCCAGCGCAGGATCGGCCGCGACCTGCCGGACGTCTTCCGCGATTTTTCGCCGTAGCACATCGGGCATATCGCGCCAGCCGTAAAAGCCCCAATTTCCATCAAACGTGAGATTCGGAAATCCCCCTTCGCTCACCGTCTCTACATTCGGAATCGTCCCCGACCGACTCGAGTTTGTGACGGCCAAGATACGCACGCGACCAGCCCGCAAAGGAGCGTCGACCGTCGCGATGGAAGACATCCAGATATGCAGCCGCCCGGCGGCGAGATCCTGAACCGCCTCCGGCGTCGTCCGGTAATGCACGCGCTTCATCTCGAGCTTTTCCAACTTCAAAAACGCTTCGAAGAAGCTCCCGAGCTGTCCGATTCCGCTCCAGAAATACGTTCCCGGATTCTTCTCCGCCAAAGTCTTCAGCTCGCTGAGCGACGTGACGGGCAGCGTCGACGATGCGGCGATCACAATGGTTGGCTGCGCCACGGACGCGATCGGCACGATGTCTTCGCGCGCGTCGAAAGAAAGATCATCACGAATCAGTGCATCCATCGTGATCGGCCCCGATGCCGTGAACAGCAGCGTGTGGTCGTCCTTGCGCGCTGCAAAAACCGAGAAGCCGAGGATGCCGTCACCGCCACCGGGACGATTGTCCACGATGACCGGCTGCCCCCACCTTTTCTCCAGATCTTCGGCGAACAACCGCGCGCTGAGGTCGAGGCCTGATCCGGCGCCGAAGGGAACGAGCAGCGTGACCGTTTTCCGCGGCCAGGGTGCGTCGGGCGCTTTTCTTTTGAAGAGCATCGTGCCGACGACGACGACGGCGGCCGCCGCGATTACTATGAAGGGTGTTGCGCGCATGGGTTCATAACTTCAGCGAGGCCGTTTCCCTAGGGGCTGGATTTGTTTTTCGAGCGCTTGCGTCGGCCCGCACCCAGACGCATGTAGGCCTGATTCGCATCGAGCACCCGAAGAAGCATCGCGATGACCTGTTTGCGTTCGGAAGCGCTCAGCACCGACCAGATGCGTTCCTGCGCGGCGGCCGTGGCGGGCCGAAGTCGGGCGCGAATGGCCTCACCTTTCGCCGTCAGGTGCAAGGTGCGCGCGCGACGGTCGGCATCATTGATCCCGCGTTCGATCAACCCTCGCTGCTCGAGCTTGAAAACGACGGAGCTGGTCGTCGTGCGGTCCAGTGCGAGCAGGTTGGCGAGGGTATTCTGATCGACGCCGGGATTGGCATGAAGCCGGAGCAGCACGCCATATTCGAGCGGGATCAAATTTTCCGCTTGGACCACTTCGGCCGAGGCAGCCGTCGCGATTTGATAGAGCCGGCGAAAAAGCGAGATGGGGGCGTGGTGTAACGGCGTATTCGGATCGGCGTCCTTGGCCTCCCGAGTGGATTTACGTTTTGCCTGTTTGGTCATCAGAGATCGATCACTTGGCAGACGCTCAGGAGTTAGATCGTCAGACATATGATTAACTACGGCATGTTGGGTCAAACGATATGTCCTCGGAAAACCCCGTGCCGGAGCATCGGAGAACAACCTCATGCCACGGCGCAGCGCCGACTCAGCCGAAGTCCCCTCTCGAGAGGGGCGCCCGAAGGGCGGGGTGTGTTCCTCCCCGTCCGCCTTCTCATCAACCGGCTGCCCCAAGTAGGGAGGGCGGCTGGTGGTGCGCGGCTTCAGCCCACACCGTTCATCGCCCGCCTACTCGCTCGCGCCACCCGGCACCTCCGGCACATACCGATACCCCGGCTCCCGCGCCTGTCGCCGCAAAATCCCCGCGATCTCCCGCCACACCGCCACCAACCCGTGCGGCGTCGGCGGCAGATCGTGCCGGATCAACCGGTGCAGCCGCGGCAACCGATAACACGGCACCGCCGCATACATGTGATGCTCCGTGTGGTAGTTCATATTCCAATACAGGAATCTCACGACGGGATTCAGCGTGAACGTCCGGCAACACAGCCGAAAATCCGCCACATTGTCCTGCAACCCGACATGCTGCGTGTTGTTGCACAGCCAAAACAGCCACCCGCCCGTCGCCGGCCCAAACGTCAGCATGACCGGCACGATCCAGTTTCCGGTCGCCACGCCGAAGATCCAAATCGCCACATGCCCGCCGAGCATCACGCGCGCCCAGCGCACAGGCCGTCGACGCGTCTCCGGCTTCTTCGCCGGAAACAGCGTCAGCTCCCACTCGCCGCGAAACCGCGCGCACGCGATCCGCACCGTGTCGCCGATCGTGTAGCGCAGCCGCGCCCATTCGAAACCGCACGACCGCACAAAATGTCGGATCATGAGCCGCATCGGCAACTCCACCTCGAGATCGTCCGGCGGGTGCAGCGTGTAGCGATGATGCCGCACATGGCTCGCCTGAAACATCTCGTGATTGTTCCACCCGAGAAACGCGAGGACGTGGCACCACACCGCATTCATCCACGACGTGCGAAACACCGTCCCATGCCCCAGCTCGTGCACGCCATTGATCGAAAAATGCACCACCATCCCATAGCCGTAGAACAGCACCGCCGTGCCCCACCACGGCAGCCGGCCCACACTCCACCACGTCGCTCCCGCCAGGAGGCCCACGATCGCAAGAAACCCAAACGTCTGCGCCGACGCCAGCAGATCGCTCCGCTGGTGCAATCGCTTCAACTCCCCCGGCGGCAGCGGCGTGCGATACCACGCAATGCTGCGCGAACGCCGCACCTCCTCCGTGAAGTCACGTAGCGCTGGTTCCTCGGTGAGACGCGGGTCCGTCGGGGCCATGCCGGCAGCTTACCGTAGGGAAGGCCCGTTGCCTTTCGCTCCGATCGCACGATACGATTTCAAACATGCCCCGCCTCGCTCCGACTCACCGCCGCCGCTTCATGCTCTCCGCCGCCGAGATCGGCGTGCCCGGCGTGCTTCACTTCGGACGCTACAACTACGTCAGCGCGCACCGCGGTCTCCCGCCCCACCAACACCGCGACGCCATGGAAATCTGCGTGCTCGTGCGCGGCCGCCAGATCTACGAAGTCGCCGGCGAACGCTACGTGCTCACCGGCGGTGACGTCTTCGTCACCTTTCCCGGCGAGGTGCACAGCACCGGCGGCGCGCCCGAGGAGAAAGGCGTGTTGTATTGGTTGATTCTCAAAATGCCGCCCGCCGCCACGCCTTGGCTGGCGCTCGCATCGCCGCATCGCCGCACCCTCCGCCGAACGCTGCTCAATCTCCCCCGCCGCCACTTCCGCGGCAGTTGGAAACTGCGCTCGTTGCTCGACAGCATGACCGCTCGCCTCTTCGGCCCGCGCACGCCTTTGAACGCCATTGCGCTCCAAAACGAACTCGTCGCCTTCCTCCTCGAGCTGCTCCGCGCCGCGACCGCCGAGCCGCGCGCCGGCGCCGCCCGCGCGCGCCCCCTCACTCCCGTGCTCTCCCACATCACGTCACACCTCGGCGAACCACTGCCGATCGCCGAACTCGCCTCACTCGCCGGCCTGTCGATTCCGCGCTTCAAAGCCCGCTTCACCGAAGAACTCGGCGTCCCGCCCGGCGAATACGTGCTCCGCGCCAAAGTCGCCGAAGCCGAGCGACGTCTCCGCGAAACTCCCCAAACGATCACGCATATCGCTTTCGACCTCGGCTTCTCCTCCTCGCAATACTTCGCGACCGTGATGAAACGCTACACCGGCCAAACCCCCGGCCACCTCCGCGCCCAACNCACCACCCGTCACCGGTAGCGGCGAGCGCTCGCGGNCCCGTCTTTTTTGNGCCTTCTGCGCCTCTTTGCGGCCAGTCCTCCTACTCCGCCGGCANCACCAACTCCCCGCGCACCGACGTCGCGCTCTCCGTCGGAAAATCCTCCGGCACCGGCCACGTCACCTCGCGTTTCGCCAGCCATTGCAACGCCCTCACGAGCAGCGTCTGCACGCCCACATCGCGCACCGTCACCGGCTGCACGTCGCCTCGCCACACATGCCCGAACGTCGACGTATACACGCGCCCTTCGCCGAACTTCACCGTCCACTCGATCGGCCAGTTCAACTTCGTGTGCATGATGTCGTTCGCATACGAAATCACCTCGACTTCCTCCGCCGGCCCGCGTGCGAAATAATACACCTCGATATCCGCCGCCTTCCACACCCGCGGCAGCCCACGATGAATCGGATGCTCGCCCAGCCGATGAATCACCGCGTCGAAACGTTTTCCATGATTCGTATCGAGCCCCTCGCCGCGCGGAATCCGCACGATCTTCCCGTCTTCGCTTACCTGCAGCGCGTCACCCTGCTCCTTCTTCCGCCACCCGAGTTCGATGATTCGATTATACGCCGGCCAGTCGGGAAACGCATTGTTGCCCGCATGCCACACATAAAGTCCGCCGCCTTCGCGCACGAACGCCTCGAACTCCGCCCGCACCTCCGCCGGCCACGGCGCCCCGCCGCCGAGGTCGTTATACGTCTGGATCACCACATCGTAATCCCGAAACCTCGGCCGCCATGTCTCCCACCCCGGCGCATCCGCCGTCGACGGCGACGTCGACACCTCAACAGCAAACAACCCCGTCGGCTCCAAAATCGCCCGGATGCACCGCGTCGTCAGCCGCCAGTCATGATTGCTGCACCCCTCCACGATCAGCACCCGAATCCGCGACGGCTCGCCTGCTGAACCCGCGATCGCCAACGCGAAACCAAATGCGACGAAAGAAAGCAACAAGCGCATGGGCGTCTCAATAAAACCGGCCGAGAACGGCGAACGCAAACGCTACTTGCGACGCGCGACTCGTCGGGGTCCGCGTGTCGTCTTCTGCTCCCTCACAAATTTCCTGACATCTCTGACAGCCTCATTCTGACGGGGGTTGACAGGTGCGTTAAGGTGCCGCGATGGGGTTGACCGAAACGCAAACCGCGCGGGCACTGCGCATGTCCACCATCGACGGCGCACTCGCGACCATCATGGCTTCGCTCGCCGGCGGGATCTTTCTCGTCGGCTTCGCGTTGAACGTGCTCGGCGCCTCCACCGTTCAGGTGGGCATCCTCGCAGCCCTGCCGGTTTCCGCCAACCTCGCTCAACTTTTCGGCTCGATCTTCATCGAGATGTTCGGTCGTCGCCGTCTGTTGTGCATCGTGGCCGTGATCGCCGGACGGTTGATGTGGATTCCGGTGATCCTGCTGCCGCTCGCGATGTTCGACGCGTGGGGTGACATGCGTGTGTGGTTGCTGGTGCTCATGGTCGGCCTCTCCTGCCTCCTCGGCGCCGTCAGTGGCGTCGCTTGGCTGGAATGGATGAGCGACGTGATTCCGTCGAACATCCGCGGCTCCTACCTCGGCCGTCGCAACATGGTCTGCGCTGCGGCGGGCATGGTCGTCGTTCTCGCCGGCGGCGCCTTCCTCAACGCATGGGAGCAGCAACATGGAAAACAGGACCCCTGGGGCTACACCATCCTCTTCGCCGTCGGTCTGCTGCTGGGCCTCGTGTCCGCCTGGTTTTTGATCGCGGTGCCCGATCCCAAGGATCACCGCCAAGAAGATCGTCCGCCTTTTCGCCTGCAAACGTTTGCCGCGCCTTTTCGCGACCGGAATTTTCTCAGCCTCGTGATCTATGTCGGCGCGTTCATGTTGGTGACTCAGCTCGCCGGCCCGTTCTACTCGGTCTACATGATCGATGAGCTGGGCGTGGATTTCGCCACGATCACCTGGTTCATCACGTTCGCCACCGTCGCCTCTCTTTTCATGCTGCGCATCTGGGGTCCCATCTCCGACCAGATGGGCAACAAGCCGGTCATGATCGTGGCGGGAGCCGCTCACGCGCTGATTCCGCTCGTCTGGGTGATCGCCCAACCTTCCGGCTACTACTGGCCCCTGGTCCTCGCGCATGTCCTGTCCGGCATCTTCTACTGCGCGCTCACGCTGGCGCAGATCAACATCCTCATAAAACTCGCGCCGGAATCCGGACGCTCCGTCTACATCGCCGTTTTCAATGCCGCGATCGGTCTCGCCGTCGCCATCGCCCCGATCACCGGCGGCTGGCTGCTCGAGTTGATGAAAGACTTCTCCTGGGCGGCCGGCGAGTTCCGCCTCATCAACCTGCATCTGCTGTTCCTGTTCTCCGGCTTCCTGCAACTGATCGTGCTCCTCGCGATCATCCGCGTGCACGAAGTCGGTTCCGTCGCACCGGGCGCGGTTATCATGCAGCTCCGCAACGATCTCGATCCGCAGACCGGCCTCGCGAGCGCAACCGATTTCGTCACCGTCAAAGCCGGGGCGACCACCGGCTTCCTGCGCACGCTCGACCGTCACACCGATGACTGGGCCGATCGCTCCGAACGCGCGATCTCCGCGTGGCTCGACCGGCTCGAGAAGCCGCTCGCGCGCCCTCTGCGTGCCTTCAGAACCCTCACCGGAAAGGATGAATTATGGAATCAGTGAGCCTGTGGAACGAAATCGGTCAGACGATCGGCGAGATGATCGGGCTGATCCTGACTTGGACCCGCGAGACGGTCTGGCGCTACGCCCCCGGACTTCTCTCCGGCTTGCTCGTGCTGCTGCTCGGCTGGCTCATGGCCGCGATCGGCCGCAACGTAGTGACAAAGCTGCTACGCGCGCTCGGCCTCGACGTCGTCGCGGAACGCACCGGCGCCCGCCGCTACCTGCAGGATCATGAAATCACGATGGCGCCTTCCGCGATGGCCGGATGGCTCGTTTACCTCGTGATCATCTATGCCTCGTTGGTCATGGCCTTCGAGCGAATGAATCTCGACGCCGGCCGCCGCCTGCTGACCGACGTCGCGAGCTTCATCCCCAAGATTCTCGTGGTGGTGCTGTTGCTCGCACTCGGGGTGTGGCTCTCGCGCTGGATCGGCGGACTGCTCGGGCGGGCCGCGCGCCTCGCCGGCGTGCCGTTTCACGAATTGATCGGCACCTTGGTGCGCATCGGCGGAATCGTGCTGAGCGTCATCGTCTCGCTCGATTATCTCGGCCTCGCCTCCCGTCAGACCTTGCTCCTCGGCCTCGCCGTGATCGCACTCGGTTTCGTCGCCACCGGCGTGCTGTTCGCCGTCTGTGCGCGCGACCTCGTGGGCAATCTGCTCGCCCGCAACTTCGTCGCGGGAGAATTCAAAATCGGCGACCGCATCCGCGTCGGTTCCATCGAAGGCCAGGTCGAATCGATCGGCACCACCGTCCTCCGCCTGCGCAACGGCGCGATCAGCCATCTCCTGCCCCACGGCCGGCTCGTCCGCGAATCGATCGAACGTCTTCCGACCGAGTCCACGCCACTCCCTTCCGGAACACCGCTTCGCTAAACGCGACCGCGCGCTCCTCCCCGGTTCATCCACCTCCGAGTCAATTTGATCGGAGGACGTTTTGACCTGGTTCGTTTCTCGAACTCAATCCGCCGAACCCCTCAAAACAAAATGAACCCCACCCTCACCCGCAGGAAATTCCTCTCCCACCTCGCCGTCGGCACCGCCGGTCTCGCGCTCGCCCGCCCCGGTTTCGCGAGCGTCAACACCCCCGCCAAAAAGGAAAAACTCGGCGTCGCTCTCGTCGGCCTCGGCTACTACAGCACCGATCTCCTCGCTCCCGCGCTGCAGCTCACTTCTAAATGCCACCTCGCCGGCATCGTCTCCGGCACGCCAAGCAAGATCGAAGCATGGCAGAAGAAATACGCGATCCCCGACGCCAACGTCTACACCTACGACACCTTCGACTCGATCGCCAACAACCCCGCCATCGACGTCGTCTACATCGTCCTCCCGCCTTCTATGCACGCCGAATACACCATTCGCGCCGCCAAGGCCGGCAAACACGTCTGGTGCGAAAAACCCATGGCCCCGTCCGTGCGCGAATGCGAGGAGATGATCCGCGCCTGCAAGGATAACGACGTCACCCTCGCGATCGGCTACCGCCTGCATCACGAACCCAACACCCAGGCCGTGATGAAAATCGCGCNNGACCNNAAATACGGNAANGTCGTCTCCGCCGCCGCCGAAGCCGGTTACTTCGAAGGCCGCACGAATCACTGGAAACAAAAGAANNCGCTCGGCGGCGGCGTCATGGGCGACATGGGCGTCTACCCGCTCAACGCCCTCCGCTACGGCACCGGCATGGAGCCCATCGCCGTCAGCGCGCAGGCCTCGACCACGCGTCCCGAAATCTACTCCGAGGTCGAGGAAACCATGCACTTCGAACTCGAATTCCCCGGCGGCGTCACCGGCATCGGCGACGTCTCCTTCGGCAAAAGCATGAACAAGCTCCACGTCGACTGCGCCCACGGCTGGTATGAGCTCGCGCCCTTCCAATCCTACAACGGCGTCAAAGGCATGACGAGCGACGGCACTCCGCTCAACGCCACGATCCCCAATCAGCAGGCGAAACAAATGGACGACGACGCCTCCGCGATCATGAACCACACCCCGCTCCTCGCCCCCGGCGAAGAAGGCCTCAAAGACACGATCGTCGTCGAAGCCATCTACCGCTCCGTCGCCGAAGGCGGAAAGAAAGTCGCCGTCCGCTGATCGCATCGCCGCGACGTCCGCCTCGCCCGTGGCCTACAACGAACAACTCGCCTCCCGCGTCCGCGATCACCTCGCGAGCCTGCGCCTGCCCGTCGAGGAGAAGCGCATGATGGGCGGTCTCTGCTTCATGGTCCGCGACAAGATGTGCGTCGGCGTCACCGACGACCGCCTCATGGTGCGCCTGGATCCCGCCGACGTGCCCGCGGCGTTGACGCGCCGCGGCTGCACGCCGATGGCCTTCACCGGCCGTCCCCTGAAAAGCTTCGTCTTCGTTTCGCCCGAAGGCTGGCGCTCCGCCAAAGAGTTCGCCCGCTGGCTCTCGCTCGCCCTCGAATTCAACCCGCGCGCCCAATCCTCGAAGAAGCGCACGCGCACTCCATCGCGAGCCCGCGCCAAGAGCTGACCACCGCCACACATCTGTATCCGCGCCACGGTTACGTCCGCCTCGCCGTCGCCACTACAGTCGGGCCACCGGTCGAAGCGCCACGCCGTAAGCGTTTCACCGATGTCACGGTCCAAGGATCGTCCGGCCTCGTTGAATCGCCACCTCCCGCGCCTCCATTTACAACGAGCGGCGAACACGAGGGTCTCTCCGCACTTCGCGGTCCCTCGGACAAACGACACCCGGACGCTCGGCGACTCACCGCCCAGCTTCCGTCTCGGGCTCCGTCGTTTCGTCTCCACCGAAACCTCAACCCGCGCACCTCAACTCATGTTCTCCACGCCACCATCTCGCCTCCTCGGATTCCTCCGCCACACCGTTCTCGCCGCCTTCTTCGGTCTCGTCGCCGTTTCGTCCCCACTCCACGCCGCACCGCGCGTCGATGCCGAAGTCCTCGCGCCGCTCGACGCCGTGTCCGTCCAAGTCGACCCCAACGGCCGCTTCTCCGCCGTCATTCGCCAGGGCAGCCGCTTCGCCGTCTCCGTCGACGGCAAAGTCGGTCCGACCTTCGACCGTCTGCTCAACGCCCGGGGCCAGCCGATGATCGGTCGCACCCAGTTTCCCGCGCTGCAGGGGCAGGATAAATTCGACCATCCCGTCCTCTTCAGCCCCGACGGGAAACGCTACGCCTACGCCGGTCTCGTTGGCGACGATTTCGTCGTCATCGTCGACGGCAAGGAGGTCCACCGCGCTCCCTTCGAAACCGACACACTCGCCGCGAATCCGTTGACGATTCAGTTCTCCCCCAACGGCAAACGCTACTGGCTCGTCGCCCGCCACGAACTCCGCAACGAGAGTCCCGGCTTCTGCCTCTTCGTCGACGGCAAGGTCGTCCCGCTTCGCCTCGCGCAGCACAACTTCAACCCGCTCGTTTTCAGCGACGACGATTCGCGCTACGCCCTGTTCCCCGGACACGGCGAACTCATCCTCGACGGCAAATACGCCGGCTACTCCGCCCGCCCGCAGACGTTCCTCCGCAACGGCAAACTGCTCGCCGTGTCCGACGCCGGCGTCGTCCTCGACGGCAAACCGCTTCAGCCACACGTTCGCCACGCCATCGTCTCGTCCACCGGCCGCATCGCCGGCCTCGCCGCCGAGGGCGTCTGGCTCGACGGCAAGATCCTCCCCGACACCCAAGGCGCCGACACCCTCCTCTTCAGCCCCGACGGCAAACGCCTCGTCATCCACGGCCGCTCCAGCAACGGCACCGCCATGTGGCAGTGGCTCGACGGCCGGCGCAGCGCGAATTACGCGGGCTTCAAGAATGTCGGTCCGAAACCGACGGATCGCATCTACGCGACCTTCACCGCCGACTCATCCCTCTGCCTGTCGATCGCCGTCCAGGGCGGCCTGCACTTCCCGCTCGTCAACGGCAAGGAGTCNGACGGCTACAAGTTCGTCGACAACTTCATCCTCGCNCCCAAAGGCAATCGCTTCGGCTACGTCGCCACCAAAACCTCCAACGCTTCCGTCGCCATCATCGACGACAAAATCTACNCCCACCCCGACTGGCGCGTCGGCAACGCCGTCTCGATCCCCGCGGTCGTCGCGGAGAGCCTCACCTTCAGCCCCGACGGCAAACGCAGCGCCTTCGCGATCGGCAGCGTCAAAAAAGCTGCGCACTTCATCGACGGCAAACCCATCGAGTTGCCGAATCACGTCGGCGCTCCTTGGGGTGCCAACGCCTTCACGCAGCCCGACCGCCGCGGGACGATCTTTTCGCCCGACAGCAAGCACGCATCCTACGTCACCATGGAGGGCAAAACCTTTCACGTGCACGTCGACGGCAAACCGCTCTGGTCCTACGAAAACAGCCAGCGCTCGCATCCATTCTTCACGCCCGACGGTCGCCACCTGTTCTGGTTCAACCTCGAACGCGCCCCGGGTGGACGCGGCTCCGAACAAATCCTCTACGCCAACGGCCAGCGCGTCGCCGCCTTCAACTTCCAGCGCGCGCCCGCCACATCTCTCCTGAAATACGTCGGCTTCGTCACGATGTCCGACGACGGCAAACTCCGCGTCATCAGCGCGACCGACGAAGGTTTCGTCCGCCACACCATCACGCCGTCGAGCGACTTCACTCTCGCCTCCGCGCTCGCCTCACGCGACCCCTCGTAACCGCAACCAGCCGCAGGAGGGGCTTCACGCCCCGACTCCTCCGCGCGCCGCCCGCAAACGGCGCCAAACCGCAGGCGCATCTCCGCTCAAACTCGGATTTGCGCCTGCGCCTTTCCCCGCGAACGATGTCCGCCGCTCGCAGCGTCGAGCGCCCCCCTGCCCCATGAAAACCTGCGTCCTCCTCCCCACCCTGCTCATCCTCCTCGCCCAAACGTTCGTCCTCGCCGCCGAAAAGTGGACCCCCCTCTGGGACGGCAAAACCCTCGACGGCTGGCACACCATCGGCCGCGGCGAATGGAAAATCGAAGACGGCGCGATCCACGGCACGCACGCCGCCAACATCGAAGACTACGGCCACCTCGTCACGGATCGCACGTTCCGCGATTTCACGATCCGCCTGAAATTCAAAGCTGTCGCCGGCAACAGCGGCCTCTACTTCCGCGTCGCCAAAAAAGGTTTCAGCGGCGTCACCGGTTTTCAGGCTGAAATCGATGCCAAGGTCGACGTCGGCGGCCTCTACGAAACCAACGGTCGCGCCTGGGTCTCCCAACCCACCGCCGAACAAGTCGCGAGTTGGTTCAAACCCGGCGAGTGGAACGACATGTCCGTCACCGCGCGCGGCGGTCACATCGTCGTCCACGTAAACGGCAAAAAATCCGCCGAGCTCGTCGACGATCCCGGACTCGAGGAAGGCCACCTCGCCTTGCAGCTTCACGGCGCGCAGGACGTCGACGTCTGGTTCAAGGACATCGAGATCCAACCCCACTCCGTCTCCAAACCATGAATACGCCCCGTTCCTTTGCTCTCTCGCGGCGGCGCTTCGTGGGCGGCACCCTCCTCGCCGCCGCCGCCTCGTCGCTTCGTTTAACGCCCCACCTCTCCGCCGCCTCCGCTCCCGCCGGAAAATCTATATCCCGCAAAATCAAACTCGGAGTCATCGGCAACGGCGGTCGCGGCGCGTGGATCGCGCAATTGTTCCAGGAACACGGCGGCTACGACCTGTGGGCCGTCGCCGATTACTTCCCCGAAGTCGCCGACAAATGCGGCGCCGATCTTGGCGTCGATCCTTCGCGCCGCTTCTCCACGCTCTCCGGCTACAAGCGCCTGATCGAAAGCGGCGTCGAGGCCGTCGCCGTCGAAACCCCGCCCTACTTCATCCCCGAGCACGTCACCGCCGCCGTCGACGCCGGCCTTCACGTCTACATGGCCAAGCCCGTCGCCGCCGACGTGCCCGGCACGCTCCAGGTCGAAGCCGCCGGCCGCCGCGCCACGCAGGCGAAGAAGTGCTTCCTCGTCGACTACCAGATGCCCACCGATCCGATTAACCTCGAGATCGCCTCGCGCGTCAAAAACGGCGCCCTCGGCAAGATCGCGCGCATCGTCACCACCGGCCAGACCGGCCTCCAACAAGACCCGCCCAAAACCGAAACCATCGAGAGCCGCCTGCAGCATCTCATCTGGGTCAACGACGTCGCGCTCAGCTGCGACTACCTCGGCAACTTCGACATCCACGCGATCGACGCCGCGCTCTGGATTCTCGGCCAACGTCCCGTCGTCGCCAGCGGCGCCTCCAACATCATGCGCCCAAATCCACACGGCGATGCCCGCGATGTCGTCGCGCTCGTCTACGAATACGCCGACGGCCTCATTCACCACCACGCCGGCCAGGCCCTCGACAACAACTCTCCGCTCGAACTCAGCGCCGCGATCTACGGCACCGAAGCGCACGCCGTCGTGAACTACTGGGGCAAATCCTACCTCCGCGGCGGCCGCCAACACTACGGCGGCGGCACCATCGACAACCTCTACGAAGCCGGCGCGCGACGAAACATCGCCCGCTTCTACGACGAAGTGACCTCCGGCAATCTCACGAACGACACCTGCCAGCGCGCCGTCGACGGCGTGCTGACGTGCGTTCTTGGATACGAAGCCGCCGCCCGTCGCGAACGGCTCACGATGGACCAAATTCTCCGCGAAAACAAACGCCTCGAAGTCGACCTCCGCGGCCTGAAAACCTGACTGCCGGGGAGGCTTTCCTCCCCGACTCGCCGCCCACAGTCAGCCACCGCTCCCGAATTCACCCCCGCCCTTGACTCATTTTCTCAGGGCGTAGGGTGAACCATGAAAACGCCAACTCTCCCCTCGCTCTCTCGCGCCCCTCTCAGCCTCCTGCTCGTCGCCGCCACCACCGCCGCGATTTCATCCCCCAACCTGCCCCGCGTCCGCGCCGACGCGCTCTCGCCGCCCGAACTCGTCAAAGACATCCGCCCCGGCGTCGAGAGCTCCGACGCCGCCGAGTTCACCGTGCTCGATGGCGTCGTGTATTTCCGCGCCAACGACGGCGCGCACGGCTTCGAACTCTGGCGCACCGACGGCACCACGGTCGGCACCCAACTCGTCATCGATCTGAACCCCGGCACGCCCAACGGCTTCCCCGCCAACCTCGCCGCCGCCAACGGCCACTTGTTTTTCAACGCCTTCAACACCGCCGAAATCGCGGGCTCAAAAGTCTGGCGCAGCGACGGCACCGCCACCGGCACGATCCTGCTCGCCGACACTTTTCCCGATCTTCCCGGCGCCGGCACGCCCTCCGGTCCGCCGCTCCCGTCCGGCTTCACCGCGCTGGATTCGGAGATCGTCCTCTTCACCGCGCTCGATCCCGACAGCTACGTCGAACCATGGAAAACCGACGGCACCCCCGCCGGCACCACACGCCTGAAGGATCTTCATCCCGGCCCTGAAGGTTCCGTTCCGGTCGATTTTACCGTGCTCGATGGCATCGCTTATTTCGGCGCCGACGACTCCGTCGTCGCTCACGAAGACGGCACCGCCACCTACGATCGCGAACTGTTTCGCACCGACGGCACCGAGGCCGGCACGTTCCGCGTGAAAGACATCAATCCCGGCCCCCGTCCTTCCATTCCGATCGAATTTATCCTCTGGAACGACGCCCTTTATTTCAGCGCCGCGGACGACGGGCACGGCGCCGAGTTGTGGCGCACCGATGGCACCGAAGCCGGCACCGAGCGCATCACCGATCTTGTTCCCGGCCCCGTCGGCTCCGAGCCCGAACAGTTCACGATCGCCGACCTCGGTAATGCCGACGGCACTACAACGCTCCTTTTCGCCGCGCGCGATGCCTCCGTCGGCTTCGAACTCTTCCGCACCGACGGCACGCCCGCCGGCACGCAGTTGATCAAGGACATCAATCCCACCGGCGACTCCACCCCGCTGTCGCTTACGCCGTTCAAGGGCCGCGTCTTCTTCAACGCCGACGACGGCGTCCACGGCCGCGAACCCTGGGTCACCGACGGCACCGCCGAAGGCACGCACTTGTTCATCGACCTCAATCCCGACGATGGCCTCTCCGCGCCGATGAATTTCACGATCGTCGGCAACACGTTGTTTTTCGTGACGATCTCGCCCGGCCCCACGGACTCGTCCGTAAAAACCCAACTCTGGGCCACCGACGGAACACCCGACGGCACGCAGCTCGTCTACGAGGAACCCGGCTCGAGCTTCGGCTACAGCATCCGCAACCTCGTCGCGCTCGGCGATCAACTCCTCTTCACCGCGCCCAACGCCGTCGACGCCTCCGGCATGAGCATCGACCACGAACTCTTCTCCGTGCGCGTGACTCCGCCCGCGCCCAGCTCTGCTCCCTGACGCGATCCGCCATTGATCATTCTGAGGGAAGCGAAGTCTGGCCAACGGCTGGCTCGATATCCAAGCCGACCACCGCGAACGGATCCAACCCACCGCTTCTTCGCCTCACTCGCTCGCGGCTCCGATCTTCACGATTGAAACCCGCCTCCGCGACGTCGAACGTGCGGAACCCCTTGCCCCATGAGTTCCGCACCGCTCTCCCGCCTCGCATTCGCCGCCCTCGCCATGTTCAACGCAGCCCTCTTCGCCGCCGAAACTCCCGCAACCAGCGCGTGCTCCCCTCCCACGCCGCCGCGGCAAACCCACCCGCAACCGCCCACCCGCTCGCCCGACGCCTCTGGCGCTCCCAAGTTTATCCGCCTCGACGGCCAGCCCGGAGTAAACCCACCCGTTGACGCCGTCGGCAACTTCGTCATCGGCCCCCACTACATCCGCCCGCCCGAATTCGACGTCGTCGAAGGCGTGCCGCAGGGAAAGGTCACGCAGTTCACGATGTCGTCGAAGGACAGCCGCTACTACAACCCCGGCATCGCGCGAAAAGAATTCGGCAAGATCGATCCCCACAACCCCAAGACCCTCATCGTCGAAACCCACCCGATCGACTACGAACGCGCCATCACCGTGTATGTGCCCGCTCAATACGTCGCCGGCACGCCCGCCCCTTTCATCGTCGTTCACGACGGCCCCGAACTCGGCAAACCCAACCTCGATCTGCCCCGCGTGCTCGACAACCTCATCGCGCAAAAACGCGTCCCCGTCCAAATCGCCATCATGATCCGCCACGGCGGCGGCGACGCCCAGGGCAGCGAGCGCGGTCGCGAATACGACACCATGTCCGGCCTGTTCGCCGAATTCATCGAGAACGAAGTCCTCCCGCTCGTGGAGAAAAACTGCGGCGTCACGCTCACCAAGGACCCCGAGGCTCGCGCCACCATGGGCAACAGCTCCGGCGGCTCCGCCGCGCTCATCATGGCTTGGTATCGTCCCGATCTCTACCGTCGCGTGATCACGACCTCCGGCACGTTCGTGAATCAGCAATGGCCGTTTAACCCGGAGACTCCGGGCGGCGCCTGGGACTTTCACGCCAAGTTGATCCCCGAAAGCCCGCGCAAACCCATCCGTCTCTGGATGGCCGTTGGCGACCGCGATCTGCTCAACCCGAATGTCATGCGTGACGACATGCACGACTGGGTCGAAGCCAATCACCGCATGGCCCACGTCCTCGCCGCCAAGGGCTACCGCTACCAATACCTCTTCGCCCTCGACGTCGGCCACAGCATGGGCGCCGCCCGCAATCAAACGCTCCCGCAAGCGCTCGAATGGGTGTGGCACGACTACCCCAAAAACTAAACGACCACCCACCCGCACCGGAACACCGCCCGCCCCGAGTCATTGGGGCGAGCGTCTCGTTCAACCAGGCCTTAGGTTCTCATCCCCGCCGCGACGCTCGTCCGCGGCGCGCGCCTCACACGAGCGTCTTCACCCACTCCTCGCGACTGCCGGGCAACAAATCCATCGGCGCGATCTCCGGCATCGTGTAAGCGCCCGGCTTCAGCCGCAGCGCCGCCGCCCGCGCACACGACACCATGATCTGCGCCGTCAGCGCCGGATTGTTGATGGTCATCCGGAATTCGAACAGCTGGTTGTGCGTCACGCCGCTCACACCTTTGCGCTCCATGCGCACGCCGTGTCCAACATCCTTCAACGCTTCGATGCTCGGCACCGCGATCACCCGCGTGTCGTCGTTCACGAAATAATCGTCGGACTTGATCGCTTTCTCCACCGACGTGAACTCCGCACCCGGCTCCAGCTCCACATACACCATCCGGCGATGCACGCCCGTGCCCGTCGGAATCGTCATCGACAACGCATCCTTCACACCCGGCTTTCCTTTCGCGCAGACCGAGTGGCCCATGCTCATGCCGGGACCGAAATTCGTATACGTGATCCCGCGCGGAGCCATCGCCAGCAGCAACGCCCGCAACACCGAATCGCTGCCCGGATCCCAACCCGCCGAAACCACCGCCACGCTCCCGTGCTCCTTGCCAATCGCGTCGAGCGTCTGCCGCAGATCCCACAGCTTCTGCCCGTGAATATCGAAGCTATCCACCGTATGGATACCGCGCTTCAAATAAACCGGCGCCGTTTCCGGAATGCTGCGCGTCGGCCCACACAACAACGCCGCGTCCACCTTCCCGAGCTTGGCCACATCGTCCACGATCGCCACGCCCGCCAGTTCGGCCGGCACCGTCTGCCCCACTGAACGGCGGACGACGCCCGCTAGTTCCATGTCCGGAGCGGTCTGCACGGCTTCGACCGCCGACCGACCGATATTACCGTATCCAACGACTGCGATGCGGAGAGTTTTACTCATGAATCGCTCAACCAAACGACCCGTTCATCGCGCTTCAAGTTTTCCGGGCTCGTCTTTTCTTTCCGGCCTCCTTCAACCCTTGGTCACTATGTCCTCGATCCGCCCTTATCCCACCGGTCTCGGCACGAAATCCCTCCACGCGGGCCAAGCCCCCGACCCCACGACGAATTCCCGCGCCGTGCCGCTCTATCAGACCACGAGCTACGTGTTTCGTGACACCGACCACGCCGCGAACCTCTTTGCGCTGAAGGAACTCGGGAACATCTACACGCGGATCATGAATCCCACGACGGACGTCTTCGAGCAGCGCCTCGCCGCACTCGAGGGCGGCACCGCCGCACTCGCCCACGCCTCCGGCCAGGCCGCGATCACCAGCGCCATCCTCAACCTCGCCGGCGCCGGCGACCACATCGTCTCCGTTTCGCAACTCTACGGCGGCACCTACAATCTCTTCCACCACACCCTCCCGAAACTCGGCATCGAGATCACCTTCGTCGATGCCGACGACCCCGAGTCCTTCCGCCGCGCCGTCCGCCCCAACACCAAAGCCTTCTACGGCGAGGGCCTCGGCAATCCCGCGCTCAATATCTTCCCCGTCGAGGAGGTCGCCAAGATCGGCCGCGAGTTCGACATCCCGCTCATCCTCGACAACACCTGCCTCACCCCGATCCTCCACCGCTCCTTCGAATTCGGCGCCAACATCGTCGTCCATTCGACGACGAAATACCTCGGCGGCCACGGCACCTCGATCGGCGGCATCGTCGTCGACGGCGGCAATTTCGACTGGGGCTCCGGCCGCTTCCCCGGCTTCACCACGCCCGACGCCTCCTATCATGGCCTCGTGCATTGGGACGTCTTCAAAGCCTTCCCGCCCGCCGGCAACGCCAACATCGCCTTCGCGATGAAAATGCGCCTGCAGCTCCTCCGCGACACCGGCAACTGCATCTCGCCCTTCAACGCCTGGCAGACGCTCATCGGCATCGAAACGCTCCACCTCCGCATGGAACGCATCTGCGCCAACGCCCTCGCGATGGCGCAATACCTCTCCGACCACCCGCAGGTCACTTGGGTCAACTACCCCGGCCTCCCGTCGTCGAAATACCACGCCGCCGCCAACAAGTATCTGACCGGCGGATACGGCGGCTTGCTCGGCTTCGGCGTCAAGAGCGGCTACGAGGGCGCCAAGCGCGTCATCAACTCGCTGAAGCTCTTCAGCCATCTCGCCAACATCGGCGACGCCAAGTCCCTCGCGATTCACCCCGCCAGCACGACGCACAGCCAGCTCACCGCCGAGGAGCAGACCTCGACCGGCGTGCAGCCCGACTACATCCGCCTCAGCCTCGGCTGCGAAGACTTCGCCGACCTGAAAGCCGACGTCGACCAAGCCCTCGCGAAAGCCTGATCAGGCGGTCGCCGTCACCCTCGATCTTCAACAGCCCGGCAGGCTCCGCGCCTTCCGGGCTTTTTTTGGCGCTGAACGAGAGAAGTCCCTGATCGGCTCCTCCTACCCCCTTCGTGTCCATTCGTGGTTCACAAACGGCATCCTCCCGCGTCACGTCTCCGCGCGCCGCAGCTTCCGGCCCTCCTCCACGTCGAACAAATCGAAGAAGGTCTGAATGTCCTTCCGCCCGCCGAGCCCGACCGCCTTCTTCTCCTCTTCCAGTCCCGCCGTGTCGCGCCACCCGCGTTTCTTCATGAACGCATTCCAGATCCCGATCTCCTCCTTGCCCGGTTTCCGTCCTTCGCGAAACGCCCACTTCAAAATCTCCAAATCCGACCCGCCCTGCAGCACGCGTTTCTTCAACGCCGGATATTTCACGCCGAGCAACCGGCAGCACCGCGAATCGAACGCGAACCAGTTCTTCGTTCCCGTCGCGTATCCATCCGGCAACGTCCCCGCCGCCTTCAACCGGATCTTGTCCAGCATCCGTCCAAAAAACACGATTCCGCCCACTTCTTCGTATGCGCTTCGGGGTGCTTGCATGCGCTGAACACACGCTCCTTGCGCCCAACTGTCAAAACCGCTCCCTGTCTCCCCAACTCGCTTCGTCGCTTGCCGTTCTCGTTCCGACCGACTGGGGTTCGTGCTTTCTTTTCTCAACCCATGATGAAATCACCCCGACGTATCCCTGCCTTCCGCCTCGCCGCGGCCCTCCTGTCGCTCCTTCCTCTCGCGACACTCGTCGCCGCACCGGCCACACCGGCCGCGCCCACACCCGCGCACGCCGACGCCCGCATCCTCTCGCCGCAAATCATCGTCTCCCCGGACCGCGCCGACTGGACCTACGCTCCCGGCGAACGCGTCACGTTCAAGGTCTCCGTCCTCAGCGACGGCCTTCCGATCGAAGGCGCCACGATCAAATACCGCGTCGGCCCCGAGAAATTCGAAGTCGAACAAGCGCCCGTCGCCGTCCCCGCCAACGGCCTCCGCATCGACGGCGGCACGCTGAACGAGCCCGGTTTTATCCGCTGCATCGTCCATTTCGAAACTCCCGGCAAAACCTACCGCGCCGTCGCCACCGCCGGCTTCGCCCCGGAAAAAATCCAGCCCACGCAAACCAACCCCGCCGACTTCGACGCGTTCTGGGCCAAACAACTCGAAGCGCTCGCCAAGATTCCGCTCCGCGCCACCAAAACCCTCGTCCCCGAATCCTGCACCCCCGAAGCCAACGTCTATCACGTCAGCATCGACACCTGGGGACCCGACGGCTCGACGACGCGTTTCTACGGCATGCTCACCGAACCCACCAAGCCCGGCCGCTACCCCGCCGTCCTCAAGGTTCCCGGCGCCGGCGTCCGCCCGTATCGCGGCGACACCTCGCTCGCTGCCCAAGGACTCATCGTGCTCGAGGTCGGCATCCACGGCATCCCCGTCAACCTCCCCGAAGCCCTTTACAACGACCTCCGCGCCGGCGCCCTGCGCAGCTACAATTCCTCCCACCTCGATAGCCCCGAGCAGTATTACTACCTGCGCGTCTATCTCGGCTGCGTGCGCGGCAACGACTTCCTCACCTCGCACGAAATGTGGGACGGCAAAACCCTCGTCGTCACCGGCGGCAGCCAGGGCGGACAACTCTCGATCGTCACCTCCGCACTCGATCGCCGCGTCACCGGCACCGTCTCCAACTACCCCGCCTACAGCGACGTCACCGGCTACGTCCACGGCCGCGCCGGCGGCTGGCCGCACACGCTCTCGCGCAAGGAAAACCAGACCGAAGCGAAGATCCGCACGACCTCCTACTACGACGTCGTCAACTTCGCCCGCCGCCTCCGCGCTCCGATCAGTCTCGCGTGGGGCTACAACGACGAGACCTGCCCCGTCACGAGCATGTATGCCGCCTACAACGTCATCACCGCGCCCAAGGAACTCCACCTCCAGCTCAACATGGGCCACGCTTCGATCGACGAATTCAGCGCC
>Ga0065721_10050120_pt1 | contig 23061 bp, 21 predicted proteins | sample Mesricmetagenome_FD_59108 | JGI IMG/M metagenome (GOLD analysis project Ga0065721, IMG submission 59108) | Mesophilic microbial community from rice straw/compost enrichment Sample: eDNA_1 v2 (version 2) | ecosystem: Engineered > Solid waste > Grass > Composting > Bioreactor | place: USA: Davis...
CTGATCGATCTATGCTCGGTCAAGGCTCGGGCTTTGCTCGGTGCGGATCGGGAGCCGATCTACTCCGGCAAAGCGTTATATGATCGAGTCGGCGAACTGGCGCAGCACAACGCGGGCTTTGCGAGAGCGAGAGCTCGCTTCGAGAAGATTATCGCCGTGACTCTGCTAGGCAGGCTTGAGCTTAAGCACCTTACGCCTTCCGAGCTTGAATGCTTAAGAACGATCGCGGTCGAGCCGGTCGCAAGGCATAGGATCGCCCTTACAGCCGAGGAACTAGATAACTGGCAGGTTCTAGAAGCGCTTTGCTTCATTATGGACAGCCGTATACATAACGAGAAGGATATCGTATCGAAGCTGGATCGCATGAAGGTTCCCCAGTTCGAGCTTACGCAGAAGCTTCTGCGCAGACTGCTATGGGACCATCTGGACTATCCGCAATTTCGAAGAGTCGTATACGCCTTCTACATCCGCTTAAGCTCGCGGCATTCGAAGCTGGGCTACGGGGATTTCGAGTTCGGCGAGATGCTGTCCTACGTCTACGATTTCGGAATTCGAAGCAACGTCGTATACGAGTTTATGGCATGGAAAGCCGCCAATCCGATCCAGCTGTCCCCGAGCTTCGAGCAAGCTCTCGTTCACTTCTTCGATTTCGAAGGCCGAGGCGCGCTGAAGGACGGTAAAGTCCGCCGAACGCTGTTATCCTCCAACAATAAACCATTCAACGAACGGATTCGCGGTATTTGGCTGGAGCAATCCGGCGTCGTGACGAGGTTCTTGCACCAATACGGGAGGAAGCTCTTGTTCTCACTCGCGCTGGCGGCAGCGGCAACGCTCGGCGGTATTCTCATCTATAAGTACTGGATAGATTGAGTGCGGCCGTACTTTACTTTCGAATCGTTACCCTCGTGCCGACCGGAACGAGCGACTGCAGAAGCAACACGTCTTCATTGAACATTCGTACGCAGCCATGACTGACCAACCTGCCGATCGATGCAGGATCGTTCGTGCCGTGAATGCCATAATGAGGCTTGGACAAGCCCATCCAGAAGGCTCCGAAAGGACCTCCCGGATGGGCTTGTTTGTTGATGATCGCAAATTCTCCAGAGGGCGTCTGCGTCAGCATTCTGCCGATCCCCACGGGGAATCCGCGCACGACCGTGTTGCCATTGAGCAAATACAGTTGTCGATCCGACAGGTCGACGATGATTCGGTAATTCGGCATACATCCACTCTCCTCTAGTATCCAGCCTATTCGCGAAAACCATGGAATCAGCCATCATTTCGGTAAAATCGCGCATTGGGACGTCTGTCGATGTCTTCCATAATGAAGCTATATCATCGATAGAAAGCGGGGAGACACACCTGAGCTGGAGAGTGGAAGAGAACGCGTTCGATCCGGATCGGATCGCCATGAACGGCAACAAGTTCATGATCGGCAACGGAGCGATCGGATACAGAGGGACGCTGGATGAGTTTACGAAGGAACAACTGACCGCAAGCACGGTAGCGGGACTATACGACAAGGTCGGAGACTGGTGGCGCGAGCCGATTAACGCGCCGAACGGGTTATACACGCGGATCGTATGCGAAGGCGAGCCGCTTAGCGCGCTTCATTCGGAGGTCGCTCGGCACTCGCAATCGCTTGATCTCAAGCAGGCGAGCTTCAGCCGGAATACGCTATTCACTGTCCGGTCCGGCGGCGTGATTGAGGTTCGCTCGGAACGGTTCGTGAGCATGGAGCAGCTGAACCTGATCGCGATGAAGTACGAATTCCGCGCTTCGGCGGCATGCGACGTCGTCGTGGAAACCGGCATCGACTGCGACGTATGGGACATTAACGGCCCGCATCTCGAGAACAGGACGGTGTGGTCCGAGGATGGCGTCGTCGGACTAACCTCCACCACGCATGAGCTTCGCGTGGAAGTGACGGTGGCCGAAGCGGTGCGATGGAACGCGGGCACGGATCGTCCGGCAGAGAGCCGGGATCCCGGTTCGTCGATCCGGAAATTCCGCCTGCGCTGCGAGCCAGGCGTAACTTACGGCTTCACGAAATACGTAGGTATCAGCCACGGGGAGTCGGAGGGGCAATCGTCGCGGGCAACCGCCTTGTCCGTTGTCCATGCGGCGCTTCAGCTTTCCTATGAGACGCATATGCAGGAGCATCGCGCGCATTGGGATCGCAAATGGGAAGCGTCCGATATCGTGATCGATGGGGATGAGGAGGCTCAATTCGCGCTACGTTACAGCTTATATCAGCTGCATATTATCGCGCCGACGCATTCCGAACGGGTTTCTATTCCGGCCAGGGGCTTGTCGGGCCAAGTGTACAAAGGAGCCGTGTTCTGGGATACGGAGATGTTCATGCTGCCGTTCTTCCTCCATACGCAGCCCGAGATCGCCCGCAACCTGGTCATGTATCGGGTGCACACGTTAGCCGGCGCGCGCCGGAAAGCGGCCGAGTACGGCTATCGGGGCGCTTTCTACGCTTGGGAAAGCCAGGATACCGGGGACGACGCCTGCACGTTGTTCAACATTACGGACGTGTTCACGAATCGGCCGATGCGCACGTACTTCCGCGACAAGCAGGTTCATATTAGCGCGGACGCCGCATTCGGGATTTGGCAGTACTACGAGTTCACGGGCGACGACAGCGTGCTGCTGGAAGGCGGCGCCGAGGTCATCCTGGAGTGCGCGAGATTCTTCTATTCTTACGCCTATTACAAGCATGACAAGCAACGCTACGAAATTCTCGACGTGACGGGTCCTGACGAGTACCACGAGCGCGTGGGCAACAACGCGTTCACGAACGCCATGGCGCACAAGACGATCGATTTCGCGCTGCAGACGCTGGAGGTGCTAGGGGACAGGCATCCGGATTATAGCGCATCGCTAATCGAGAAGCTGGATTACCGTGAGGATGCGCAAATGCTGAAGACGATGCTGGAGAGTCTGTACGTGCCTCAGCCCGATCCGGGCACTAAGGTCATCGAGCAGTTCGACGGCTATCACAAGCTAGAAGACGTCGCTCTCGCGACGCTCAAAAGCCGCATCCTGAACCCTAACGAATATCTTGGCGGAGGCAACGGGCTGGCGACGACGACGCGAATTCTGAAGCAGGCCGACGTCGTGCTCCTGCTGCATCTGTTCAAGCGCCGTTATTCGCAGGACGTGAAACGCGCCAACTGGGAGTACTATGAGCCGCGCACGGAGCACGGCTCAAGCTTAAGCGCCTGCATCTACGCGCTCGTCGCATCGGATATCGGCAATCCGGACTGGGCTTACCGTTACTTCCTCAAGACGGCGACGATCGATCTGACCGGCGAGTCGAAGCAATATGTCGGCACGCTGTATATCGGCGGGACGCATCCCGCTGCGAACGGCGGCGCTTGGATGGCGGCGGTGCTCGGCTTCGCCGGAGTCGACGCCGGAGAAGGCGCCGTACGAATACGTCCGACTCTGCCTGAAGGGTGGCGGTCGATGAAGTTCGGCATCGTGTTCCGAGGCGGTCGATATCGCATCGAGGTATCGAAGACGGAGGTCGTCGTCAGCGCGGACGCCGGCAACGAATCCGCACAGCCGTTCATCGCGAACGGCAAGTCGGCTTCCGTCGCTCCCGGTGCCAGTTACTCATGGACGATTAACCATGCGGAGAGGGGGACGCGTCATGCTTAACCGAATCAAAGGCGCGATATTCGACTTGGACGGCGTCATCGTCGACACGGCCAAGTATCATTATTTGGCTTGGAAACAGCTTGCCGATCAACGAGGCATTCCGTTCACCGAGCACGACAACGAGCGGCTGAAGGGCGTAAGCCGGATGAGATCGCTGGACATCATACTCGAGCTCGGTGGATTGACGACGTTGCCGGACGATGAGAAGGAAGCGATGGCGACGTACAAGAACGAGCTGTATCTCGACTACATCCGCCGAATGGACGAGTCCGAGATTCTGCCCGGCGCGAAGGAGTATATGGTCTCATTGCGCGAGAAGGGGGTGCGTATCGCGCTCGGCTCGGCGAGCAAGAACGCGGCATTCATTCTGGAGCGCGTAGGGCTGAGCGGCTTGTTCGACGCGGTCATCGACGGAACCAAGGTGTCCAAGGCGAAGCCGGACCCCGAGGTGTTCCTCGTCGCGTGCGAGTCGCTAGGATTGACGCCGAGGGATTGCGCGGTGTACGAGGACGCGGCCGCCGGCGTTCAAGCCGCTAAGGCTGCCGGCATCTACGTCGTCGGAATCGGCACGGCGGACGTGCTAGGAGAAGCAGACGAAGTCGTTGCCGGGCTTTATGAGCTGTTGTCTTAGTAGGTGCGATGACCTTCATCAAGCAAAAAACAATCGGAAGGAATGATTCCAACCGATTGTTTTTTATTGTCGTTTACTGCGTTATGCTACTGCGCCGTCAGCTCTAGAAACAGGATGCGGCCGGTCGGCTCGGTATAGAGACGAAGCTCGGACAGCTTCTCCCGATCGATTCTAGCGGCCATCCGAATCATATCCTCCTCTGTCCGATAAATAAGCCACCAATCCATGAACGCTTCCATAAACGCGACGTTAGGAGGTTCCTTAATAAAGTTGGCGATTAGCAGGCGTCCGCCGGGATTGAGCTTGCCGAACAAAGCGGCCGTAAGCCGCTCCGACAAGTTATCGTTCAGATAATCGTACAGTCCGGCAGCGTAAATCAAGTCAAAGCCCGTATCTCTAATCGTGTCTTTGCGCAGAATGTCGATGACCGACGTGCTGACGGTGGCGATCCTTCCGTTCCACGTTGTGCGGACGACGTCCAGAGCATCCGAATCTTGATCGACTGCGGTGAAGTGAACCGCTTGATGGTCTCTCAAGCCTTGGCAGGCTTCCGCTTCGCGAAGATGGCCGCATCCGATGGACACTATCTTGGGCGCTTGGCAGCGTTGCAGCGTCTCCTCTATTTTCCTCGTCAGCAGCCCCTTCCTCGATCGGACCGCGCTCGTCTCCGGATGTTGCATAAATTCGCGGTATATTCGCAGCCCTAGATCTGTTTCATGCTTTAAGCTAGCGATCAGTTCCGGATCCTCATGATAAATAAGGTCCATCACCCATGCATCTCCGGCGTATCCGCGAGGCTTCTGATAACATCTGCGGGTAAAAGGATCCTGTTGCAAAAGGCCCATAACCGGATGCTCGCGGCAATCGTCGATATAAGCTCTCCACGCGTCCGCATCCAGCTTGCGACGGATTTGCCCTAAACCGTAAAAGAACTCATTCACGAAATTCTCGACTCGGTCGTTGCTAAAAGCTTCAAAAGTGCGATCCAAGAGACTGCGTTCTGCCATCCATCATTCCCTCCTTAAACGTTAATGTAATCGCTTACCAGAAAGAATCCTTCATCACCTCGCACGAGTTAATACTGTAATAGTTATGCGCTTCTATCGAATTTCCTGCTAAAAAATGGATAATTGCTAAATAAAAGAAGAGATTCGACAGCCCCGTGTTCATGAGCGATCGAACCTCTATAAGTTTAGCGATTGTCCCCGGCCTTGAACCCCATCAAAGTCATCTGCAGCTCGGTCGACAAGCCTTCGAGCTCCTTCGCGATGCCAACGACCTCTTGACTCGAATGCAGCTGCCCGGCGCTTAGCGCCGCCACTTGCTCGGACGTCGCCGACGCTTCCTCCGAGAAGCTGCTGACGCTTGCGATCGAGGCGGTCAGCCGCCGCTGCTTCTCGCCGAGCTTGAGAACGTCCTGCTTGATCCGTGCTACCTGGAGCGCGAACGCTTCGGACTTCTCGTAGACGGACGCGAAGAGTCCTCCCGCCGTTCGAACCGACTCGATCTGGGATCTCAGCAGCGGAAGCGCCGTCGTAAGCGCCTTTACGGTCTGAACGATCTCCTCTTGGATCGCGTCGGTCAGCTCGTGCACGGTCGAGATCGACTCGTTCGTCTGGTCCGATAGATGGCCCATTTCAGACGCGATCACTTTGAAGCCGCCGCTCGATGAGCCCGATCTTGAAGCCTCGATACCTGCGTTAAGAGACAATATTTTCGAATCCTTCGTAATCTTGTTCAGCAGGCCTAAGATGCGCTGCATCGCTTCCGTGCTATGCTCCAGCCTGCCGACCCGGCCGACGAGATGGTCGATCGACTGCTCCGATTCGATCGTGCCCGAGACGATCTGCTCCATATATTGCTTACCTTCGGAGGACGCCGATTTCACTTCGAGCGACGACTCGTTAATCTGGTCTGTCGCCTCAATGACGCTTCCGAGGTCGCTGTTCATCGAATCGACGATCTGATGGACGGTCTCGGCTTCGGAGGCCAGCTGCGCCGAGCCCTCCGCGATTTCGTTCGTCGCGATCGAAATTTCGCTTGCGGCGGTCGCGGTCTGCTGCGACACCTCGAGCAGAACGCCAGACGTCTGTAGCACTTGGCTCGCGGAGCTGCGCGTCTGATCGATAAGCCGCGTCATCTGCTCCATCATCCGGTTGAAGCTGTCCGCCACCTCGCCGATCTCGTCTCGTCTCGACAGCTTCGTTCTGACCGCAAGATTGCCGCTTGCCCCTTCGTTCAGCATCCCGCGAATATGCAGGAGTGGTTTGCCTACGTGCAGAATGATTAGATAGCCTAAACCGACCGCAAGCACGGCGGCGATAAGGCACATGACGATCGTCCAATCGCGAATCGCTTTCGTGTCGGAGACGAGCTCCTTCAGGGGCGCGATTCCGGTCAACGTCCAAGAAGTTCTAGGGAGCGGCTCCGAGACGACGAGATGGTCGTCACTCCACGGCTCGGGAGAGAACGGTTGTCCGATAAGGTCGGCTACCGAAGATAACAGCACGTTGCCTTGCGCGTCGGCGATCTGCATGCGCGAGCTTTCGCTGAACCGGACAGAGCCTAGCGTCTGCGAGAGCAGCTCGGCATCGATCTCGAAGACGATCATCGACTTGCCGATCATACGGGCCAGCGCGAACACGTTGCCCTTGGCCATGCCGGTATAACCGTTATCCTTGGGCGGAAGCCACAGCGCTTTGCCCTTAAGCTCCATCGTCTCGGTATACCATGGCGCCTCGCGGTCGATCGGGATCAGCCCGGTTGAGATCGAATTCACCGTCTCGTTCGCGTTCACGGTATCGAGCAGCGTAATCGACCGGATGAGCGTATTCGTACGAGCGAGCTGGTTAAGCGTATCCTGCAAATCCGCCTTGCCGCGGATTTTGCCGGCCGGGTCCGCGTTCTGATCGAAGGTAGCGGACAAGCCCTCCTGCAAATCTCTGCTGGTGGAAAATTGGAGCGACATATCCTCGAACGGTTTGAGCATGAGCCCGATTTTATCCGCGGATTCCTTAACGGTTTGCTGGGATACCGCCTCCATCTGGTCAGCGATAATCGACTGGGATTTGTTGTAGGAGATCATGCCTACGAGTAGCACGGATACGAGAGTAGATGCGAGTAAGAGCAAGAACAGCTTAGTTCCGACCGAACGCAGCATTGTCACGCCATACATCCCCTTCAAGTTAGTTGGTTCTGGCTATACCAATCATTGTAAACGGTCATAGATTCGTGATAATGTGTCGTTCTACGCAAATGATGTGCGCTTGTACGGGAATGCGATCCGAGACTCCACAATTCGCTAGAGAGCCGTAATAATAGAGGTAGAGATCTATCCGACGGGGGGACCGAGGGTGAAGACATCGATTAGAAATCCCTTGACGAAGATGAACGTGAAACAGCAGCTGATCCTGCTGTTTTTGGTGCTGGTCAGCCCGGTGTTCATCCTGAACTGGTACGCGAACTTGATGGCCGAACGGATCTTGACGACTCAGGTAACGGGAGCGTACGAGGAGCTGAACAAGCAGAATCATTTCCTGATCAACCGGGATATCGATACGATCAACCGAATTATGTCGACGATCATTCAGAACCCGGTCACGCAAAGCATGATCGTGGAGAAGGGCGACGAGGAAATCGACCTCGTCCACAAAGACTCCGACATGACGAAGCTGCTCAGAAGCAACTCGGTCGGCATTTTCGGCGGCGAAGCCGTCTATTACTTTCTATTCGTATTCGATCCCAACGAGAGGTTCGGCTTCGCGCCGAAGAACATCAACATCGATAAAATGGACACGTCGTCCAACGTCTTCTATATCTCGGACGAGAACAAGCTGCCGTGGATGGAAGCGGCGCTTGCGCAGAAGGGCAAAGGCGTATTCGCTTACATCGACAAGCTCGGGCCGAAGGCCGACCAGGAGACGCTCGCGTATATGCGGGTCGTCAACAACATCTCCCGAGGCGACAGCGTCATTGGCATTCTCGTCGCGACGAAGATGGAGAAGAAGCTCGAAGAGTCGTTCAGCACGGTGTCGCTTCCCGAAGGCGGCGAGATGTTCCTGACGGATTGGGATAACCGCGTATTGTCGTCGACGACCGATACGATCGGCGAGACGATCAGTCTTCCGGATCCGATCGGCGAAGAGACCGAGTTCGAACACACGATTAGCTTGATTTCGGACGGGTACATCTACGTCGCCCATTCCAAGTACTCGCTGCAGCAGAAGCTGATCTACAAGATTCCGGCCAAATCGCTGCTCCAGAAGCAAGACGAGCTGAAGCGGGTCATCCAGCTGATCTCGATCGTCTATTCGCTGTTCGCGCTCGTGGTCATGATGTATTTCTGGCGTTCGCTCATGAATCCGCTGCAGAAGCTGGCGACGTTCGCGCGTTCGTACGAGCCGGGCAAGCCGCTATCGAAGATGCCGCAGCGAGAGCGCAACGACGAGGTCGGCGTACTCATCCACTCGGTGCACAGCATGACGCGGCGGCTTAACGATATGATCCATGATCAATATTTGATGGAAATCAAGCAGAAGGAATCCCAGCTCCAATTGCTGTACCAGCAGATTAATCCTCATCTGCTCTATAACACGCTCGAGAGCATCTATTGGAAGAGCTCGCTCGAAGGAAATACGGGCTCGGCGGAGATGATCAAGGAGCTGTCGAAGCTGATGCGGATCAGCCTCAGTCGAGGCCGAGAGCTTATCGCGATCAAGGACGAGCTTGAACACGCGAGCGCTTACGCGAGCTTGCAGCAGAAGCGTTACGAGTACGGCTTCAAGGTCGAATGGCACATCGACGAAGACGCGCTCGGCTATGAAATTCCGAAGATTACGCTCCAGCCGCTCATCGAGAACGCGATCATCCACGGGGTCATGAACATGGGTGAGGACGGAGAAATCATCGTCTCCGTCAACAAAGAGTCCGATTCTATCCGAATTACCGTCGAGGACAACGGCTACAAGGAAGCCGATTGCGAAGCGATCAACCGAATGCTCGCGGACGAGCATTCAGGCACGGGTTACGGCATACGCAACGTGCAGCAGCGTATTCAGCTTCACTTCGGCGAGAGCTACGGGCTGACGTACGAGCCGAGGGAAGTCGAAGGAACGAGAGTGATCATGATTCTGCCATTGCGCGCCGTGCCGAGCGCGGACCAGACGTAAACATCGAGGAGGCTGACGCCCATGTACAACATCTTAATCGTCGACGACGAACCGCTGATCTGCCGAGGCCTAGCCAGCTTATTGAACGCCTCCGGACTGAATATCGAACATATTTATACCGCGCACAACGGATACGAAGCGCTTGATTATTTGCGAATGGAAAATATCGATCTGCTCGTGACGGACATTCAGATGGGCTCGATGAGCGGGATTGAACTGATGCAGCAGGCTAAAATCATTAAACCGTGGGTTCAGGTCATCATTATTTCGGCGCACGAGACGTTCCAATACGCCCAATTGGCTATTCGGCTAGGGGCGAAAGATTATCTGATCAAGCCGCTAAACAGCGAACAGTTCCTCGGCTCGGTCAGACACGTGCTTCTGCATATGGATAAGCCGGCGCAGGATCAGGACCAGCTGATGTCCGATCTGCGAGAGCATTTTCACCTGTCGACGCCTAACCCGAAGCGCACGGAGCTGCTGAACCGCCTTCTAGACGAGAATGCAGGGGAGCGGGGCGAGCTCGTCGCGGAGCTGTCCAACGTTCACGACATCCATCTAGCCGGTCCCTACTACGCCGTCATCAAGCTTCGGCTCGATCTGTCGTCCGGCGGCCGCGAGGTGGCGAGCAAGGACGGCCAGCTGCTGCAATACGCCGTATTGAACATCGTGAGCGAGCTGCTCGACCGGGAATGGGACCACCAAGCGTTCTATTCCGAAGGGCAAGAGGTCGGGATCGTTATTCAGTGGGACGAGGCCAAGTACGGCGATTCGAGCGTCGATAAAATCAATCAGCTCGAGATGATCGGGCGAAGCCTGCACTTTAACGTCCATAAGTTCCTCGGCTTCCAATGCGTCGTCGGCATTAGCCATATCTTGAGAGGCCACTCGTTCTTGGGCGAGCTCGGCAAGCAAGCAACCAAGGCGATGCTCTGGCAGCGGGAGCACAAGGACCATCACGTGTTCTATTACGGGGACTTCAAGTGGGGCGTCTTGTCGGAGGAGGAGCCTTCCGAAGAGGAGATGGCCGCCCAGAACAACCTGATCGTCGAACGGGCGACGGAATACATTCACCAGAACTATGCGCAGAAAGGATTGACGCTCAACGAGGTCGCGCAGAAAAACCACGTCAGTCCGAACTACCTCAGCTATCTTTTCAAGAAAAATACGGGCTTCAACCTATGGGAATACGTGATCAAGCTGCGCATGGAGGAGAGCAAGCGGCTGATCCTGCATTCGGATTTGCGCCGGTACGAAATCGCCGAGCGCGTCGGGTACGAATCGCCGGAGCACTTCAGCAAAATTTTCAAAAAATATTACGGGATTAGCCCGAGCGAGATGAAGAAGTAAGATCGCCTATCATCCGAATAGAACTGCACATGTTCACTAGCGGCCGCTCCTTCTACAATGATGGAAGATAGAAAAAGGAATGAGGGACATCTATATGGAGCAAACAACGGCCGTTCCAATCCAGCTGCAGCAGCGGGAGCGACCGAAGAGGAAGTTCAGAAGGCATATCTGGGGCTATCTCTTCGTGCTGCCCGCGATCGTCACGTTCGCGTTATTCCTCTGGTACCCGATCGGCAAGGGGCTGATGGACAGCTTCTACCGGATCGACTTCGTCAAGGGCGATTCGTTCGTCGGGTTCGACAACTACCGGACGGTGTTCAGTGATCCGGACGTCATGATTTCGGTCCGAAATACGTTGAAATATATGGGGCTCGGCATCATCATCGGGTTCTGGGTGCCGATCGTGTTCGCCCTCATGATCTCGGAGATGCGGAGGTTCCAGGGGTTCGCCCGCGTCGCGGCTTACTTGCCGTACGTCGTCCCGTTCGTCGTCCTGTACGGCGTCTGGAGATGGCTGTACGATCCGGTCGGTCCGATCAACGAAGCGATCAAGTCGGTCGGGCTCGATCCCATCCTGTTCATGGGCGACAAAGCATGGGCGATGCCGGCGATCGTCATCATGGAGACGTGGCAAAGCTTCGGCTCGGCGATGCTCATCTACTTGGCCGCCGTGCTGACGATCCCGCGCGATTGGTACGAAGCGGCGGAGATCGACGGCGCCGGCATCTGGCAGCGCATCCGCCACATTACGCTGCCGGCGATCCGCAATCAAATTCTGCTGCTGCTCATGCTGCAGCTGATCGCAACGTCGCAAGGCTTCCAGACGCAGTACGCGATGCTCGACGGCGGGCCTAATAATGCCACGTTGACGTATGCGCTCTTGCTCACCCGTTATGCGTTCGTCCGCCAGGACTACGGAGTCGCTTCCGCGATGGGCGTGCTCATGTTCTTCGGGTTAATCATCCTCGCGATCCTTCAATACAGGCTGAACAGACGAGGAGGGATCGAATGATGAAGGCGTCCAAATCGCTCGAGAGAGGCATTCTATCCAGCTACGATCATCAGAAGCTGTCGATCAAGCTCGGCTACTACCTCATGAACTTAATCATTGTCGTCATGATGTGCGTCATGGTGTACCCGCTGCTCATCTCGCTGTTCAACGGCTTGAAGCTGAACAAGGAAGTGAACTCGTTCCCGCCGACCTTCCTTCCGCGGGACGGCTGGCACTTCGACAACTATAAGAGAGCTTGGGAGTATATCGATCTTCCTAAGTATTTGAAAAATACGATGTTCATCTTCGGCGGCAATATGATCATCATCGTTATCGTCATCGGTTTCGCGGCGTTCGCGCTGTCGAAGATGAAATTCCCGCTGCGCCGCGGCATCTATTACTACTTCCTGCTCACGCTGTTCGTCCCGGCTACGACGTACGCGATTCCGAACTTCGTTAACCTGAAGGAGCTTGGCTTGATGGGGTGGTACGGCGCGATCTGGCTGCCGGCCGGCGCGAACGCGTTCTATCTGCTGCTGCTCAAGACGTTCATGGACGGCATTCACAACGAGACGTTCGAATCGGCACGGATCGACGGAGCGTCGGAGATCCGTACGTTCTTCCAGATCGCGTTCCCGTTATCGATTCCGATCTTCGCCACGCTTGCGATATTCGTATTCGCGACCGCATGGAACGACTGGTTCTGGCCGAACTTCATGCTCGGTCAAGACTATAAGCCGCTTTCGGCCGCGATCAAAGTATTCGTGCTCGACGCGCGAAGGCTCGATCAGAACATTAAATTCGCCATCCTGACGATGGTTATGTTTCCTCCGATTATTATTTTCCTATTCTTCCAGAAATTCATACTGAGAGGCTTATATTTAGGCGGGGTAAAAGGTTAATTCAGTCATTAGTGTAAGAAATTATGAAATTCAAACAGAGCGTAAATCTACACATGATCGAAATAGGAATACACATCGTCCTATGAATACGCCTCCATTATGATGAGCGTGTAAGCCAAATTCGAAACGAAAAGGGGATTAACAACATGCGTAAGTTTACAAGCGTCATCTCTGTACTCATGGCGGCGAGCTTGGTGCTGGCAGCGTGCGGAAGCAACAACAATAACGGCAACAATGCGGCTTCCAGCTCCGCGCCGGCATCGACGTCGCCGGCATCCTCGGAAGCTTCTGCGGACTCCGGAAGCGCAGCGCCTGCCGATGACCTGACGCAGAAGAAAGTGACGATCAGCATCTACTATCCGACGCCTGATCGCGTGGAAGACCGCAAGCTCGAAGACGATAAAATCGCGCGCTTCAACCAAGTGTACCCGAACGTAGAGATCGTGAAGAGCGACTGGCAGTACAACCCGCAAGAGATCGGCATCAAGATGGGCGCCAACGAAGCGCCGACGCTGTTCAACACTTACGCAACGGAAGGCAAGTTCCTCGCCGAAAAGGGCTGGGCCGCCGATATCACGGAGCTGTGGAACTCTTACGATAAGAGAGAACAATTCAACGATCTGCTTGCCAGCCAATTCATCATCAACGACAAAGTATACGGCATCCCGCAGCGCGGTTACGTCGTAGGCACGGTCGTGAATACGACAATGCTTAAAGACAAAGGCATCACGCCTCCTTCGTTCGATTGGACTTGGGACGACATGCTGAACACGGCGAAAGCGGCTACGGACGCTAACGCGGGGATCTCCGGTTTCGCTCCGATGGGCAAAGGCAACGAGGCAGGCTGGAACTGGACGAACTTCTTGTTCGAAGCAGGCGGCGAAATCCAGACGGTCGACTCGAAGGTTACGGCAACGTTCAACTCTGAAGCAGGCTTGAAAGCGCTCGAGTTCTACAACAAGCTGAAGTGGGAAGCGAACGCGATTCCGCAAGACTGGGCGCTCGGATGGGGCGACGCCGTAGGCGCATTCGCTCAAGGCAGAACGGCCATGGTCGTTGCCGGTGCCGACGGCCCGGTCGACCAAGCGCTGAACCAAGGCGGCATGTCGCCTAGCGATATCGAGGTTTATCCGATGCCTGCAGCGCAAGCAGGCGGCAAGCATACGGGCGTTCTCGGCGGCGACTTCCTCGTCATCAACCCGAACGCATCGAAAGACGAGCAAGCGATCGCTTTCCAATACGCGGTGTTCGACTACTTCCAAGATAACTTCTTGACTTCGCTGGACACGAACATTCAAGCGCGCAAAGCCGAGAACAAATACTTCATCCCGCCGGTTATCGAGTACTTCGACATGGCTTCCGAGTACGGCCAGAAAGTCAAAGCCGTATACGACAAGTACGACAACGTCTACCAATACAAACAAGAAGTTCTTAATTTGCTCGATGCTAGACCGGAAGCGCAATTCAACACGCAAGACTACTATGCGGCGATGACGAACGTCATCCAAGAGGTGTTCTCCAAGAAAGGCGTAGACCTCAAGGCGACGCTCGACGCGGCTGCTAAGACGGTACAAGAGAAATTCTACGACACGATCAAGCTGTAATAGAAACCGCACGAGGGAGGGTTGCCCGCTCGTAGATGCCGACATCTACCCGGGCAACCCTTCTGCTATTATTCGGCGGTTCGGGAGCGAGCAGGCAGACAACTTAACGAACAGGTGGTGTACAAGGATCTATGCGCATGAGGCACAGGAAATGGTTATGGATCGGCGCAAGCGCCGTTGTCGTTCTGGCGGCCGGGGCGCTGCTTCTATTCACCGATCTATTCGGAGGAAAAGCGAACGCGAGCATGAAGAAGCAGGACGGTCTGCTCGTCTTAAGCAGCTCCGATTACGAAATCGCGTTCGATGCTTCGCATGGCGGAATCGCGTATCTCAAGGATAAAGAAGCGCAAGGCAAGCTGACGCTCGGCAATCGCGAGGGAGCTCTCTGGTGGGCGATCATGAACGACGATACGTCGGTTAACAGCGCGAAGACGACGGCTTTTACTTACGACTGGAACGAGAAGAAGAGCGAATTGACGTTCCATTACGGCGGAGCGGTCCAAGTGGACGTCACGACGACCTTCGGAGACGATAATCGGATATCCATGAGCGCCCGCCTATTGAACAACTCCGACCTGACGATCAAGTCGTTCCGCTTCCCTTACGAGCTGAAGGTAGAAGGCGGCGCCGTCAAGGACGCGATGCTTCCGATGCTGCCGGGAGCGAAGCTGAGGGACGCGTTCTTCAAGGAGAGCAACTCGTTCTCCGATCAATATCCGGGCGTCATGTTCGCCTCATACCTTGCGATGCGCACGGATGCGGGGAACGTGGCGATGTATGATGTTGGTGGAGCAGTAACGCCGCTGACCGAGATCGGGTATAAGAACCAGATCAACGATCCCGGCAAATCGGCGTTCGTACACAACTATCGCACATGGATTGAATCCAAATCGGAGTGGAGGAGTCCGGACGTCGTCTTGGAGATCGGAGGAGACTATCCGAGCTCGATCGCGAGCTACCGCAAGCTTAACGCCATCGACAAGTATCGGTCGTTGGCGGATAAGCTCGGAGATGCGGCCGGTGCTTATTTCCAACTGCCACTCTACAAGACGGACATCTCCGCGATCAAGGATGCCAGCTGGAGTTATCTGACGTCGAATATCATCGACAAGATGAACTACGGCGGGATGATTCACCTCGTCGGATTTCAGACCGGAGGCCATGACGAGAATTATCCGGACTTCATTCCGCCCGATCCGAAGTGGGGATCGCCCGCTACGTTCGAGCAATTTGTCAAGCGAGCGAAGGATAAGGGTAACCGAATCGTGCCGTACACGAACATGTCCTGGTGGGGCAAGAGCTCCCCGACGCTCGCGAATCTGCCTGCGGGAACGACGCTTGAAAGCCTGGTCGTGCAGAAGGAGAACGGGACAATCGCGTCGGAATCTTACGGCATGCATGAAGGTTATGTCGTCAATCCGGGCGATCCGTTCTTCATGAAGCGTACGAGCGAGGAGCACGACAAGCTGATTAACGTCGCGGGCTTCGACGGCGTATTCGAGGATCAATGGGGCATCCGCAACTCGCCGTACGTCTATAACGACGCGAAGCCGGCGGGAACGGATCCTTCCTCCGCATATTTCGCGGGAGTACGACAATATTTCGACGCTCTGAAGCATAACATCTACATCGAAGACGGCACGGACGTGCTGGCCGACGATTCGATCGGCTTCATGGGCGCGACGTACTTATGGGACCTGCTCGGCTATCGGAAGAATACGGCGACCTATACCGACTATTACCCGCTGGCCGGCATGCTGTTCCGAGACAAGGTTATGCAATATCAGCATAACTTGGCCGGAGAGACGATGACGGATGACCAGGATATGCTGCGTTGGAACGTCGCGATGGGGTATAACCTGAGCGCGGACTTCTACAACGGCGTGAGCAGTCCTTGGGTAGACGCGACCGGCGTGTTCCAGAAATTCGTGCTGTCCAGGTATGCGGATTCGCTCGTTCAAGGGTTCGAGCAGGTTACTCCCTCGGTGACGAGAACGGATTTCGGGACGCATCAGGTAACGGCGAACTGGGATACGAAAGAGCCGTACGCGCTGGACGCCGAAACCTCGTTGTCGGCAGGCGGCTTCGATATCGTAGCCGAAGACGGCGCCGTTAGAGCGGGTAACTACTCGCGTTATAACGGACTCGATCTGGATAGAGGAGACCACGATCTCGTGGAATGGCGCGGCGACGATTCGATTCGCGTCTATCAGCCGATCGGCTCCGACACGACGCTGAAGATCAAGAAGGGCGATGGATGGCCGTTCGCCTCCGCCGTCGCCTATGAAGCTGACGGAACGAAGATCACAGAGCTTCGAGTGAAGGCTGAAGGCGAGTACGCGATTTTCGACTATATCGGCGTGATGAAAGACCGGAAGGTTGCTTTCGTCGAATTGAAGCGTTCGGAGGCAGAGACGCAGGTTGCCCAGACGTTCGAGAAAGTGAAGCTCGAGGTGAACATCGCGGTCGGAACGAAGGCGCTAGCGACTTCCGTGACGGCCGAAGCGTTCGATCCGAAGCTGGCGGTTGACGGCGATCCGTTCACGTACTGGGAGAGCACCGCCAAGAAGTTCCCGCAGTCGTTAACGGTCGATCTTGGGGAGGAGAAGCAGGTTTCCAAGGTGGCGCTGACGCTTCCGCCGCAGGATGCGTGGGAAGCTCGCGATCAGGTGATCGAGGTGCTCGGCAGCACGGACGGCAATTCATATACGTCGCTGCAGTCGGCTAAGCCGTATACGTTCGATCCGAAGCAGCAGAACAAAGTCGATATTCCGCTGGCGCAGGCGGTTAAGCAGCGGTTCATCCGAGTGACGATTACGTCTAACACCGCTTGGCCTGCCGCCCAAGTATCGGAGTTCGAGGTGTACGAATAATTGGCATTAGGCATAGAAGGCTTCTGCGACAGCAGAGGCCTTTCTTTGTGACGGTCTTGTCCCTTCTACATATGATGTAGGGAGACTGGAGGTGTTCTCAATGAATGTCTATTTAGCTTGGGGAAGCATCGTGTTCGGCTCCGCGGTCACCTTCGCGTTCGGAACGTGGTCGGAGTCTCTGACGTTCTTATTGGTCGCGATGGCCATAGACTATATAACGGGCATTGCCGCCGCAATTTACGACGGCAGCGGGTTGGACAGCAAGGTCGGATTCTGGGGACTGATGAGGAAAGGGCTGATCCTGCTCGTCGTGCTGCTCTCCCATCGAATCGATCTGGTGCTTGGAGCCGATCTCGTGATGGGCGGCGCGGTAATGTTCTATATCGTTAACGAGCTGTTGTCTATCATCGAGAACTATGGACGATTGGGACTGCCGCTGCCGCCGCAGCTGAAGCAAACCGTTCGTACGTTGCGCAACCGCAGGGATAAGCCCGACGAGGAAGGGTAATCCGACAACCCCGATTTGCACCGAAAATCGGGGTTGATGCTTATCGGGAGGAATGGTTAAACTTATACATAGCATGAAATAGAAGATGGAGTGATTCAGCATGCGCCTAGTCGGCGGTTCAAGCGTCATCCTGCGCGTTGAGATGGACAAGCAAGCAGTTACCTTCGGCGAACTTGTATCGGCGATCGGCATCAATGGCGGCGATATCGTGGCGATTGACGTGATCCAGCCGGGCAAGAGGATGGAGATTCGGGATTTAACCGTAAGCCTGCCGGATCCGCAGGTTCTCGATCGGCTGACCGAGGCCGTGCGTTCGTTGTCCGGCATCCGTCTGATCAACGTGTCCGACCGTACCTTCCTGCTCCACCTTGGAGGGAAAATTCAGGTCCATTCCAAAGTGCCGATTAAGAACAGGGACGATCTGTCCCGCGTATACACGCCGGGCGTCGCCAAAGTCTGTTTAGCGATTCACGAAGACCAGAATAAAGCTTTTTCCCTAACGATCAGGCGCAACACCGTCGCCGTCGTCTCGGACGGAACGGCGGTGCTCGGGCTTGGCGACATCGGCCCCTACGCGGCAATGCCGGTTATGGAAGGCAAGGCGATGCTGTTCAAGGAGCTGGCGGACGTAGACGCGTTCCCGATCTGTCTCAACACGAAGGATCCGGACGAGATCGTTGCGATTGTCAAAGCGATCGCTCCGACGTTCGGCGGAATCAATCTGGAGGACATTTCATCGCCGCGCTGCTTCGACATTGAGAGAAGGCTCAGAGAGTCGCTCGATATTCCCGTCTTCCACGACGACCAGCACGGTACGGCTATCGTGCTGCTTGCCGGCTTGTTCAACGCGCTCAAGATCGTCGGCAAGCCGATCGACCGGATTAAAGTCGTCGTCTGCGGCATCGGCGCCGCGGGCATTGCATGCTCCAGCATCCTGCTGAGAGCCGGCGTGACGAACCTGATCGGCGTGGACAAGGATGGCGCTATCCACCGCGGCGTACGCTATGAGAACGAGGTATGGAACGATTATGCCAGCCGGACGAATCCGAACAACGAAACCGGCCGCTTGTCCGACGTCATTAAAGGCGCGGACGTGTTCATCGGGCTGTCCAGACCTAGGCTGCTGCATGCGGAGGATGTGCAGCAGATGAATAACGACCCGATCGTCTTCGCCATGGCGAATCCCGAGCCCGAAATATCGCCGGAAGAGGCTTTGCCCCATGTGCGCGTATTCGCGACGGGACGCTCCGATTACCCGAACCAGCTCAATAATGTGCTCGCCTTTCCGGGTATATTCCGAGGCGCGCTGGATGCGAGAGCGAGCACGATCAACGAGGAGATGAAGCTGGCGGCGGCGCGGGCGATCGCGTCTATCGTTACGGAGCAAGAGCTGAACGAGCACTATATTATCCCGGGCGTCTTTAACGACAAAGTCGTGCCGGCCGTTAGGCGGGCGGTCGTCCTGGAGGCAATCCGCACGGGCGTGTCCCGTAAGGTGCCGAGCGATTTCCGGAAAGGGGATTGACCGCGAAATCGTTCATCAATTTGTCATAAGTTTAATAAAGTTGTCCGTTACCGCAAATCAACCTCTTGAGTTCAAATGCGGATTTTAGGTATTATATGAGGTAGACAATTGTAGGAAGCAGGGGAGCAGACAAATGCACAAATGGGTAATGTCCACTTTAGTTGTTATCGCTTGCTTGTTGGGCGTATACTTGTTGTCTTCCGGATTGCCGGAGAAGCCGAAGAGCGAGACGGCAGGCTTGGCGGAAGGGCAAGAATTGCTTAAGATTACGATGACTAACTTCGAGTTCGACAAGAGCGAATACCGCGTCAAAGCCGGCACGCTCTATAAGGTCAAGCTCACGAATAAGCTCGGCGCACACGGCGTGAAGGTAAACGGCGTTGACTTGTCTAACAACAATCCTGAAGCGGACATCACGTTCGATACGCCAGGGGAATACGAAATCAAGTGCGAAATCATGTGCGGACAAGGGCACGGTAACATGATCTCGAAGATTATCGTAGAGTAACGGAATACACAGCAAAAGGAGCCTAACGGCTCCTTTTTTTCCATCACGGCGTTGGTCTTGTCTTGAATCTGAGGGGTATTACATATGGCGCCAAGTGCGTATGCGGGCTATGCCCAGATCGCCCAAATATCCGATCAGCGCCCAGCTGAGCACGGTAAGCGCGTAGATGAACCACACGTTGACGTTATGAATGTCCGTGAACAGCTCCGTCAGCCATACGGGGATGCTGAACATGAACAGGAACATATTGTGAGGATCGTAGCCGGTAGCGTTGAAAAGGCACAATGCGGCGCCGATTAACGTGCACGCCAAGGTCATGGGATAACGCATGATATACTCCCTTCCGCCTCATAGTGCCCGTAGTATGCTCGGCGTTGCCGGTTCTCATGCGCTGCCTTGGGGAAGCCTAATCGATAAACGAAGGGACGGAATTGATCATGATTACGCATATCGTTCTATTCAAGCTGAAAGACCGCAGTCCGGAGAGCATTGCCCGCACGGTCGCCGTGCTGCGCGACATGGAAGGGAAAATCGACGTGCTGCGCCATCTCGAGGTCGGCACGGACGTGCTGCATTCCGAGCGCTCGTACGATATTGCTTTGTACACGAAATTCGACTCGATGGAAGATCTGAATGCTTATCAGGTTCATCCCGTGCATAAGCTCGTTATCGAGCACATGACGTCCGTACGCGAAGCGTCGGTAAGCGTCGACTACGAGAACTGAGAGGGAGTAGGTCGTGGAGAAGGACCCGCAAAACATGCGCGACGTGTACGAGATGATGACGTATTTGCTCGTGATCATCATCAGCTCCGTCGTTATGGTATATTGGCTGAAACGCCGCGCGAAGCGCAAGCGTAAATGAAAGGGGCTGTCCGCCCGTGTATTACGTAAACGAAAAGTTCATTAACGACCGGTTGGCGTGTATTCCCGACATCGCACTGGCCTTGAACGTCGTCGCTCGAGGCTGGAAAGGCACGTTAAGCGAAGGTCTCGTTCAAGAACGCGCCCTGCATCTGGCCGCGGAAATCGTGACGGACGTCGGCAACGCGCTGATCGATGGTTTTATTATGCGAGATGCGAGCAGCTACGAGGATATCATAGATATTATCGCCATGGAGAACGTCGTCGATGGGAACGTAGCGGCTCCGTTGCGAGAGCTCGTGCTGCTGCGCAAGCAGCTCGTCCAGGATTACGTCGATTGGCCGCGTCACGAGCTGCATAAGCTGACGCCGGAGCTGCCGGACCTGCTGGCAGAGTTCGGCCGGCAAGTTCAATCGTATATGGAGAAGGAGCTTCGCGGTTTTGCGCGGAGCGAAGATGCAAGCCGCCAATAGGTGTCAATTTACGTCCTGAGCCGATTCCGTTACAATGAAGCCATATGAACCGCGCATGAGCTGGATTCGGATGCGCGATGACGAGGGGTGACGGCATGCCGCTGCGGAAGGACGAAGGCTCGACGAGAAGCCGGTTGCTTCATCTGCTTAGAACGAGAAGCTCATGTACGGTCAGCGAGTTATCGGGCGAGCTATCGCTTACGGAGATGGCCGTCAGACGCCATCTTCATGCGATGGAGAAGAACGGCGAAGTTTCCGTGACCGCGGTTCGTCAGAGCATGGGGCGTCCTCTCTACCGTTATTCCCTAACGGCGCAAGCCGATGAGTGGTTCCCTAAGAATTACGCCCAGCTTACGCTCGATCTGCTCTCCGAATTGGAGGAAGAGACCGAAGGGACGGCGGTGATCGATCGAATGTTCGAAGGCCGGCGCGATAAGCTGGCAGAGCGATACGAGGATCGAATGCGCCATAAGCCGCTCGAGGAACGCGTTCGCGAGCTTGCGCTCATTCAGAACGGCGGCGGCTATATGGCGTCGTGGGAGCGCACGGACGACGATGAAGCGTACGCGCTCCACGAATACAATTGTCCGATTGCGCACGTTGCGGGTCAGTTCCGCCAAGCGTGCCATTGCGAGCAGCAGCTGTTCGTTCGTCTGCTGGACGCCGACGTGGAACGCACCGAATGCTTAGCCGACGGCGGCTCGCGCTGCACGTATGCGATTAAGCCGAAAACAAACTAATATCGATATCGTCTAACCCGTCCGCGCTCGCCGCGGGCGTTTTTTTGCGTGCGCAGACCGCTGCAGCCCCGACCCCGCGCCAACTGCACCTACAACGATCTCCCAGACCGCTGCAGCGTCGAACCCGCACCAACTGTATCTGCAACGTTCTCCCAGACCGCTACAGTACCGAACTTGCGCCAACTGCACCTGCAACGATCCCACAGACCGCTGCAGCATCGACCTCGCACCGACTGCACCTGCAACGATCCCACAGACCGCTGCAGCATCGACCTCGCACCAACTGCACCTGCAACGATCCCACAGACCGCTGCAGCATCGAGAGCGCGCCAACTACAACTGCAACGTTCTCCCACAGACCGCTACAGCCCCAAACAAGCACTAACTACTCCTCCAACGATCTCCCAGACCGCTACAGCCCCAAACCAGCACCAACTACTCCTCCAACGATCTCCCAGACCGCCACAGCCCCAAACCAGCACTAACTACTCCTCCAACGATCTCCCAGACCGCTGCAGCATCGAACCCGCACCAACTACTCCTCCAACGATCCCACAGACCGCTGCAGCACCGCCCTCGCGCCAACTGCACCTGCAACGATCTCCCAGACCGCTGCAGCCCCGAACCAGCACCAACTGCACCTGCAACGATCCCACAGACCGCTACAGCCCCGCCCCCGCGTCAACTACTCCTCCAACGATCCCACAGACCGCTGCAGCCCCGAACCCGCGCCATCTGCACCTCCAACGATCCCACAGACCGCTACAGCGCAAAATGGAGTCAGGTTACAATTCCAACGATCCCCCAGACCGCCGCGATTTTCTTGCCTGTCCGCAGTGTCAAGTCAAGCCCATGCTTCTTATACTATCTTAACCGCATGGGCATTCGCCCGGGTACCGCTAGCAGCTAGCCTGAGAGCTGGCCGACCAGAGGAGGGATTCGCATGGGATGGGAGATTACCGCTTATGCGATTGCTTTGTCCGTCATGGCGATCGCGGTCGTTGTCGTTATTGGAGTCGCCCGCGCCGTTCGGACGCTCGGCAAGCTCGAGCGAACGATCACGAGCTTAGGCGGCGAGACGGAAAGCTCGCTTCGGCAGCTAAGAGAGCTCGCAGAGGAAGCGACGGCGATTACCCGCAGCAGCAGGCATACGTTCGAGAGCATCGCTGCGTTCGCGGAAGGGGCGCGGGCGCTGGGCGAAGCGGCGCAGGCTGCCGGTGAAGCCGCGACGCGGGTTTCCGCTTACTGGCGGG
>Ga0065721_10050121_pt1 | contig 23060 bp, 22 predicted proteins | sample Mesricmetagenome_FD_59108 | JGI IMG/M metagenome (GOLD analysis project Ga0065721, IMG submission 59108) | Mesophilic microbial community from rice straw/compost enrichment Sample: eDNA_1 v2 (version 2) | ecosystem: Engineered > Solid waste > Grass > Composting > Bioreactor | place: USA: Davis...
TGGAACGACCGTCCTTATTGGCTGAGCCCCGGTACACGCCGCTTTATGGAAGAAGACCAGGGAAGCTCTACAGTTGGTTTCCGTTGCGCTATGGACCGCCTGGGTAGCCCCGAAGGTAACGGCCGTAAAACCGGCATCAATTATCCCAACCGCCGGCAAAATTCAAGAAAGCGATAACAATTCATTTTGATAAAAAGAGCCGTCCCGACAGCACATGTCGGGACGGCTTTTTTTATTAGCTTGCGGCATCACCTATATTTGTCCTATGCACATTGAACAACTCTATCACATCTATCAACAACATCCATCCGTACAAACCGATACCCGCAAGCTGCAACCAGGCGATATTTTCTTTGCATTAAAAGGGCCCCATTTCAACGGCAACCAGTTTGCCCACCAGGCCCTGCAGGCAGGCGCAGCCTATGCCGTGGTTGACGAAGCACCGGCTCAATCCCATGAACGTATTATAGTGGTAGAGGATACGTTGGCCACATTACAACAACTGGCCAAACATCACCGGCAGCAATTCGATATTCCGTTTATAGCCATCACCGGCAGCAACGGTAAAACCACCACCAAGGAATTGGTACATGCCGTATTATCTTCTTCCTACAAAACCTATACAACCCAGGGCAACCTGAACAATCATATCGGCATACCGCTTACCATTTTAAGCATTGGCCGCGATGCTCAAATGGCCGTGATTGAAATGGGCGCCAATCACCTGGGCGAAATTGCCGGCTATTGTGAATATACCCTGCCTACGCATGGCATGATTACCAATTGCGGCAAAGCCCACCTGGAAGGTTTTGGCAGCCTGGAAGGTGTGCAAAAAGCCAAGGGAGAATTGTACGATTATTTACGCGCGCATAACGGCGCAGCCTTTGTAATGTGGGATTACGATTACCTGCAAAGAATGAGCAAGGGCATTCCTGCCATCATCAAATACGGCACCGTGAGCGATACCGATATCACCGGTCAGGTGCAACAAAGCGAACCTTTTTTGAGCGTGGCATTTACTAAGGGCGTTCAAATACCTTCCATACAAACCCAATTGGTAGGCCAATACAACCTGCCCAATGTGCTGGTAGCTGTCGCAACCGGTAAATACTTCAATGTTCCCGATGCCAAAATAAAAAGCGCCATTGAAAATTATGCCCCCGGCAACAGCCGCTCGCAGCTTATTGAAAAGAATGGCAATAAAATTATTCTCGATGCCTACAACGCCAACCCCACCAGCATGCGGGCAGCCATAGAAAATTTTGCCGCCATACAGGCCGATAAAAAAGTATTGATGCTGGGTGGTATGGCCGAACTGGGCGCCGAAAGTCTGCAGGAACACCAGGCCATTGTATCGTTGATTCAACAATATCCCTGGCAGGCGGTGGTATTGGTAGGCGGTGATTTTTTAAAGATCGATCATCCCTTTATAAGAATGGCCAATTCCACCGAAGCGGCCGAGTGGTTTAACAAACAATATTTCAGGGATACCTATTTCCTGGTAAAGGGTTCACGCAGTATGCAAATGGAAAAAGTGTTACAATAACACTTATACTGGTGGGTGTTGCTGAATTTGTTGCCAAAGTTGCGCTTGCATATAGTCTTTTTCCTGCTGCCAGGTGGCCTGCAGCCTGTCAAGTGTCAGGTGCTCTTCTGCCGGTATATCGCCCCTATTCTGCAACAGCGATAAGGCAATGCAACGGTCGTTAAATTCGCCCAGTTGCGTGGCCATGGCATTCATCGATTCATCATCCATACCAAAATGTTTATTGGCATAGATGATATCTTTATAATTTTTACGAATATCGTGCAGGTGGCTTTCCGCGTTGCCTGCCAGCAACAGTATATGAATGGCGGCGGTTTTTTCCTGAACAAATTTTTCCAGCGCATTGTCCGGCGCATCTTTCGCGATCTTTATTTTTTTAAAGCGCGTAACTTCTATCACACGCACCAGGTTTTCCTTGTACCGGAATAGTTGCTTTTGTTTGTTATGAATAAAAACGGGAGCCGGTACAGGAATGGTCAGGAAAACCTGCAGGTCGCGCACCTTGCCAGCCGCTTTATAGAGTTTTTTTAATGATTCCGGCATGTTCAGCCGTAAAAGCCTTAACAGCGCCCTTAACTTTTTATACTCTACCCGCAGATCGTGAATGGCCTCAGCAGCAAAAGAACCAGGTATATGGCTACCATGTTTTTTGATGGTTAGTATATGCTGATCTGCCACCTGTTGCAGAGCCTGCCGTTTCATGTAATTAAGTTACTAACATTTATCCAGCGCCTGCCTGATATCGTTGATTATATCTTCGGCGTACTCCAGTCCAACAGAAATCCTGATGAGCCCGGGTGTAATATTCACCGCCAGTCGTTCTGCTTCACTCAGCCTGGCGTGGGTAGTGCTGGCCGGATGCGAGGCAATGCTGCGGGTATCGCCCAGGTTGGCGGTGAGTGATAACATTTGCAGGCTGTCGAGGAATTTACGGCCACTTTCCAGGCCGCCTGTTAACTCAAAACATACAATGCCGCCACCGTTCTTCATTTGTTTCAGCGCAATGCGGTGTTGCGGGTGGCTGGGTAAAAAAGGATATTTCAGCCAGGAAATTTTGGGGTGGCCTTCCAGCGCTTTGGCCAGTTGCATGGCATTATGGCCATGGCGTTCCATACGCACATCCAGCGTTTCCAGGCTCTTGCTCAATACCCAGGCATTGAAGGGAGAAAGGGCTGGTCCGCTGCTGCGGCAGAATAAATAAATATCGTGAATCAATGGTTGCTTACCTACTATAACGCCGCCGAGCACACGCCCCTGTCCGTCTATCCATTTGGTGGCGGAATGCACTACCAGGTCGGCGCCAAAATCGATGGGCCGTTGGTTCACCGGTGTGGCAAAGCAGTTATCTACATTCAATAGTATATCATGTTTTTTACAGAAACCGGAGGCTGCTTCCAGGTCAATCAATTCCAGCCCGGGGTTGGTGGGTGTTTCTACATAAAACATTTTGGTATTGGGCCTGATGGCTTTTTCCCATTCCTCCGGTTTATCGGCCGGCACATAGGTATATTCTATTCCGTATTTGGGCAGAAATTTGGTGACCACGGTATGCGTACTGCCAAAGATGGCATTACAGGAAAGCAGGTGATCGCCTTTTTTCATGAGCGCCATGAAAGATGCAAATACTGCGCTCATACCTGAGGCGGTGGCATAGCCTGCTTCAGCGCCTTCGAGGGCGCACATGCGGTCGATGAATTCCTGTACCGAGGGATTGCTGAAACGGCTGTAGATATTGTCGTTGCTTTCATCGGCAAAGGCCGCCCGCATTTCCTCGGCATTGTCGAAACAAAAACTGCTGGTGAGGAACAGGGGTGATGAATGTTCCATTTCGTTGGTACGGTCGGTTTGAATGCGGATGGCTTTGGTAATAGGATGCATGAGAACTATTGAATGATTGAAAATATTAAGATTAAAGAACAACAGGCACATCATTCACAATCACACTCCACCTGATGTTGCCTCCTGCCCGGCGCAGGGTTTCGGCTACGGAGCAGTATTTTTCCATGGACAGCTCGCAGGCCCTTTTGGCCTTTTCGGGATCAATGGCGCCGCTGAGCTCGAATACGACATGGATATCTTTCCACAGCGAAGGTTCTTTGCCGGCCTCGCGTTCGCCTTCAATACGCATATTGAAACTCTCGATGGTTTGTCGTTGCTTTTTCAGGATGTTCACGATATCGATGCCGCTGCAGCCACCCAGGCCCATCAACAGCAATTGCATGGGACGAGCGCCAAAATTGGCGCCGCCCCCCTCGGGGCTGGTATCCAGTCTAACAACATGTCCGTTCGCATCTTTCGCCTCAAATCCAAAATCGCCATGTACTCTTTCCAGTTCAATTTTTATCATGGTAAAGATTTTTGCAAATGTAATTCATGCAGGCATTTACTTTGCAGCCTGAATCAGCCAAGCCGTAAATGAAGTATTTTCATTATAATCAATCATTTAAGCTCGAAAACGGGTCCACACTGCCCGGGTTAACCATTGCCTATCACACCTGGGGCACGCTCAATGCCGCCAAAAACAACGTGGTTTGGGTTTGTCATGCCCTTACCGCCAGCTCCAATGCCGCCGATTGGTGGAAGGGCGTGGTAGGAGAAGGCTGTGTAATTAACCCATCTACACACTATATTGTTTGCGCCAATATCCTGGGATCCTGTTATGGCACAACCGGACCGCTGAGCGTAAACCCGCAAACCGGCGGGCCCTGGTACCATACCTTTCCGCATATCACCATCCGCGATATGGTGCAGGCCCATATATTACTGCGGCAGCACCTGGGCATCGACCGCATCAACCTGCTCATGGGCGGCAGTATGGGCGGCTACCAGGCGCTGGAATGGAGCGTGATGGAAAAAGACCGCATCGACCGTTTGTTCCTGCTGGCCACCTCCCCTACCGAAAGCGCCTGGGGTATTGCCGTGCATGCCACCCAACGCCTGGCCATTGAGGCCGATGCCACCTGGCAGCAGGCATCGGACAAGGCCGGTGAAAAAGGGCTGAAAGCCGCCCGTGCCATTGGTATGCTCAGCTACCGCAATTATGGCATTATGGTGCAAAAACAAACCGATACCGACAGCGAAAAGCTCGACGACTATAAAGCCGCTTCCTATATCAATTACCAGGGCGATAAACTGGTTAAACGATTCAATGCCTACAGCTACTGGACACTCACCAAGGCTATGGACACCCATCACCTGGGCCGGGGCCGCGGCGGCGATGTAGATAAGGTATTGCAGGGCATACACCAGCAAACACTGCTCATTGGCATCACCAGCGATATCCTGTGCCCGCTGCAGGAACAACGCCATATGCAACAGCATTTACCTCACAGCACACTCATAGAGATCGATTCGGCCTATGGGCACGATGGTTTTATGGTGGAAGTACAGGCCATCAGCCATGTGCTGAAGCAATGGCTGGCTGCCAACTCCTGAAAAAAGCAGCCAGATATTGGTTAAAACAGTTTCACAATAATGCGAAGGCTCCAGATAATCACCAATACGCCAACAAGTATCAGGGATGTTTTACGAGGCAGTTTGCCCGCCAGTTTGGCCGCCAGCGGCGCCGCCAGCAATCCACCCAGCACCAGGGCAACAATCACCTGCCAATGCGAAACACCCAGCAGGGTAAAGAAAGTAAAGGCACTGGCCAGGGTTACAAAGAATTCGGTAAGACTTACTGAACCAATCACATAACGCGGACTGCGGCCTTTGGTGATCAATGTGCTGGTAACGATGGGTCCCCAGCCGCCGCCGCCAAATGAATCCAGGAAACCACCTACACCGGCCAGTATTCCGTATTTTTTAAATTTCTTGCGCTTCTGTTGTTTTTTAAATGCATTGTACAAAATGCGTAAACCCAGGAACATGGTGTAACAGGCGATGGCCGGTTTGATATAGGGCGATTGTTCTTCGCCAAATTTGGCCAGCAATATAGCGCCCAGTATGGCGCCCAGCACGCCGGGTATTACCAGTAGTTTGAAAAGTTTTTTATTGACGTTGCCAAACTTGTAGTGGGTATAGCCCGAGGCGCCGCTGGCAAACATTTCGGCTGTATGAATACTGCCGCTCATAGCCGCAGGACTTACACCGGCCGATAATAAAATGGTAGCGCTGGTTACGCCGTATCCCATGCCCAGTGCGCCATCCACCAACTGGGCCAGGAAACCGGCCAGGAACATCCAGTGAAAATTCGGGTCCAGTCCCTTATACCAACGCACGGTATCGTCGGCAATTTGCCTGAAGGGCAGGTAAGAAAATATAAAATGACCTATCAGCATGAGGGCAAAAGCCACCAGCGAAAAAGTGGCCACCTTGCGCCAGCGCTTCTCTTTTTCTACGGCATCTTTTTCTACCAGCAAACGCGTGATTTCGTTCAACCGCTTCACTTTGTATTCAAAGTTGCCATTCAGTTTGTTGCGCACGGCATGCAGGTTGTTGATCATATCATCCAGTTCGGCAGGCAATGCATGATTCAGCACTTCCTTGATGCGTTTGGCCGCTGTGGGTGATTTGCCATTGGTAGAAATGGCCAGTTTTAAATTACCCTTCTGCACAATGGAACTCAGGTAAAAATCACATTGCTCCGGTGTATCGGCTACATTCACCAGTATCTTTCTTTCCCTGGCCACAGCCCTGATGGCATGGCTTACTTCGGAATCGTTTACGGCAATAAATACCAGGTCTTTATTGTCGAGATCAGATACGGTAAAAGGCCGTTCACACAAGGTGATGTTAGAATGGCGTTTGGCCCGTTGCCTTACCTCATCGGATATATGCATGGCAACCACGGTAACCGGTGTAGCGGGTGCGTTATCCAGTATAGCAGTCAACTTTTCGGTACCCACTTTACCTGCGCCAATCAGCAACACCTGCAGTTTGTCCAGTTTAAAGAAAACCGGGAATAACAGGTTGCGCTCCCGTTGGCCTGCTGCTTTTTCCACACTTGATTTTTGTTCAGTCGACATGCTTTGTTTCGCGTTTATATCGTTACCAGCTTTTCCCGTATGGCGTAGTCTCCAAATGTTTCACCTTTTTTTCTGTTCCTGCTGTATTTTTCAAACAGCTCGTCCAGTTCTTTCAGAATAGCGGGTTCATCCAGGCTTTCCCTGTATTTTTTATTCAGCCGCATGCCTTCCCTGTCGCCACCAATATGCAGGTTATAACGACCATAGGAAGTGCCTATGAACCCTATCTCGGCTGCGTAGGGACGGCCACATCCGTTGGGACAACCGGTCATGCGTAGCGAGATATCATCGTTCTGCAGTTGGTATTTGGCCAGTAGCGGCTCAATTTTGTCGATGAGCTTCGGCAGGTAGCGCTGTGCTTCTGCCAATGCCAGCGGACAGGTATTTAACGCCACACAGGCAATAGAGCTTTTCCTGAGTGCGCCGGCCTTTTCGGTATGCTCTATAACACCAAACTGCTTTAATATTTTTTCAATCCTTTTTTTATCTTTTTGAGCAATATCGCTCACAATTACGTTCTGATTGCAGGTGAATCGGAAATTGGCCTTGCCTGTTTTGGCCACTTCCAGAAGGGCTGTTTTCAAAGCCAGTTTTTCATCGTCCAGTACACGGCCATTCTCTACAAACACGGTATAATACCATTTGCCTTCGTGGTTTTTGTGCCAGCCGTAATCGTCTACACGATGGGTAAATTGATAGGGCCTTTCAGGTTCCAGCGCAAAACCACAGCGTTTTTCCAGTTCCTGTTTAAAGGCTTCCACCCCCATTCTGTCGATGGTATATTTCAGGCGACTCAATTTACGATCGCTGCGGTTGCCATAGTCACGTTGAATGGTAATGACCTCGTAAATGGCTTTCAGCGCTTTTTCGCCGGCCTCTACAAAACCCAGCATACTGCCCAGCCTGGGATAGGTGGCAGCGTTGCCATGGGTAGCACCCAAACCGCCGCCGGCAGCCATATTAAAACCAACCAGTTTCTTGTTCTCGATGATGGCTATCAAACCCAGGTCGTTGGCAAATACGTCTACATCATTATTGGGCGGAATGGCAATGGCCACTTTGAATTTACGCGGCAGGTAACGGTCCTGGTATAGCGGATCTTTTTCTATTTCTTCTTTATTTTCCAGCAGGGGCTTTTCGTCGAGCCATATTTCGTAATAAGCTTTTGTTTTGGGCAAACCCATCTTGCTTATTTTTCCTGCATACTCAAATACCTGTTCATGGGCAGCCGAAAATTTTGGATGGGCTGCGCAAATCACATTACGGTTTACATCGCCACAGGCCGAAATAGAATCCAGGTGAACCGTATTAAAAGCCTTGATGGTGGGTTTTACATGCGATTTTAAAATGCCATGCAACTGGATGGTTTGACGGGTGGTAATCTTGATAACGCCGGTAGCATGTTCGCCGGCTATATTATGCAAACCTATCCATTGCTCAGGCGTCATAAAGCCGCCGGGCAGGCGCAGGCGTATCATATAGCTGTACAGCCATTCCAGTTTTTTGGCGCTGCGTTCTTCGCGGCGGTCGCGATCGTCCTGCTGATACATGCCATGAAACTTCACCAAAGCCTGGTCGTCTTCGCGCAAGGCGCCGGTGAGCTCATCGTGCAGACTTTCCTTTAAAGTACCACGCAGGCCATCACTGGCCATTTTTATTTTTTCTGTTCCCGATAAATTATTTTGATTGTTGCTCATTTCTTTTAGTTACTGGTTTTAATAAACATCTTTCAGGTACCGGCCTTCCTCTTTCAATTGCTCCAGGTAGGCTGCGGCCTCTGCGCCCGATTTGTTGCCGAACCTTTCTATGATCTGCAGTATGGTATACTCCACATCAACACTCATGGGTGTTTTGGCCCCGCAAATATATACATAGGCGCCGCTCTCCAGCCATGCATAAAATTCTCTGGCATGCTCCAGCATTTTATGCTGCACATAAATTTTCGATTTCTGATCGCGTGAGAAGGCCACATTCAATTTGGTAAGCACACCTGTTTGTACCCAGTTCTGCAATTCGGTCTGGTACAGGAAATCAGTGATGAAATGCTGGTCGCCAAAGAACAGCCAGTTGCGGCCGGTGGCGCCGGTGGCATCGCGTTCGGCCAGGAACGACCTGAAAGGCGCTATACCTGTACCGGGCCCAATCATAATGATATCTTTATCGGGCGCCGGCAGGCGGAACTCGTTGTTCTTATGTACATAAAATTCCAGCGTACTGTCTACAGGAAGCTCCACCAGATAATTACTGCACAATCCACATTTTACTTCGTCGTTCACCCAAAAGGTATCGCGGGCCACGGTGATATGTACTTCGCCGCTGTGTGCTTCGGGCGATGAAGAAATGGAATAGAGCCGCGGCGTAATGGGCTCCAGTATATTGATCACCTGTTCAAACTGCGCCGCATTGGCCACGGGATAAATTTTCAGCAGGTCAAGCAGGCCGATCCTGGTTTCAGGAATATCCTGCTTTACAATACCGGCATATTGTTTCACCACACGCTCGGGCAGCCAGGCAATATTTACTTTCTTTTTCAGCAGTTCGGTTACCGTATAATTTTCATTACGGAACTGTACGGTTTTGTTGCCATTAATACCCGTGAGCGTTACAATGGCTTGTACCGTGGCTTCGCTGTTCTCAGCCACCACGCCAATGGAATCGCCGGGTTGGTATTCCAGTTCATCGGCGGCAATTTCAATATGATGGGTTTGTTTGTTCGAACCCCTGTCGTTGAGGTTGATATTGGTAAGAATGGTACCGGTATATGTTTTTTTACCTGTTTTCTTTGGGGCCACGGCAGGCGCTGCCGCGGCGGCTGCGGGCGCACCGGCATTGTTTAGCGATGCCAGTACCTGCGACCACCATCCTTCTGCATCGGCTTCGTAATCGGTATCACACTTGATGAGCGGGGCTATGCGTTTACCACCCAGTTTATGCAACTGGTTGTCTACATCTTCCCCGGCCTTGCAGAATAAAGGATAAGAGGTATCGCCCAGGGCCAGTACACCATATTTCAACTGGCCCAGTTTAAAACCATTCTGATGTATATGATCGTAAAACTTCTTAGCAGTGGCAGGCGGTTCACCGTCACCCTGTGTACTGATGACCGTGAAAAAATATTCTTCTTTCGGCAAATCGTTCAACCGGTACTGATCCAGGCTTACCAGTTTGGCATTAATACCGTTCTTTTTGGCTTTGGCGGCCAGGTCGGCGGCCAGCTTTTTGGAGTTACCGGTTTCGGTGCCATAAGCAATGGTAATTTTGGATACGGCGGGTTTGGCTGGTGCAGACGAGGGTGCGGGTGCTGCGGCAGGTGCAGCTGATGCGGCAGGCGCTGCCGGCGCCAGTGACGACTGATCGTGGCAATTCATCAGTACCCCCGACAGAAATCCATTCATCCAAACCAGTTCATCCCTGTTACAGGTTCTAACCAGGTCCTGCAATAGTTTCAATTTAGGCTCTGCTAACATGTTTATTAACGTTTTCCTCATTATCCAAACCGGCTTCGGTATTCACCAGTTTGGCCAATGGTTTAAAATAATGTGCTGTGCTGTTGCTGTTGGCCAACCATCCAAATTGCTCATGCAAGGCCACTACCTTACCAATGATCACCAGCGAAGGCGAAATGAATTTGCGACCCTTATATTGCTGATGCCAGGTGTACAGATTAGCGATGTGCACGTTTTGTAAGGGTGTGGTAGCCTGTTCTATCACGGCCAGTAATTTGTCGGCCGCAATGTGGTGGCTTACCAGGTTGTTCACTACCTCGTCCAAAGTTTCAGACGACATATAAAAAACCAGCGTATCATCGGTACGCGCCAGGTCATGCCAGTAGGCGGGCGGCATGATATCGGATCTATAGCTGGTTAAAAAACGTACTGCTGTTGTATACCCTCTTGCAGTTAAAGGTATACCGGCGTAAGCGGCGGCGCCCAGGGCGGCGGTTACACCGGGAATGATCTCATAGGCGATACCATGCTGCACCAGTGTTTGTAATTCATCCAGTATGTTCGAGAACAGCGATGTATCGCCGCCTTTCAGCCTTACCACCAGTTTGCCAGCTTTGGCATGGTGCACCATCAGGTCATTGATGGTGGGTTGCGGGGTAGATGAGCCGCGGCTGCATTGTTTACCTACGTACAAAATGGTGGCATCGGCACGCACGTATTGTTGCAGCAACACTTCGCTCACCAGGCGGTCGGTGAGCACCACGTCGGCCTGTTGTAAAAAGCGCACGGTTTTCAGCGTTACCAGTTCGGGATCGCCGGGACCGGCCGCTGCCAGGATAACCTTGCCATATGGTGTGTGTGTCTTCATGTTCATCGTCGCCCCCCGCGGCTACTGCCCTCCCCAGGCTGCGCCTGGGGTTACCAATGGGGTGTCCCTGCGGGACCGGTGCGTTATTTAAAGAGACCGTCGATAGAAAGGTATCTTTCGCCGGTATCGTAATTGAATGTTAATATGCGGGCGCCTGCCGGTATTTGGGGCAGTGTTTTTGCCACTGCTGCCAGGGCGGCGCCGGTTGAAATACCTCCCAAAATGCCTTCTTCCCTCGCCAACCGTTGCGCATAAGCGAAACTTTCGTCTTTGCCTACCTGAACCGTTCCATCCAATACACTGGTGTTTAAAATCGAGGGGATGAATCCGGCGCCCAGGCCCTGCAGGGGATGAGGTCCCGGCGCTCCGCCACTGATCACGGCAGATAATTCCGGTTCTACCGCCAACACTTTCAGGTTAGGGAATTTTGCCTTCAGCACTTCGGCTATAGCCGTGATATGTCCGCCTGTGCCCACACCGGTGATCACATAATCCAATCCATCGGGGAAACTGTCCAGTATTTCCTTTGCAGTAGTGCGGCGATGCACTTCCACGTTGGCGGCATTATCGAACTGCTGCGGCATCCAGCTATTGGGTGTTTTTTCCACCAGTTCCTTTGCTTTCTCAATGGCGCCTTTCATGCCTTTTTCACGAGGCGTTAACTCGAAAGTGGCGCCATACAATTCCATCAATTGCCTTCTTTCCACGCTCATCGATTCGGGCATTACCAGTACCAGCTTATACCCTTTTACAGCTGCTACCATGGCCAAACCAATACCAGTATTACCCGATGTAGGTTCTATGATAACACTGTCTTTATTTAAAATGCCTTTTTGCTCGGCGTCTTCTATCATAGCCAGCGCAATACGGTCTTTGATGCTGTTGCCGGGATTGTTGCGTTCCAGCTTGATGTATACTTCATGGCTGTCACCAAAAAGGCGGTTGATACGCACATGTGGTGTTTGCCCGATGGTTTCGAGAATATTGGCGGCGCGCAGTCTTTGACCGTTCCGGTTGTCAGACTTGTTTATGGTGTTGGCTTGTTTTTCCTGTGTGATCATAGTTGTGTTTTTTTATATGACAAAGTTCAATGGCTCCGGGAATGGCATTTTATCGCGCACCTTTACCTCACTCTTATGATATACCACCGATAAGGCGGGTACACTGTTGGTGAGCCACACATTACCACCAATGATGCTGTCGTGACCTATCACGGTTTTACCACCCAGTATAGTTGCGCCGGAATAAATGGTCACATTGTCTTCAATAGTAGGGTGACGTTTTATGGCGGTATTGTCTTTCGTCACCTGCAAAGCGCCCAGGGTAACACCCTGGTATATTTTCACATTGTTGCCAATGATGGTGGTTTCACCTATCACAATGCCGGTGCCATGATCTATGCAAAATGCTTCGCCAATTTGCGCGCCGGGATGAATATCCACACCGGTTTTGCTGTGTGCATATTCCGTGAACAGGCGCGGTATAATGGCCAGCTTCTGGTTCCATAACTGGTGCGAAAGCCGGTAAACAGCCGTAGCATAAAAACCGGGATAGGCTACCAGTATTTCTTCCAGCGAACGTGCAGCCGGATCAAATTGCAAAATGCCTTCGGCATCTTTGATAAGCCTGGCGTATATATATGGAATGGCTTTGAAAAATTCTTCGGTATGGAATTCCGCCTCTTGTTCTTTGTGTACCACATCGTACACGAGACTGGAAAAATGGCTTCTCAGCAGCTGCAGTTCTTTCTCCATGTCGGCCACCTGTTTTTGCTTTTTATGAGGCAAAAACAAAAAGGCAAACACCTGGTCGATGAACTGTTCGGCCAGCTCTTTATCGGGAAAAGCGCGGTACGCTTTCTGATGCTGTTCGAATAACTGCTGTATGAATTCTTTTGTGCTCATGGTACATCTATTGAATCATGCATGCTCCTACGGTTACACGGCTGGTTTCATCGATGAGAATGGCGCCGCCGTTTTCGCGTAGTTGCTGATAAGGATCGTATGCAATGGGCGACGCAGTTTTGATGGTCGCCCTGATCACATCGTTCAATGCAGCCGATGTAACGCCTGTTTGTTTTTGCAGGGTGTTTACATCCAGCTTGTATTCAATGTCCTTGATCTTGCTTTTTACCACCCGGCTGTTGATCTGTAACAAATAGCTGTTGCCGGGAACAAGCGGTTTATTATCCATCCAACACAGCAGCACTTCCAGTTCCTGGGATGTTTTGGGCTGGTTATCGCTTTTTACAATCAGGTCGCCGCGGCTCACATCAATATCGTCTTCCAGGTGCATTATCACGCTTTGCGGAGCAAATGCTACTTCCACTTCCTTTCCGTTGATCTCAATGGCGCTTATCCTGCTGCTGATGCCCGAAGGCTGTACGGTTATGGCATCACCTTTCCTGTAAATACCGCTGATGATCTTGCCGGCATAACCACGATAATCGTGCAGTTCGTCGGTTTGCGGACGAATTACGTATTGCACGGGGAAGCGTGCATCGGTGAGATTGATATCTTTTTGTACTTCTACGTCTTCCAGGAAATGCAACAAGGTGGAACCTTCGTACCAGGCCAGCTTTTCAGAGCGCTCCACGATGTTATCGCCATACACGGCGCTGATGGGGATATAGGTCACATCTTTCAAACCCAGCGATTTGGCCACTTCGGCATAATCGATCACGATGTTGTTATATACATCCTGCGAATAATCTACCAGGTCCATCTTATTAATGGCCACCACTATATGCGGAATATTCAGCAATGAGGCTATGATGGAATGGCGGCGGGTTTGCTCCACTACCCCATTGCGCGCATCGATGAGAATGATGGCCAGATCGGCGGTAGAAGCGCCGGTGACCATGTTACGGGTATATTGAATATGACCCGGCGCATCGGCGATGATGAATTTGCGTTTGGGTGTAGAGAAATATTTATAGGCTACATCTATGGTGATGCCCTGTTCTCTTTCTGCACGCAATCCGTCGGTAAGCAGGGCCAGGTCTATCTCGCCTTGCTCTTTGTTTTTGCTTTGTTTTTCGATGGCTTCCAGCTGATCGATCATGATGCTTTTGCTATCGTACAATAAGCGGCCAATCAATGTGCTTTTGCCATCGTCAACGGAACCTGCAGTTATAAAGCGTAGTAAGTCCATGTTGTTTTGTTTAGAAGTAACCATTTTTTTTCCTGTCTTCCATTGCCGCTTCCGACACCTTGTCATCGATACGTGTTTCACCACGCTCACTCGTTTTGGTGGCCACAATCTCGGTAATGATATCATCAATGCTGGAAGCATTGGATTCCACGGCGGCGGTGCAGGTCATATCACCCACGGTACGGTAACGCACTTTTTTATTCACCACCACATCGGTAGGATCCAGCTTGATGAACTCGCTTACGGCTACCAGTTGTCCTTCATGTTCTATCACATCGCGGTTATGTGCGAAATAGATGGAAGGCAGGGCTATTTTTTCACGTCGGATATAATTCCAGATATCCAGCTCGGTCCAGTTGCTGATGGGGAACACACGCACATTCTCTCCTTTATGTATCTTGCCATTATAGGTATTCCACAATTCCGGGCGCTGCAGTTTGGGATCCCACTGTCCAAATTCATCACGTACCGAAAAGATGCGTTCCTTGGCGCGCGCCTTTTCTTCATCGCGGCGGGCGCCGCCAATACAGGCGTCGAATTGAAACTCCTCGATGGTATCCAGTAAGGTATACGTCTGCAGGGCATTACGGCTGGCGAATTTTCCCTTGGGCTCCGTTAAATGACGAGCCTTGATAGTATCTTCTACCTTTCGCACAATCAGTTTTTCACCAATGGTAGCGGCCAGTTCATCGCGGAATTGCAATGCTTCCGGGAAATTGTGGCCGGTATCGATATGCACCAGGGGAAAGGGGAATTTTCCGGGGCGAAAGGCTTTCAATGCCAGGTGCACCAGTGTAATGGAATCTTTACCACCCGAAAACAACAGGGCTGGTCGCTCAAACTGCCCGGCCACCTCGCGAAAGATATGGATAGCTTCCGATTCCAGGTGATCCAGGTAATCTAATTGGTACTTACTCATATATCTGTTTTCTATGAATCAGTTAATATTTTTATTGATGTACGTGTAAACCGCATTCTTTTTTAGTGGCATCTTCCCACCACCAGCGGCCTGCCCTGAAATTTTCACCGGCGCGAATGGCGCGTGTGCAAGGCTGGCAGCCGATGCTGACAAATCCCCTGTCGTGTAAAATATTGTAGGGAACATTGTTCTCGTCTATATACTTCCTCACCTGTTCGGTGGTCCAATGCAGAATGGGATTGTATTTGATTACCTGGTTGGTTTCATCCCATTCAATCAACTGCAGGTTCTGCCTGTCGGGCGAATGCTCGGCACGCAAACCGGTGATCCATACTTTATTTCCTGCCAAAGCCCTTTTCAGGGGCTCCACTTTACGAATAAAGCAACACTGCTTACGGTTTTCTACCGATTCATAAAAAGCGTTCGGCCCTTTTCCGGTAACAAATTCCTCCAGCAGCTTATAGTCAGGATAATAGGCGTTGATGTGCGTATGATACTTTTCGTTGGTATTGTTCCAAACAGAATAGGTTTCGGTAAACAGCCTGCCCGTATCGAGCGTAAATATGCTTACCGGTAATTGATGGCTGAGTATTTCATGCGCAATCACCTGGTCTTCAAAACTGAAGCTGGTAGAGAATGTAACCTGGCCGGGAAATTGATTTACCAGCAACCGGATAAACTCATGGATGTTTAGTCTACCAGATTGGTGGATTAATTCAGACAAGTTTTCAGGTATTGTAGAGCTCATAAATTTCATTCATTCGATTCAAAAAAAGATGCTAATTAACCGTGGAGACAACAATGACATGAGTAGTATTAACAGCAACAACAACAATACTTGTTGCAAAAGTAGGTGTACATAAGTTCTATGGTGAGAAAAGGTAACATAATAAAGTCTACTCAATTTATAGGACAAAGATACATGCCGGCAAACGGAATAAAAAATTTTTTCTACTCAACTGGTAGACTAATTACATATCTTAACAAATTCCACTACAAACGGTTGTTAGTGAAATGAAGGTAAGAGGTATGAAGTAAGAGAGGTATGACAGTTCCTGCATTTTCCTACTTCCTGGTTCTTACTTCCTGCTTCTTACTTCCTGCTTCCGATCTGCCGTTACAGCATGCTCAAAACGAACTAATTAAGTCAAAATGGCTGTTTTTTTATGTAGCACGGTATTTGGTTCCCTGTAAAGACTTAAATTGCCACCTCAAATAATAGAAAAGTACTATGAATCTTGGAAAAGAATTTGAACAATACGCAGTGAAGCACCGGGGTATATCAAGCAATACCCTGTATAGTTATCAGAAGCATCAGGTAAATAATCTCACTCCCAATATTATTGAAGAACGTCCTATGAATATTGCCGTCATGGACGTATACAGCCGCCTGATGATGGACCGCATCATTTTTCTGGGTTATCCCATCAATGATGAGGTTGCCAACATTGTAACGGCCCAGATGCTGTTCCTGGAAAGTACCGATCGCACGCGTGATATACAAATGTACATCAACTCGCCCGGCGGTAATGTATACTCGGGTTTGGGCATGTACGATACTATGCAATACATCACACCCGATGTAAGCACCATTTGCATAGGCATGGCCGCTTCCATGGCTGCCGTGTTGCTATGTGCAGGCAGCAAGGGCAAACGCACGGCTTTACGTCACAGCCGCGTAATGCTGCATCAACCCAGTGGCGCCATTGGCGGGCAGGCCAGCGATATTGAAATTACCGTGGCCGAGATCAAAAAGATCAAAAAGAACCTGTACGACGTGATCTCCTACCACACCGGTAAAAGCACCAAGCAGGTGGAAAAAGATTGCGACCGCGATTACTGGTTAACTTCTGAAGAAGCCAAGGAATATGGCCTGGTAGATGAAGTGCTGCTCATTAACCCTCGTAAGGAGAAAAAAGAAAGCTAAACAGGGTGATATGATCCTGCAATTGCCCACTATTATTTTATATTACCAAATTCATTGATCATGGACATATATTCAAAGCATTTGTTTCAGCCCCTCAGAATGGAAGATGAGGACGAACCCAGGGAACCCAGGGAAGAAAAAGCCCCTGAAGCGGGCATCATGGCCAAAAAGCTGGAGAAATTCTTCTTCGAAAGAAGGGCCGTTTACCTGTGGGGCGTTGTAGACGACCGGAGCGCCAAGGACATTGTAACCCGTATGCTGTTGCTGGATGCCGATAAACCCGGTGAAGAGATCAAATTCTTCATCAACAGCCCCGGTGGCGTGGTAACCAGCGGCATGGTGATTTACGATACCATCAAAATGTTGAAAAGTCCGGTGAGCACCATTTGTATGGGCCTGGCCGCCTCTATGGGATCTATCTTGCTAAGTGCCGGCGAAAAAGGCAAACGTTTTATCTATCCCCATGGCGAGGTGATGATACACCAGCCCAGCCTGGGTGGCTACTTACAGGGTGTGAGCGCCGATCTGGAAATTCAGGCCAAACAAACCAAAAAAACCAAGGAAATGAGCGCCCGCATACTCGCGGAAAATTGTGGTAAGAAATTTGAACAGATTATGAAAGATTTTGACCGCGATTACTGGATGGATGCAAAAGAATCTATTGAGTATGGCATTGTAGATCAACTGGTTGACAAATTATAAAATGCTTTAATCCATCAAAAAGTCCCAAATTCCCGAATATAGACAACCAGTTGACGGAGTTTGGGATTTTTTATTGGGTTTTGGCGGGGCAAATAGATACCTTTGTAAGCTGAACTTTTATATATACACATGGCAAAGACTACATTACATTGTTCTTTCTGCGGACGCAGCCGCGATGAAGTAAAGATCCTTATTGCCGGGCAGGAAGGACATATTTGTGAAAATTGCGTAGAACATGCGCGTGAGATCATAGAACAGGAATTAATGATTCGCCATGAAAACACGCCGTCCTCTTCTTCCTTCAAACTGAATGTAAAGAAACCGATAGAGATCAAACGTTTCCTGGATGAATATGTAATCGGTCAGGACGATGCCAAAAAAGTATTGGCCGTGGCCGTTTACAATCACTATAAACGCTTGCAGCAAAAACCCGGCGAACAGGAGGTGGACATTGAAAAGAGCAATATCGTAATGGTAGGTGAAACCGGTACGGGTAAAACCCTGCTGGCCAAAACCATTGCCCGTTTGCTGAATGTGCCTTTTGCCATTGTAGATGCCACCGTGTTCACCGAAGCCGGTTATGTGGGTGAAGATGTGGAAAGCATTTTAACCCGTTTATTACAGGTTTGCAATTACGATGTGGCCGCTGCCGAAAGAGGCATCGTATACATCGATGAGATTGATAAAATTGCCCGCAAAGGCGATAACCCCTCCATTACCCGCGATGTAAGCGGTGAAGGCGTGCAACAGGGTTTGCTGAAATTGCTGGAAGGTACCGATGTACTGGTGCCCCCGCAGGGTGGCCGGAAACACCCCGAGCAAAAACTCATCAAAATCAATACACAGAACATCCTGTTCATTTGCGGCGGCGCCTTCGATGGCATAGACAAAGTGATTGCACGGCGTGTGAATACCAATGCCATTGGCTTTAATGTAAACAAAGAGCTGCAGGAGCATATGAAAAAGAACCTGCTGCAATATATCAACGCCACCGACCTGAAATCATTCGGCCTGATCCCTGAATTGCTGGGCCGTTTACCGGTTGTAACACATTTGAACCCGCTCGATAAAGCTACACTTCGCTCTATTTTAACCGAGCCCAAAAATGCGCTCATCAAACAGTACCGCCGTTTGTTCGAACTGGAAGGTATTCAGCTCACCATCGACGAAGAAGTGCTGGACTTTATGGTAGACAAGGCCGTGGAGTTCAAGCTGGGCGCCCGTGGATTGCGCAGCATTTGCGAAAGCATTTTAACGGATGCCATGTTTGAGCTGCCTTCTTCCAAACAAACCGTATTCCATTTGAACCTGGAGTACGCGCAAAAGAACTTCGACAAGAGCAAGATGAGTATGTTGAAAGTTGCCTAAAACCAATGTATGCAGGACCTGATCAATCGCCTGATGGCAGAGGGGCTAACTGAGCAACAGGCTTATAAAGCTGTTGAGATCATTAAGGATTTTGCCAAGGAGAAGTTTCCCATTTTTGGCGGGGCGATTGATAAATTGTTTGATAAGTATGGGCCGAAGGATGAGGATTTTATGCCATGAATAATACTTAGGGGCTCTGTAGCGGCCATCCCGAAAATCTTAAAAAAGCCCCGCCGCAGCGGGGCTCTGTCATGACAAGCAATCTGGAGCAGTATTTCACCAGCTATGAGTACTAAGCTCTTAATACCTCTCTGGCTATTACTATCTTTTGGATTTCGGATGTTCCTTCGCCGATAGTGCATAATTTGCTATCGCGATAATATTTTTCAACGGGGAAGTCTTTGGTATATCCATAACCGCCGAATATCTGTACGGCATCGGTACTCACTTTTACCGCCACTTCGCTGGCATAATATTTCGCCATGGCCGCTTCTTTGCTCATGGCCTCTCCCCGCATTTTCAGATCGCAGGCCTGCAGGGTCAGCAGCTCGGCCGCCATAATTTCCGTAGCCATATCGGCCAGTTTAAACGAAATGCCCTGGAAACCGGCAATGGGCTGATCGAACTGGTGGCGCTCCTTACTGTATTGTACCGAGGCTTCGTAGGCGCCTTTGGCAATACCCAGAGCCAGGGCAGCAATGGAAATACGGCCGCCATCCAGCACCTTGAGCGACTGCCGGAAGCCATCTCCGAAATTTCCCAGCCGGTTGCTATCGGGTATACGGCAGTTTTCAAAGATCATTTCTGCGGTTTCGCTGGCCCGCATGCCCAGTTTATTTTCTTTTTTACCCGCTTTAAAACCCGGTGTGCCCCGCTCTACCACAAAGGCAGTGGCATTGCTTTTAGCCCGGGGTTCGCCGGTGCGGGCTATTACTACCGCCACATCGGCGCTAATGCCATGGGTGATCCAGCTCTTGGTGCCGTTCAAAATCCAATGGTCGCCATCTTTTATGGCGGTTGTTTTCATATTGCCGGCATCGCTGCCCGTATTGGGCTCTGTAAGTCCCCAGGCGCCCAGCCATTCGGCGGTGGCCAGTTTGGGCAGGTATCGCTGCTTTTGTTCTTCGTTGGCAAACAATAGGATGTGGCCAGTGCACAGGGAATTATGGGCGGCCAGGCTGAGGCCAATAGAGCCGCATACTTTGGCTATTTCCTGGATGATGGCTACATACTCCAAATAGGTTAAACCGGCGCCTCCATAGGCTTCCGGCACCAATACGCCCATCAACCCCAGCTTTCCCATTTCCTTGAATACCGGAAGCGGAAAATGCTGGGATTCATCCCATTCCATAACATAAGGTTTAATATGCTGTTGAGCAAAATCGCGGGCGGTTTGTGCCACCTGCTGCGTTAGCTCGGAATGCTGAATATTCATACTTCATTGAGTTGGCAAGCCGGCATCGTTAAAGGCTGCTGCAATATAGGTGGTTTTTGGCATATACTAACAATTGTTAGCAATATTTTTTAGCACTATTCCGTGGATAAATAGGGCCGGATCTTTTTATACAGGTCTGCTGGCAAAATGACGATTTGTTTCAGTTCTTCCACCTTCCGGTAAGCACCATGCTGCTGCCGGAACTGCACAATGGCATTGGCAACAGGCCACTTAATATAAGGGTGTTGTTTCAGGGTGTTTATATCGGCGGTGTTGATATTGATTTTCCGGATTTGATTTGCCGTGCATTGAAGACGAGGTTGTATGAGCCGAAAGGTGGAATCAGGTAAGCCATAGGTTTCCGCAATCTGTTCCACTGAATAAAAGCCGCCCAGTTTGTCCCGGAAGGTGATGATACGGTTGGCCAGTTTGCTGCCGATGCCGGGAAGGGCAATGAAGGTGGTGGTGTCGGCGGTATTGATATTGATGAAGGCGGGAGCTGCTTTCGGAGGTCTCTTTGTTTGGTAATGTGGTTTAATAGTATCATAAGCAATTTTGATATAGGGAAGCAATCGCTTATAGTCTTCCTGCCTGAAGCCATATATCCTTGCCAGGTCTTCCGGCTTTCTGAAACGACCGCCTTTGCGAACATAATTTCGAATGGTGCGAATGGAACGATGAGAAATACCCAATGCCAGCCAACCGGCGCTGTCGATTGTGTTGGGATCGAAGGGATATAATTTTACCAGGGGTTGTTTTGATTGCAGGTGTTGCTTTACCGCCTTGTTTGTATCGGACACTTCCATTTCTTTCAACACCTGCATAACTTCTTTTTCGTCGATCTTTTGTTTCGGTAGAAAAAGGGGTGCTGCCGTGCTAATTCCTATTAGCACTACTAATACCCAAATACCCCTTCTCTCCTTTTTTGTAAAAGATAAATAATCCTTCCAGTTATGCTCCATATGCGATACATCATCATCGTTTCACTTTCACGGGTTTATGCAACTAAAACAAAAATAATGGGCGAAGAAAACAAGTAATCGTTTTAAAATGCGTTTTATATACAGCCTTGTCGTACCCTAAAATCCAACCCATGAAAATCCAACAACTACAGTATTCGGGTAAGACCTGGAAGATCGTCACGCATCCCGATGGTTTTGAACGCATGCAATGCCAGTTGGTGCTGGCCTTTGGCGAAACGCCACAGATTTCGGAAACACCGGTATTCAATCACCTTGAAAGAAGTTATCCCGAAGCTTGCATCATTCTTTGTTCCACCGAAGCCAATAACCTGTTTAAAAATGTGGTGACTGTTACGGCTGTTGAATTTGATAAAACGGCTGTGCTTTGTGCCGAAACATGTATCACAGATCATACAGACAATATGGAAGCCGGTAAATGCCTCATGCAGCAATTACAGCCTGCGGCATCGGCCAATGTATATATACTGGCAAATGGCCCCGGCATCAATGGCCGTGAACTGGTTCAGGGCTTTAATGCCAACCGGCCGGGTTATACATGCCCTGTCAACAATACGCCTTTTTTCATAAAAAGAGCGGCGGGGTTGAATAAAATACCGGGTGCAGGCGCCATAGTAGCGGTAGTTTTGCAAGGACGGGAGCAAAGCTGTTTTCAAATGGACCAATACCTGCATGTTTTTACAACGGCAACGCTTAACCGTTTGGCTACATGGTGATCTCCAGTTCGTCGTAAGCCAGTTTGATACCGGGTGGCAGTTCGGCTTCCACATCGGCATGTTTACCCATCTGGTGGCTGATATGGGTGAGATATGTTTGCGGTATCTGCAATTCCTGCGCAATACCGATACTTTCTTCGAGGCTGAAATGGGAGATATGGTGTTCCTTGCGAAGCGCATTCAATACCAGCACCTGGCTGCCTCTGATCTTTTCTTTTTCATCGTCTTCTATTTTATTGGCATCGGTGATATAGGTAAACGGGCCAAACCGGAAACCCAGCACAGGCATTTTCAGGTGCCATACCAATATGGGCTGTATGGGTATATCGCCTACCGTGAAAGAATCCAGTGCAATAGTGTTAAGTTGAATATCGGGCAAACCAGGATATTTGGCTTCATAAAAGGCATAGGGAAATTCGCGAATGATCACTTCCTGGGTCATATCGCTGGCATAGATATGCATCGGTTTTTGGGAGAAGAAATTAAAGGCGCGCACATCATCCAGTCCGGCTACATGGTCTTTATGAGAATGGGTATACACAATACCGTCTACATGTTTTACCCGTGCGCGCAGCATCTGGTAGCGAAAATCGGGGCCTGAGTCAACCACCAGGGTTGTTTTTTCAGACTGCACCATGATGCTGCTGCGAAGCCGCTTGTCTTTTTTATCGGTGGAGGTGCAAACAGCACATTCACAAGCAATCATTGGTACGCCGCTGCTGGTGCCGGTGCCCAGGAAGGTAATCTTTAGTGCGGGATAATTCACGGGGGCTTTTACTTTCTCATTTTTTATTGCGCATTCTTATTTCTCATTAATACTCGCATGCCTTTCCATCACTTCTTCATAGGTTTTCCTGGCCTCGGGACTAAGCGTTTCGGGCAGGATGGTTAATTGGGGGATAATATCGATCAGGGTGTTGATGCGCCCTTCCAATTGCAGGAATTTGTTCAACACCACTACTTTTTTTTGTTCCAGTATGCAATACCCGCTTTGAAAGTTACCACGTTCATAGCGTACCACATATTCTGACTC
>Ga0065721_10050122_pt1 | contig 23057 bp, 20 predicted proteins | sample Mesricmetagenome_FD_59108 | JGI IMG/M metagenome (GOLD analysis project Ga0065721, IMG submission 59108) | Mesophilic microbial community from rice straw/compost enrichment Sample: eDNA_1 v2 (version 2) | ecosystem: Engineered > Solid waste > Grass > Composting > Bioreactor | place: USA: Davis...
ATGCTTCTCGGAGCGCCACATCTCCCCGACCTCCGGCGCGCGCCCGTTCGGAGCGAACGTCTCGAACCAAGTCCGGTACATCTCGCCCTGAAGCTTGCTCGAAAGCAGATCGTACGCGATCTTCCAGTTTAATCCCAGCGTCGGCGAGACGGGGAACCCTTCCTCCGCATAGCGAATGGCGGGTTTGAGCACCTCGGTTAACGGCAGCGATCCGAATTTGGCGGACAGAGCCGCCCAAGCCGCCGGCGCTCCCGGCACCGTGACGGGGATCCATCCGTAATCCGGTATTTCGCTAACGCCGCTCTCTTGCAGCCGATCGATCGACAAGCCGCGCGGAGCGGGACCGCTTGCGTTCAGGCCGTGCAGCTTGCCCTTCGTCCAGACGAGCGCGAAAGCGTCTCCCCCGATGCCGTTGGAAGTCGGCTCAAGCACGGTCAAGCAGGCCGCGCAAGCGATCGCCGCGTCGATCGCGTTCCCTCCCGTGCGCAGCACTTGCATCCCCGCCTCGGCCGCAAGCGGCTGGGAAGTCGCGACCATCCCGTTGCGCGCGAAGACGTTCGTCCTCCGCGAAGGGTACGGGTGAGTCAAATAATCGAACATGAGCCGCTACCTCCAAAATTATGTCAACTGCCGTATCGCCTCTTTGACCGTGCGCGCCACGAAAAGCAATTCGTCCTCCGAAGTCGTCAGAGGCGGACACAGCTGCAAGATGTTATTGAAACCGGGCGTCGTGTCCCCGTTTTTGCCGATCAGGACGCCGTGCTCCTTGCAATAGCCGACGACTTGGGCGATTCGATCCGGCGTCAGCGGCGTCTTGCTCGCTTTGTCCGCGACGAGCTCGATGCCCATCAGGAAGCCGAAACCGCGGACGTCGCCGACCCGCTCGTGATCCCGGATCTCTTCCATTTCTTCTTGCAGTCGTTCGCCGAGCTCCCGGCCCCTGTCGATCAGGTTTTCCCGTTCCATGATCTCCAGATTTTTGAGCGCCAAGGCGCAAGCGGCCGGATTTCCTCCGAACGTGTTGACGTGCCGGAAATTGCCGTACGGAACCGACTCGTCGAAAGCTTCGAAGATTTCGCGGCGGACCGCCGTCGCCGATAGGGGCAAATAGCCGCTCGTCAGACCCTTCGCCATCGTGACGATGTCCGGCTTCACGTCGAAATGCATATGCCCGAACGCTTTGCCGGTGCGTCCGAAGCCGCAGATGACCTCGTCGATGACAAGCAGGACGCCGTATTTCTCGCAAATCTCTTGAACCTTCTTCATGTAGATCGGGTGCGGCACGATGATGCCGCCTCCCGTGATCGCCGGCTCCATGATGATGCCCGCGATCGTGTCCTCGCCTTCCCATACGATCGTCCGCTCGATGGAGAGCGCGCATTCCAACTGGAATTGCTCGATCGTCTGTCCTTCCGGACGGCGGTAACTGTCCGGAGGACTGACATGGAGGAATCCGCCGGCGGCCGGCTCGTACTGGTACTTGCGAACCGCTTGCCCGGTGGCCGACATTGCCCCGAGCGAATTGCCGTGATAGCCGCGGTATCTCGCGATAAACTTGGTTTTGCTAGGCTTGCCCTTGATCGCGTGGTATTGCCGAATCGCCTTGAACGCCGTCTCGTTGGCCTCCGAGCCGCTGTTCGAGAACAGGATGACGTAATCGCCTCCCAGCCATTGGCTCAGCTTCTCCGCGAGCTCGATGGCCGGAGGGTGGCTTTGCGTGAGCGGATAATAGGGCATGGCGTTCAGCTGCTCGTAGGCCGCTTGGGCCATCTCCCGCCGCCCGTAGCCGACGTTCACGCACCACAGGCCGGACATGGCGTCGAAGTACCGCTTGCCCGTATGATCGGTGACCCAGGATCCGTTCGCTTCCGTGACGATCAGGCGGGAGGCCGTCTCGCTGTATCCGGACATATGATGCCACAAGTAACGGCGATCCTTCTGCGCTAGAGAGTTGATAGAGGATTGATCGACTGCCATAGGGAAATCTCCTTTACGATCAATTAGTAGCGAGCGGTGAGCATTTTCTTACGCGTATAGAACTCGACGCCGTCGCGGCCGTTGGCATGGAGATCTCCGTAGAAGGACTGCTTGTAACCCGAGAACGGGAAGAAGGCCATCGGAGCCGGAACGCCCAGGTTGATGCCCAGCATGCCCGAATCGATCTCCTCGCGGAATTGGCGCACCGCTTTGGCGCTGTCCGTATACAGGCAGGCGCCGTTGGCGAATTCGGAGCGATTGGCGATCTCGATCGCTTCGCCCAGCGTCTCCGCGCGGACGATAGACAACACGGGAGCGAATATTTCGTCCTTCCAGATCGTCATGTCCGAAGTGACTTCGTCGAAGATCGTCGGGCCGACGAAGTAGCCGCGCTCGTCCCGTTCCCCGACTCGATCTTCTCTGCCGTCTCTGAGCAACTTGGCTCCTTCCTGCACGCCGATCTCGATGTACTTCAGCGTCCGCTCCTTATGGCTATGCCGAATGACCGGTCCGAGGAAGACGCCTTCGTCCAAGCCGTTGCCCATGCGAATGGCGTTGGCTTCTTCGACCAGGCGATCGAGCAAGCGATCCGCCGCGTCGCCGACCGTCACGACGACGGAGCAAGCCATGCACCTTTCTCCCGCCGAGCCGAAGGCGGCGCCGATAATGTTCTTGACCGCGTTGTCCATATCGGCGTCCGGCAGGACTATCGAATGGTTTTTGGCGCCGGCGAGCGCTTGCACCCGCTTGCCGTTCTGCGCGGCGCGTTGGTACACGTATTTGGCGACCGGCTGGGAGCCGACGAACGAGATGGCTTTGACCGTCTCGTGATCGAGCAGCCCGTTCACCACGTCGTGCGAGCCGTGCACGATATTGAGCACGCCGTTCGGAAGCCCGGCCATGCTGAACAGTTCGGCCAGACGCATCGCCAAGAGCGGCGTCCGCTCCGATGGCTTGAGCACGAACGTATTGCCGCAAGCGATCGCAAGCGGGAACATCCAGCAAGGAACCATCATCGGAAAATTAAACGGCGTGATCCCTCCGATGACGCCGATCGGGTAACGATACATGCCGGATTCGATGCCCGTCGCGATATCGGGAAGCATGCTGCCCATCATCAGCGTCGGAGCGCCGGCCGCGAACTCGACGCATTCGATTCCGCGCTGAACTTCTCCGTACGCTTCCTCGTAGCTCTTGCCGTTTTCGAGCGTCACCAGCCGGGCGAGCTCCTCCCAATTTTCCACGAGCAGCTGCTGGTACCGAAACAAAATCCTGGCCCTGCGCGGCACCGCGACTCTTTTCCATTTCTCGAAGGCGCGCTCCGCGGCCTGCACCGCGCGATTTACGTCTTCCGGACCGGACAAGGGAACGTAAGCGATCGTTTCTCCCGTCGCGGGATTGTACACTTCTTCATACCGTTCGCTGACGGAAGTCGTTCGCTCGCCGTCGATATAGTTCATGATGCGGGCCGCTTCGGTCGCGGCATTCGGGGTTGCCATGCTAACCCTCCTCGGATTATTGACGGAACCAGCCCGTCGGCTGAACCTGCATATTGATGTTGATCTGCTTCACTTCCGTATAGGCTTCGTAACCGTACGTTCCCAATTCCCTGCCGATGCCGCTCATCTTGTATCCGCCCCAAGGCGCTTCGTTAAACGTCGGGTGATACGAGTTGATCCAAGTGATGCCCGCGCGCAGCTTGCGGATGACCCGCTGGGCTTTGGCGCCGTCGTTCGTGAACACGGCTCCGGCAAGACCGTATTTCGTCCCGTTCGCGAGCTTGATCGCTTCCTCTTCGGTCCGGAATTTCTGCACGACGAGCACGGGTCCGAAAATTTCTTCCTGAACGATGCGCATGTTCGGATTCGAAGCTTCGAAGATCGTCGGTCGAACGAAGAAGCCGCGCTCCAGCCCGCCGCCGCTCGCGCGCTCGCCGCCGCACAGCAGGACGGCGCCTTCGTCGATGCCGACGCGGATATACTCCAGTACCCTCTGCATATGCAATTCCGAGATCAGAGGCCCCATCTCCGTCGCCTCGTCCATGCCGTTGCCGATCGCGATCCGGCCCGCCCTCTCGACCAATCGCTCGACGAACCGGTCGTAGACCGTGTCCTGCAGCAACAGCCGCGATCCGGCGGAGCACACTTGCCCCTGGTTGGCGAAGATGCCGTACAGCGCGTAATCGACGGCCGTCTCGAAGTCCGCGTCGTCGAAAACGATATTGGGCGACTTGCCTCCCAGCTCCAGCGAGACGTTCTTGATCGTCTCCGCCGCGTTCTTCATGATCGCCTTTCCCGTCTTCGTGCCGCCCGTGAACGCGACTTTGTCGACCATGTCGTTCTTGGACAGCTCGTCTCCGACGACCGGCCCGAGCCCCGTGACCAGATTGGCGACGCCGCGAGGCACCCCGGCCTTCTCCAGGCATTCGAACAACAGGATCGTCGAGAGCGGCGTCAGTTCGGACGGCTTGATGACCAGCGTGTTGCCCGCGGCAAGCGCCGGCGCGATCTTCTGCACGCTCATGACGAGCGGATAGTTCCACGGCGTTATCGCGCCGATGACGCCGATCGGCTCCCGGACGACCATCGTCTGCATTTCGTCCGGCACGTCGAACGTCTGTCCGGTCGGTTTCGTGCAAATCCCGGCGAAATACCGCAGTTGATTGACGGCGTCTTCCACGTCGTACCGCGATTCGCGGAGCGGCTTGCCGTTGTTGATCGTGTCGCACTCGGCGAACTCCTCGGCTCGGCTCTCCACCAAATCCGCGGTTTCGAACAGCAACTCCGCCCGATTCCGCGCTTTGCTGTTGCCCCAGTCGGACTCGTCGAACGCTCTCCGGGCCACCGCGATCGCGGCCATCGTCTCCGCTCTGGTCGCGCGCGTCACTTGCGCGATCGTCTCGCCCTTTGCCGGATTGACCACCGTATCCGTTTCTCCCGATTCGGACAGCACCCATTGGCCGTCGATATACATCTTTTTCGTTTCCATCGTCGAACACCCCTCGTCTCTGCGGATTTCCGATCAGTTCGCGAGATAAGCTTCCTTGACCATTTGATTGGCCAGCAGGTTGGAGGACGTATCTTCCAGAAGGATTCGTCCCGTCTGAATGACGTAACCGCGTTTGGCGACATGCAGCGCTTGATTGGCGTTCTGCTCCACCAGCAGGATGGTCATGCCTTCGCGGTTGAGCTCGCGAATAATACGGAAGATTTGCTGTACGATAATCGGAGCCAGCCCCATCGAAGGCTCGTCCAGCATGAGAATGTCCGGTTTGGACATCAAGCCTCTGCCGATCGCCAGCATCTGCTGCTCGCCGCCGCTCATCGTGCCGCTTTTCTGATTCAATCTTTCTTTTAATCTTGGAAAATACGTCAGACAGCGCTCCATTTCATGTTCGATCCATTTACGGTCTTTCAGGCCGAACGCGCCGATCTCGAGATTTTCCTTGACCGTCAGGTCGGGAAACACTCTTCTGCCTTCCGGAACGTGCACGATGCCTCGCGCGGCGAGCTCGTGCGTCGGTTTGTTGGTGATGTCCTCGCCCCTATAATGAATGGTGCCATGCTTGACCTTGACTTGGCTGCATATCGACTTGATCGTCGTCGACTTGCCGGCTCCGTTCGAGCCGATCAAGGTGACGATCTCGCCTTTGCGGATTTCCAAGTTTATGCCTTTAACCGCGTGAATGCCGTCGTAATAGACATGGACATCGTTCATCGTCAGCATGTCTCGACCTCCCTGACCGCCGCATGTTCTTGTTCCGATTCTTCTTCCGATTTCCCTAAATACGCTTCGATGACCCGCGGGTCGTTACGGATCTCCTCCGGCGTGCCTTCGGCGATTTTCTTGCCGTAATCCAGCACGTGGATTCGTTCGCTCAGCTTCATGACCAGCTTCAGATCGTGCTCGATCAGCATGATGGTCACGTTCAGTTCATCGCGCAATCTCATGATCAAGTCCGTCAATTTCTCGGTTTCTTGCGGGTTCATGCCTGCGGCCGGCTCGTCCAGCATCAGGATCGAAGGGCGCGACGCCAGCGCCCTGGCGATCTCCAGACGACGCTGAATGCCGTAGGAAAGATGCTGCGACATATATTCCGCATACTCTTCGATGCCTACGAATTTCAGGAGCCGATAGGCTTCGAGCCGAACGCGCTCCTCTTCCAGCCTCACTTTGCGAGTGCGGGTCAATATGCCGAACAAACCTGCGCTTAATCGGTTTTCCATCCCGACCATGACGTTCTCGATCGCGTTCATGCCCTTGAATAACCGGATATTCTGGAACGTACGGGCAATCCCTTTGCGCGAAATATGGGCTGGAGACAGCCCTTTGATGCTCTTTCCGTTCAGCAGGATTTCGCCTCGATCGATCGGGTAGAATCCGGTGACGACGTTAAAGAAGGTCGTTTTGCCCGCGCCGTTCGGACCGATAATCGATACGATCGAGCCTTCCGGCACCGTCAGGTTCACGTCGGACAGAGCGGCCAATCCGCCGAACGACTTGGAGACGCCGCGCATCTCTAGCACGTTATTCAAGCGGCTTTCCCTCCTTATCCGAACGCCGGATCGCCTCCATATCGATGGACGGCCTTCTGGCGGGAATGATTCCTTTCGGTCTGAAAATGGCGAACAGCACGAGTATGATGCCGAGAATGAGCCTTTGGTATTGCGACGGATCGAGCTCGGGGGGGATGGATATAAAGCTTAATCCTTTTAACCAGGTCGCGAATTCCTGCAGCACTTGAACGTTCAGCACCGTAACGATCGCGGCGCCGACGATCACGCCCGGAATGCTGCCGCTGCCTCCGAGCACGACCATGACCACGATGCTGATGGACTGCATGAGCACGAAGCTGGAAGGATCGATAAACGTCTGCTTGGCGGCGAAGATCACGCCCATGACGCCCGCGAAGGAAGCGCCGATCGCGAACGCGAACAGCTTCGTGCGAAGGAGCCGGATGCCCGACGCCTGCGCTGCCAATTCGTCCTCCCGGATCGCCACCCAGGAACGGCCCAGACGGGAATTTTCCATTCTGCGAATGACGATGATCGTGATCGCGACGACGATCAGGATCAAATAATAGTAATGAATCGGTTTAAACGCGATTCCGAACAATTCCGGCTGCGCGATGTTGGGCAAACCTCTGGAGCCGTTGGTAATATTGACGGGCCGGTCGAGATTGTTGAAGACGATTCTCACGATTTCTCCGAAACCGAGCGTCACGATCGCCAGATAGTCGCCTTTGACCTTCAGCGCGGGAAAACCCAGGATGACGCCGAAGAGCGCGGCGACGAACAGCCCGATGACGAGGAACAGCCAGAACCACTCGCCCGAAAGCGGAAATTGCATGAACGCCGGAGGAATGAACTGGTTGGCCTGTTTCGTGGCGAATATCGCGTAAGTATACGCCCCGATCGCGAAAAAGGCGACAAACCCCAAGTCGAGCAATCCGGCGAAACCGACCACGATATTGAGTCCGAGCGCCAGCGCGATGAAAATGCCGACATTCGAGACGACTTCCAGGTAATAGGGATTCGCGTCCGTCACCAGCGGGATGAGCAGGCAAAACACGCCCCCTCCGACCGCGATTCGAACCGGGACGGGAAGCTTGTCCGCGTAGTATAGAAGCAAGAAGGAAAACAAAACCATCAGGAACGCCAGGACGGACCTCTCCGCGGTATGCAGCCATAAGGAGGAAGATAGCAGATAAACGCCGATAACCGTCGATTGGGCGATCCGCGAACCGAAGCATTTGCTCCGGAGACCGGTCAGCTTCGTTTGAATATTCATTGTATCCTCACCTACACTTTCTCCTTGACTGCTTTACCCAGCAAGCCCGCGGGCTTAAAGAGCAAAACCAGGATCAGTACGCTAAATGCGAACACGTCCTTGTATTCCGCTCCGATGGCGCCGCCCGTCAGCGGCCCGATATAAGCCGTTCCGAGCGATTCCAGCAATCCGAGCAGCACGCCTCCCAACATGGCTCCCCGAATGTTGCCGATTCCGCCCAAGATCGCGGCGGTCAGAGCTTTCATGCCCAGCAGAAATCCGATATAGGGCGTGATCGTCGAATAATATTGGGCGTACAGCACGCCGGTGGCGCCGCCGATCGCCGATCCGACGAAGAACGTCAGCGCGATGACCTTGTTGATATTGATGCGCATGAGGGAAGCCGTGGACGGATCTTGCGATACCGCGCGAATGGCGATTCCCCATTTCGATTTTTTGACGAACAGCTCCATTCCGATCATGATGATCAGCGTAGCCGCGATGATGACGATCGCCTTCTCCGTAATGACCGCCGAGCCGCCAATGGCAAACGATCCGGAGAACAACTCCACGCCGTTCACCAAATACGTGCCTTTGGCCAAGCCGACGACCATCCGGACGAGATCTTGAAGGATAAAGGAAAGACCGATCGCGGTAATGAACAGGATGAGGGTCGGGACTCCCCTTATCGGCCGGTAGGCGGCATACTCGATTCCGACGCCTATGAATCCGGACAGGAGACTGGCGATCAGAATCGCGATCAGCAAGGAAACATAAGGGTTCACTCCGTCGACGATCCCGAAACGTTGGAGCGCCAGAAGCACTTCGGTGCCGGCAAACGCGCCTATCATAAAAATTTCGCCGTGGGCGAAGTTTACCAGTTTCAATATGCCGTAAACCATCGTATAGCCGACCGCCACCACGGCGTAAATAAAGCCCAGCGTCAGGCCGTCGATCAATACTTGCGGAAGGATAGATAATTCGCTTAGCCCGCTCACGGCGTCCCTCCTCTGTCAGCAGTAAGCCGGAGAACGGGACGCCTTGCGGTGCCGCGCCCTGTTCTCGGCTCTATTCTCTTGCGGCAGGCTACTCCATCGCTTTGATCTGCTCGGCCGGATACGTTCCGCTCTTGAACGTCTTGATGAAGTTGGTCGCGTCGACGTTGTCGCCCTTCTCGTCGAACGTGACTTTGCTTAGGATGCCTTCGAAGCCGCTCGTCAGCGAAATGATGTCGTTCACTTGCTCGCGAGTCGGCTTGCCTCCGCCGTTGTCGGAGATCGCCTTCTCGATGCTGGACAACGCGATGAGCGCGGAGTCGTAAGCATAGACGCCGAATGCGCCCGGATCCTTGCCGAAGGCCGCCCGGTATTTCGCCGCCCAGACTTGTCCTTCCGGATCGTTCAGAAGATCGCCGACGACCGACGCGAAGTAGACGTTGCCGACGTTTTCCGCGCGCGCCGTTTCCAGGAAGCCGTTGTCGTTGATGCCGTCGCCGCTGACGAACATCCCGCTGTACTTCTTGTCGCTCAATTGCTTGAGGAATTGACCTCCTTGGGCATAGAAGCCTCCGAAGAAGACCGCCTTCGCGCCGCTGGCGACGATCCGGGTCGAAATCGTGTTGAAATCCGTTTCTTGCGGGTCCACTTGCTCGTTGCCGAGAACGTCCATGCCCAGCTCGTCGGCCTTTTTCCTGAATTCGTCGGCCAGACCTCTGCCGTAATCGTCGCTGGAAGCGACGATGAAGATGTCCTTAATGCCTTCGTCGAAAATAAACTGCGCCGCGTCCGGTCCTTGCGTATCGTCCGTTCCCGACACCCGGTGGAACGTCTTCCAGCCTTCCCTGCTCAATCCCGGATTGGTCGTCGCCGCCGAGATTACGGGCAGATTCGCTTCTTCGTAGATCGGCATGGCGGCGAAAAGAACGGAGGAGTAAATGTTGCCCAGCTCGACCAGGACGTCCTTGTCGTTCACGAGCGACTTGGCGTTCGTCGTGCCCGTCATCGCGTCGGATTTGTCGTCCAAGGAGAGCAATTGAAGATCAAAGCCGAGCGACTTGAATCTTTCGACGTTCTCCTCGACGGCGAGCTCGACGCCGTTCTTCACGTCGATGCCCATCTCCGCGTTCGCGCCGGAGAGCGCGGTTTGCGTCGCCAGCTTGATGACCGGCAGCGCTTCTCCCGACGAAGAGGAGGAGGCTGCTGCGGGAGAGGCCGTACCGGACGAAGCCGAATTTCCGTTCGAACCGCCGCAGGCGGTTAGCATGACGGAAAAGCCAAGCGTAAGGATCGCGAGCGAGTTCATTTTCTTCATGGTTGTATACCCCCGTTGAAATAGAATGGTTTATTCTTCGACAATCGCGACAGCGCGCATCGGTCCGGCGCTGCCCTTCGCAATCTTCAGAGGAAAACCGGCGAACTTGCAGGTCGGGCCCGGAATCTTGCTGATGTTCGCCATATTCTCGATCATGTACCACTCGTATTTTTTCATCAGGCAGTGCGCCGGGTAACGCTCGGGAGCGTTCGGAGCCAAGCCGGAATCCGGAAAATAAATGTAGCGGTCGAGCTCGATCGTCACCATGTCGACGCCAAGCGTGACCATGCCTTGCTGAATCATCCATTCAATCGTCTCCGGCAAGATGTTCAGCAGGTCGTCGAAATACTTCGGAGTGCCGAAATACTGATCCCGGCCCGTCTTGAGCAGCACGATGTGATAATCCTTCAGATCGACGTTCGCTACCGCGGCGGCCTTCCGAATATCTTCTATCGTCACGTCGGCGTGGCGTTCCTTGTGGGTCAAATCCAGAATGCAGGCGTCTCCGTAGAAAGCCTCCAACGGCACTTGATCGGTGTACAGCCCGTCCGGGTTGAAGTGGCTGGTCGCGTCCATGTGCGTGCCGGCATGGTCGCCCAAGTACAGGGCGCATTCGTAAAACCCGTTCGCTTCGTGCGTCGCGAAGGTGCCGATCATCGTGCGCGCGTTTTCTCCCAACTGCTGGTACGGATTGTCCGCGTAACTGGATAACGTGTGCGTCAGGTCGATCAGTCGTTCGTTCGTTTTTTTCATGGTCGCACCTCCGAAGTGGATGTTTAGGATATTTGCGCCAGGCCTTCTTTAATGCTGGCCATCAGGTAATCGATCTGCTCGTAGCCGATGACCGCAGGCGGCTCGAGGCGAATGACTTTGGCGTTGTTGATCGTTCCGCTGACCAGAATCTTCTTGCTGAACAGGTGCTTCGCCAGCTCGTAGCCTTGGTGGTTTTCGGCGAACTCGAGGCCGATCAGGAGGCCGGCGCCGCGGACGTCGAGCAGAACGTTCGGGTAATTCGATTTGATTTCATTCAGTTTCCCGACGATATAATCGCCTTTTTCTTGCGCCTGCTTCGGAATGTCGTCTTCCAGGATCGTGTGAATGCCGGCGATCGCGGCCGCGCAGCAAAGCGGATTTCCGCCGAACGTGGAGGAGCCGAGCAAGAACGGATTTTCCTCCATCTTGTCCCACCACTTGTTCTTGGCGACCATCGCCGCAATCGGCATGACGCCGCCGCCAAGCGCTTTGCCCAGCGTCATGATATCCGGAACGACGTCCCAATGATCGACTCCGAACAGCTTGCCGGTGCGTCCCATGCCGGTCTGCACCTCGTCCACGATCAGCAAGCATTCGTACTTGTCGCAGATTTCCCGCAGTCTCGGCATAAAATCGGCCGGCGGGATGTTCACCCCTCCTTCTCCTTGAATCGGTTCTACGATAACTCCCGCTACCGTTTCGCCCGTAGCGATCAGCATGCGGATCGCCGTTTCCACCGCGTCCGCGTCCCCGTACGGAACGTGCTGGAATCCGGGAACGAGCGGAAGGTAAGGCTCGCGGAAAGTCGACTTGCCGGAAGCGGAGAGCGAACCCAACGTCTTGCCGTGGAAGCCTTTCTCCATCGAAATGAAGCATTTTTTCCCCGTCGCCAGCCGAGCCAGCTTCAGCGCCATCTCGTTGGCCTCCGTCCCGCAGTTGACCAGATAGCAGTTTTGCAGGTCGCCGGGCGTAATATAGGCTAACAGCTTGGAAAGATAACCTCTGAGCGGGTCCACCATTTCCTGGCTGTGCAAAGCGTAGCGTTTGATCTGGGCTTCGACGGCCCGTACGACTTTCGGATGGCGGTGTCCCAGGAGGAATACGCCGAAGCCGCCGAGGCAATCCAAGTATTCGTCGCCTTTCGTATCCTTGAAGACGGCCTTCTCGCCTGCCCATTCCACGACGGAGAAGTCCGTCGATACCGACTTGCGGTGCGACAAGATCGCTTTCGTGACGTGATTGGTGAAGTTGTAGATCGAGTCGTTCACGATTTGGGATTGCTGCTCCGGAGTCAACCGCTCGGCTTGAATGAATCCGAGCACTTCCTCCGCCAACCGCATCGATTCCGCCGCCGATTTTCTTTCCATTGCCATTGCCATCACCTTTCCTTATGTTGAATGTCGTAAGTTGAACGGGATTCAAAACCGCAAAGCTTGCTCTACCGTGGCGCTATCGTATCCGAGATCCGCGGCTACGGCTCCGTACGTCACGCGTCCTCCTGCAACGTTCACGCCCTTGTACAGGGCTTCGTTTTGATGCACCGCGGCCTTCAGCCCCTTATTGGCCAACTGAAGCGCATAGGTTACCGAAGCATTGGTTAAGGCGATCGTCGACGTCCTGGCGACGGAACCGGGGATATTCGGTACCGCGTAATGGATGACGCCGTGCTTCTCGTAAGTCGGATGGTCGTGGGAAGTCGTGCGGTCGATCGTGGCGATCGAGCCGCCTTGATCGATCGCCACGTCCACGATGACGGAGCCTTTGCTCATCTCCTTCACCATCGGCTCCGTGACTAGCTTCGGCGCTCTGGCTCCCGGCACCAAGACCGAACCGATCAACAGATCCGCCGAACGGACCGCATTCGCAAGGTTGTACGAGTTCGAAACTTTCGTCTGAATGCGGGACTGGAACAATTCGTCCAGCTGGCGCAGCCGCTGCGGATTAATGTCCAGCACCGTGACGTTCGCGCCCAGGCCGACGGCCATGCGCGCGGCGTGCGTCCCGACCACGCCTCCTCCGACGATGGCGACGTTGGCCGGCTCTACGCCGGGCACGCCGCCTAGCAGAACCCCTTTGCCTCCGTAATAGTTTTCCAGATAATGAGCGCCGATCTGAACGGACATCCGGCCGGCCACTTCGCTCATCGGCGTCAAGAGCGGCAAGCTGCCGTCCTTGAGCTGAATAGTCTCGTAGGCGATCGCGGTCATGCCGCTGTCGACCAAAGCTTTCGTCAGTTCGGGCTCGGGCGCCAAGTGCAAATAAGTAAATAATACGAGATCTTCCCGGAAATAACGGTATTCCTGAGGGAGCGGCTCTTTCACTTTCAGGACCATGTCCGATTGCCGCCAGGCTTCCTCCGAGGACTGGACGACGATCGCCCCTTTAGCGGCATACTCGCCGTCCGTAAACCCGCTGCCCAGTCCGGCGCGCGTCTCGATTCTGACTTCATGCCCGTTCGCGACGAGCGCTTCTACGCCCGCGGGCGTGATCGCCACCCGGTTTTCGTTGTTCTTGACCTCCGCGGGAATGCCGATTCGCATGGTTGTTCCACCTCTTCGCTGCGTTCGATATCAATGCCGTGATCTATCGCCAGTTAATAAGGGGTTACCACTCTCTTTTCGCTAACGTGATTTGGTATTGTTTATATGTCAAATGAGGGTGCGTTCCATTCCAGTAGAGACGATAACTGAGCCTACTGTTATAATATGGAAACGCGAGAAGCGAAATATCGGTATGTCAAAACAGCCCCTCATGTGCCAACAATGGGAGATCGGGTTTATGCGCTCGCCTGATGCCTATTAGCGGTATTGCTTTTTACGTTTCCATACGGCCAGCTTCGTTTCCGTCAATTCGTCGGTGGCGTATTTCACGCCATCGCAGCCTGCGCCGCTCGTCTTCACTTCTCCGTAGGGCATTTGATTCACTCGAAAGGTCGAAATATCGTTGATTAGCGCCCCTCCGACGAGCCGCCTTGATCGGCTTGGCCGTTTCCGGGGCGAGATGATGCGCCGCTTCCTCCTTGCGTTCGCCGAGGAGACGGGCCGGCGTTTCCAGGATTTCCGATCGCCGGCGAGCGGGCATTGCTCTCGCGAACAGCTTCTTTTTCATGCGCCAAATTCACTCCTTCGTCTCGTTATCGCGAATCCGTTCGTTATTCTCGTGAATTTAGCGCCTGCCGTTTTCGTCTATGTCAGCTTATCTTTCTTCGCCATCGCCCGCAAAACGAACTGGAATACTTCTTCCTTCGATTGGTCTTTCGTGATGTCTTGATCCCGGGCAATAAAATATCGTTCCGCCGCGTTCTCGACGATGTTCACGATCAACTTGCTTGTCCAGTGCACGTTCGTCTGCGATAGAATCTCTCCTGCCTCGATCCCTCTCAGCAGCACCGACTCGAACCATTCGTAGTAGGGAAGATAGATGGCTTCCCAGGCGTCCATCGAGTCTTCGATAGCGAGACCCGAATACACCAGCACGATGACTTTGCGGTATTCCTCGGTAATGTTGTAGACCTCTTGGATGAAGGTTTTCAGAAACTCCGCGAACTGCCCGAGATGCTTCGTGTTTTTCTTGATTCTATCCATCGTGATCAGGATCAGGTTCTCGGCGATGGCCGGGATCAGCGCGTTCTTGGAACGGAAATACAGATAAAACGTCCCTTGCGCCACCCCGGCCTTCCGCACGATATCCGAGATGGAAGTATTGTATAATCCCTTTTCCGAGATGATCTCGATCGCGGATTGCAAGATCAACGAGTATTTGTCCTGTTCGGTTGGACTCAATGCCTTATCCTCCGGCGGAAATTAATGAATGAACATCAGTCATAATGCGATTATAGTACGATCTCTTTACTTATGCAATATTATTGTTATATTTAATTACATAATGAGTCATCAAAAAAGGGGTAACTTTCATAATGAAACTATTTCTATGTCGAATTTTTCTGAAAAATGGATCTACCGTTAGTTAACATTACACAAATGAGAAAATGTACCTATCATCTCCCTCCCCGAACTGAGTTCGCCGAGGCGTAAAATGTACCCTCGCTGCCCAGCCCGAAGAATCTCCGGTTTCTCCGTTCCATCGTCGGCCTGCCGATTCGGCGCCAAGCTTAAGAACCCCGCCATAACCTGGCGAGGTTCATTTTACTATCGGTACCGTAATAGCCGACGCTTACCAACCCGCGAGCAAGGCGATCCAAGCGACGGCCGCCGGCACGCCCTGCACGAAGAAGAGCGACTTTCGAACCGTCCATCCTCCGTAGAACGCGGCGATCAGGACGCAGACGAGGAAAAAGGTTTGAATCTGATAGCCGAACGAGTCGTTCGGATGCGCCCAGCCCCAGAGCAGACCGGCCGCCAGAAATCCGTTGTACAGCCCCTGGTTCGCGGCCAGGGACTTGGAGTCCCGCGCGAACGACGGCGTCATGCCCAGCGACCTGCGAATGCCGGGAGACGTCCAGAGGAACATCTCCATGAACAGGTAGTACGCATGCACCAACACGACAATCCCTACCAACGCCGCGGCGACGGTCATCGGATAGTTACTCCTCCCCTCGATTGGGTGAGAACGCTGCTAGAGGCTGTTCAAAAAGGTCCAATTGGGATCACCGGTCTTCATTCAGCCTTCCCGGTGCCGAAACTCGGACTATTCGAACTCGCGCTATTAACTATTTATTCGCGATGGGGGACGGTTTATCACTTCAAAATGGGAGCAACGAATGCACCTGGCTTTCTTCCGCGACAAGTCTTATGCCGTCCGAATCCGTTCCGTATACGGACTTGCCGCGAGGCAAGCTTTTCAACCCTCCGAATTCTATTCGTTGGACATGCCGACCGATCGATCGCTCCGTTTCGAAACGGCGGCCCGCGCCGTCTTGCCGCTGCCGGGCAGCCACCAGCTGGCGCGGCCGAGCAGCTTCATCGAGACGGGAACGAGCAGCATCCGGACGACGGTCGCGTCCAGCGCGATGGCGACGGCCATACCGAAGCCGAGCATCTGGATCGGCAGCACGCCGGAGAACGAGAAGCCCGCGAAGACGGCCACCATCAGCACGGCCGCGCCCGTAATGAGAGGGCCGGTCTTCTCCATCCCCTCGGCAATGCTTTCCTCGTGCCGTCCCGTACGCTCGTATTCCTCCTTCACTCGGCTGACGAGGAACACCTCGTAATCCGTGCTGAGGCCGAATAGCAGCGCCAGCAGCAGGATCGGCACGAAGTGGATGACGTACCCGTTCGCCTCGACTCCGAACAAGTCCGCCCCGTTGCCGTACGCGAACACGAAGACCAGAATGCCGTACGTCGCCGCCACGGAAAACAGATTCAGGACGATCGCCTTCAGCGGCAGCAGCAAGCTTCGGAAAGTCAGCACGAGAATGAGGAAGATGAGAACGAGCATGACGGCCAGCGCCTTCGGCAGACTTTCGTTGATCGCTTCGGACGTGTCCATGCCGAACATCGTTTCTCCGCCGATATGGAATCGCGTTCCCTCCGGCAGGGCGAATCCGGGCAGCACTTCGTCCTTCAGATGGCGGACGGCCTCCCTGGCCTCGTCTCCGGAGCCCTCCTGGTCGAGTTCGACCTCCAGAGCGGCCGTGTGCCGGTCCGCGCTGATATATCGATTAACCATGTAAGCCGCGTCTTCCGGAAGAGCTTCCGCGCCTCCGCTCAGGATGCCCGACACGACGGCCGGTTCCATCCCCGGGAAGAAGGAGGAGACCGACGCCGCTCCCGTCACGTGCTCCTGCTTGCTTAGCTCCTCTTGCAGGGACGCGATTCGCTCGAGCGAGTCGGGGGAAGCCAAGTCGCCTTGCTCGTTGCGGAGCACGATGGCGACCCGGTTCGCGGATCCGGCTCCGAACGATTCCTCCATCAGGGCGAAGCCCTGCCGCACCGACGTGTCGGCGGGCAGCGTGCGCATGTCCGGGGAGTCGAGCTTCAGATCGAGCGCCGGCATCGCGAAAGCTCCCATCGCCGCCAGGGTGAGGACGAGAAACAAGACCGGACGCCGCATGATCGCCTTCGTCCACCGCTGCCAGCCGCTCTCGCGGGAGGATGGTCGGCCTTTCAGGAACGGCAATGCTCCTTTGTCGATGCGGGCGCCGAGAATGACGAGCACCGCCGGGAGCAGCGTCAAGCTGGCCAGGCCCGCGACGAACACGACGACGATGCCCCCGAACGCGATCGCTTTGATCGCCGCCAGCGGTACGGTGAAGAGCGCCGAGAGCGCGGCGATGACGGTGATCGCCGAGAAGAACACGGTATGCCCGGCCGTACGCAGCGTCTTCGCCGTCGCTTCCCGCTTGTCGAGTCCCGCGGCGAGCTCCGCCTTGAAGCGGCTGACGATGAACAAGGAATAGTCTATGCCCACGCCTAATCCGAGCATCATCGCGGAATTCGTCACGAACACCGACAGCTCCACTTCCCGCGCGACGAGATAGACGATCCCCATCGCGGCCAAGACGGAGGCGATCGTGACGATCAGCGGCGTGAACGCGGCGACCAGGGAGCGAAACACGATCAGCAGAATGACGATGATCAGCGGGAAGACGATCATCTCCGCCTTCACGAGCCCTTCCTGGCTCTGCACGCTGCTTTCGCCCCAGAACGCGGCCGAGCCGACCAGATAGGCTTCGGCTCCGAGCTCCTTGCCCTGTTCGACGACCCGCTCTTGGAAATCCGGGATTTTGTTGATCGCGTCATCCAAATCCAGGTCCATGTCCACGAAGGCGATGCTCAGATGAGGATCCTTGCCCACCAGGCTCGCCCCGATGCCTTCGGAGGCGGTCAATAGGCTGAATACGCCCGTAACCCCTTCTTCTTGGCCCAGCCGATCGACGATTCGCTTCAGCTTCTCGTTATATTCCGGCGTTCCAGCCGCGTGGGCAGGATCTTTCAGGACGAGCGTGAGCGCGCTCTCGGAGCGGCCTTCGAATTCCGACGACAGAAGCTGGCCCGCGGCCAGCGACTGCGAGTTCGGGACCTCCCAGCCGCCGCCGCTCAGCAGCGGCGTCAGCTTTCCGAAAGCCAAACCTCCCAGGAGCGCGAACACGATCCACGCCGCGACGACGATCCATCTCCATTTGTGCAAAGCCTTTCCCCAGCTTTCCAGCAATCCGTGCATCTCTCTCCACCGCTTTCTTTTTGTTTTGTGCAGCAGCTCGATATGTATAAATGCCTGTCGTTGTTTGATCATTCAAACAATGAGAGGCCAAAAGAAAGAACCCGGCTTACGGTTCGTTCTTTTTCACCACAGACTCGTAGTAGGCTCCCAACATTCCCGCGACCAGCTCGTAGGCTTCGTCGTACTTGAAATCGGGATCCGCCACCTTCTGCAGCCCTAGCCCCTCGATGATGGCATAGAGAAGCGAAGCGATCGTCTCCGATTGCTCCCTCGGGAAGCCGCTGAGCGCCTCGATCGAGTCGGCGAGGTACTTCCGTTTCGTCGCCAGCGTTTCCTTCAGCATCCCCGAGGCATTGGCGTTGCGAAGTCCGATGGCGAACAGCTCGTAGCGCAGCCGGAACCATTCCGGCTCTTGAAGCGCCCGGCTTTTCGGAATTTCCAGCAGCTCGCCGATCGCTTCGGTCGACAGCGTCGGCGGCCGTTCTCCCGGCATCAGGGGCAGGAACGACTCGCAATAGTTTTGCGTTTCCCTGCGGAACACCTCGGCGAACAGCATATCCTTGCTCGGGAAGTAATAGTTGATCAAGCCTTGCGCCACGCCGGCCGTGCTCGCGATCTCTTTCGTCGAAGCCTTGTCGTAGCCTTTCTCGGACAATACCCGGTAAGCGGCCGAGATGATTTTGTCCCTCTTGTCGGCATCGGTCATCGGCGCGCCCTCCTATTTGAATGAACGTTCAAACAAATCATAGCACGGCTTAACTGCATTCGCAAGTCTTTCGAACCGGGGACCGAACCCCATTCGGACGCTTTCGTCTTGAAAGCTCCGATCGATCCCGAGCTTGCCGATGCGAACCGTTATATCGGCAGGCCCCCGCTCCCCGTCCTTTACCATTCGTATAACGTCTCGAGCAGCATCCAGACGCCCATGAATCCCAGCATGACGCCCGACGTTTTTTCGGCCCATTCTCCAAGATAAGGCTTAAGCTTGGCCCCGAAGGCCGCGCCGACGAAGGTGAACACGAACGAGCGGGAAGCGATCAGCAAGATCGTAAGCAAGATCGGCACTTGGATCATTCCGGCGGTTAACCCTACCGCGAGCTCGTCCAAGCTGATGCCGACCGCCGCGGCCATCAACGGCCACCCGGCAAGCTCCCGGTCGAACGCCTTTTTCTCGTTCTCCTCGTCGTCGAAAAACAGAAAATAAACCGCCACTCCCATCATTAAAAGCGCGCCGATCGCGGATGCGGCGCGGTCGAAATAAAGACCGATCGCCCCGCCGACGATAAGCCCGACGACGGGCATGACGGATTCGGCGGAGGCGAACGCCAGCGCGATTTTCACTTTGTCCTTCGGTTCTTTCTTCAACCCCAACGAGGCGGAGACGATCAACGTATCGAATCCGAGCGCCATCGTCATGATCCAGGCATAGAGCGTTTCCATGGTCCGCCTCCTTCAAGGTCCTTTTTTTCTAAGCTATTCCAAGGGGCAAATCCGTAGTACAAGCGTTGCATAAGATGGAGGTTCTCGTGAAACCCTAGCCGAAAGATCGAAATTCATGCGCTAAAGGCGGGATTTGGATGAAAAAGCTGATTAAAAGCGGGTTATTGGTCGCGGGAGTGTCTATCATGCTAACGGTTCCGGCATACGCTTATACGGGGAACGGAAACGGCGGCAACGGCGGGTTGGGCAACGGAATGGGAAATCCTAAGAGCGGCGCGGCGCAGTCGGGGATCGGCATACGCGCCAACGGAACGGGAATGCGCGACGGGACGAAAATTCGCTCGCAAGGGGCGAGAAGCGCGACCGATCACGACGTCAGCGTCTACGGTACGGGAACCGGCAGCCAGTTCCGCAACGTGAACGCGGGCGTTCCCGGCATGGCGAACCGGAACGTAGACGGCTACGGCGCTCGGACGTACGCCGATGGCGCGACGGACGGAGCTTATCGGACAAGGGCGGCGGCCGCCCCGGCCAGGGGCATGAGATGGGGATGGCTCGGATTGCTCGGATTGCTCGGACTTGCCGGGATGCGCAAGCGCAATCCCCAAGACAACCGCTAACCGTCCCTAATAAGCTTTCCGTAACGATGCGGGACTTGCCCTTAAAGCGGCAAGGCCTGCATCGTTTTTTTTACTTCTGAGATCTCCCGATGCCGACATACAATAAAGCATGCTGCCTGCCGCGTTCCCTTGGGAGAGGAGGTGTCGCCATGTGGGTTAAGCCCGATTTCAAAATCATCGAGATTTGCGCCGAAGTGACGGCATACGCCTATCGGAAGTAACCTGCCATGCCGGAGAAATCCGGCATCTCTTTTTGTAAAGGGGAAAAGACATGTTCGTTAAAGTGTTGGGCTCCGCCGCCGGTGGAGGATATCCGCAATGGAATTGCGCTTGTTCCAACTGCGAGCGGGCTAGAGCCGGCGATCCGGCCGTGCGCGCCCGAACGAGCGATTCGCTCGCCGTAAGCCCGGACGGGTCCCGATGGGCTCTGCTGAATGCCGGCCCGGAAGTTTGCCTGCAAGCGGAGGCGCACGCCGCTTTGCATCCGGGGCCATCCCTGCGCGGCTCTCCTATCGAAGGCGTGCTGCTGACCGATGCGGAATTGGACCATACGACCGGCCTGCTTCAATTGAGGCAAGACTCGACTCTGGAAGTGTACGCGACTTCCGCCGTTCTTCGCGCGTTGAGCGACGCTTTCCCCGTGCGGCGAATTCTTGAACACTATGCGAACATTCGCTTTTTGCAGGCGGAACCGGGGGTTGCCTTTCCACTTTTTGGGGGACAATTATCGGTGTGCCCGTTCTATCTGGGAGGCAAGCCCCCCAGGTACGCCGGCGCAAGCCCGATCGGAGAAAAGGAGGCCTGGGTCGTCGGCTATCGCTTAACGGATCAAGCGACGGGCGGCGTGGCCGTATACGCGCCGGGGATCGAGGGCTGGTCGAGGACGCTCGAACGGCAGTTGGAAGGCGCGGACTGCATTTTCCTGGACGGAACCTTCTGGCGTGCAGACGAGCTTCGCGCATTGGGCGCGTCCGAGCTGGATGCGGCGGCGATGGGTCATCTCCCCGTGGCCGGGCCGGACGGCAGCGCCGGTCGGCTTGCGCGGACTTCCGCTCGCCGCAAGGTATACATTCACGTCAACAACACGAATCCGATGCTGGACGAACGTTCGGCGGAGCGGCTCGCGCTGAAAAAACTGGGCATTGAAGTCGGATACGATGGAATGGAAATGGAGGTTTGATGGTTTTGGAATCGCAATTGCTGTCGAACGAACAATTTACCGCGCGCCTGCGGCAGATCGGCGAGGATCGCTATCACGACAAGCATCCGTTCCACGTTCGCATGCACGAAGGGAAGCTGTCCCCCGCCGAACTGAAGGCCTGGATCGCCAACCGCTTTTACTATCAGAAAAACATCCCCGTCAAGGACGCGCTGATTTTGTCCAAATTGCCGTCGCGCGAAGATCGCCGCGAATGGATCCAGCGGATCATCGACCATGACGGCGGGCGGGAAAACGGCGAAGGAGGAATCGAAGCCTGGATTCGACTTGGCGAAGCCGCGGGAATCCCGAGAGAGGAAATGCTGGATGAGCGGCATGTGCTTCCGGCCGTCCGATTTGCCGTTGACGCCTACGTGAATTTCTGCCGATTGGAGCCGTGGCCGATGGCCGTCGCCTCCTCCTTGACCGAGCTGTTCGCTCCCACTCTAGTCTCCAAACGGATCGGAGTTTTCGAACAATTGTACCCCTGGATTCGCCCCGAAGGGCTTGCTTACTTCCAAGCCCGGCTGCATCAAGCCCCGCGCGACGCGGAGCACGGCTTGAGAATCGTATGGCGGGAATGCCGGGATCGCGCGGAACAGGAACAGGCGATGGCCGCGCTGCGCTTCAAGTGCGACGTGTTATGGGCTCTCCTGGATGCGTTGAGTCTGGCTTATCCGTCCGGAGAGAACGAACGGTGACGCCGATGGCGCTGTCGGAACGGCCGATGCTGCGCGGTCCGGGTCGCCTGAAATACGATAAAGCCCGCCGAACCGAGATGCTCCTGCTGCCTGAACGGGTCGTCCAGCTCAACGAGGCGGCCGGAGCGATTCTTCGGCTCTGCGACGGCCGGAGAACGATCGCGCAGATCATCGACGAACTCGAATCGACATACGGCCGATCCGACCTGCGGGGAGACATTCTCGACTTTCTCGTTACGGCGGAGGATAGAGGGTGGGTGGAGCTATGCGGGTAAGCTTGCCGTACGCCTTGACCGCGGAATTAACGCATCGCTGTCCGCTTCGCTGCCCCTATTGCTCGAATCCGATCGAGCTCCAGAAGAGGGAAAGCGAGCTTACGACGGCAGAGTGGCTGAACGTTCTGGATCAGGCAGGCGGGCTCGGAGTCTTGCAGGTCCATTTTACGGGCGGGGAACCGCTGCTGCGGCCGGACTTGGAGACGCTCGTCCGTCGGGCCCGCGAATCGGACCTTTACGTCAATCTCATCACGAGCGGCGTCGGCATGACGGACGAACGCGCGCGGGAGCTCGCCGAAGCCGGGGTGGACAGCGTTCAGCTCAGCGTGCAGGCGGCGTCGGCGGAGCTGGCCGATACGATCGCCGGCTTCCGGTCTCACGAGCTGAAGCGGCAAGCGGCCGAACGGATTCGCTCCAATGGACTTGCGCTGCATATGAACGTCGTGCTTCACCGGGCCAACGTTCATCAGGTCGAAGAGATCGTCGAGCTCTGCGCGGGATGGGGAGCGGAACGGCTGGAGCTCGCCAATGCGCAATATTACGGATGGGCGTTGCGCAATGCGAGTCAATTGCTCCCGGAGAGAGACCGGCTTCGGGCCGCCGAAGCCGCTTTCGCGAGAGCGCGCGAGCGCTTCGGCCATCTTCTCGAACTTTTATGGATCTTACCGGACTATTACGAAGATTTCCCTAAACCCTGCATGGGCGGTTGGGGGCAGGTATCGCTGACGGTCGCGCCCGACGGGCACGTTCTTCCCTGCACGGCGGCGGCGGGCATCCGGAGCTTATCTTTCGATAACGTGAAAGAACGCGATCTGGCTTGGATCTGGCACGACTCGCCGTCTTTTAACGCTTTTCGGGGCTACGATTGGATGGCGGAGCCCTGCAAGAGCTG
>Ga0065721_10005088_pt1 | contig 23043 bp, 18 predicted proteins | sample Mesricmetagenome_FD_59108 | JGI IMG/M metagenome (GOLD analysis project Ga0065721, IMG submission 59108) | Mesophilic microbial community from rice straw/compost enrichment Sample: eDNA_1 v2 (version 2) | ecosystem: Engineered > Solid waste > Grass > Composting > Bioreactor | place: USA: Davis...
GATCGCGCTGGCCCGGGCCGGCTTCGGCAACCCGCCGCTGCTGGTGCTGGACGAGCCGTCGGCGGGGATGGACGAGATCGGGCACAAGGCGGTGCGCGCCTTCGTCGAGGCGGCCAAGGAGCGTGGCGCCACGACGGTGGTGCTGACCCACTCGCCGGCCTTCGTGGACCTGTCCGACAAGACCTTCGTGCTGAAGAACGGCATGGCGGTGGAACTGCCGCAACGCCAGGAGCAGCCGCAGGCCGGCGCCAACTGGGGCCGCCTGCGCAACATCGGCCCGGCGCCGGTGCCGCAGAACGCGGCCGGCTGACGCCGGCCACCGAAGCGATACCCGGCGACACTCGGGCGATAGAAGGACCTGATTTCCATGACCGACATCACCATGAATTCCCACAAAAAGCAGACCATGACGTCGGTCAGCGCGCTGCGCGCGCTGGTTCCCGACACCCGGGTCAGCGGCCTTATGGTCGGTGGCTTCATGGTGCTGGCGGTGGGCTTCGGCGGAATGACCGCCTGGGCCACCCTCGCACCGCTCCACAGCGCGGTCATGGCGTCCGGCGCGCTGGCGCCGGAAACCGGCCGCAAGACCGTGAAGCACACCGAAACCGCGCAGATCGATCAGGTGCTGGTCAAGGAAGGCGACAAGGTGAAGGCCGGGCAGGTTCTGATGCGCCTGGACAGCACCGAGGCCGCCACCCGTCTTGAGGTGCTGACCACCAACTGGATCGAGACGATGGCGCTGGAGGCGCGGCTGACCGCCGAGCTTTTCGAAAAGCCGTCGATCGAATGGCCCGACGACCTCGCCCAACGCCGCGGCGCCAACCGCACGGTGGACAAGCTGATGGTCAACCAGGAAAAGCTGTTCAACGTTCGCCGCAGCCAGCTGGACTCCGAGGCCCGCCTGACCAAGGAGCGGATCGCCACGCTGACCGAGGAAGTGTCGAGCCTGGAAGGCCAGCGCGAGTTCCTGGCCCGCGAGATCGCGCTGAGCGACGAGAATGTGAAGATCAACGAGGGTCTGCTGACCAAGGGCAACGCGACCCGCACCAAGGTCGTGGAGCAGCAGAAGGAGCTGGCGCGGCTGATGGGCCGCGACCACGAGCTGGAAGCCCGCATCGCGCAGTCCAAGCAGTCCGCGGTGGACGCCGAAGGCGACCTGACCCGCCGCCGAAACGACTTCCGCGAGAAGGTGCTGACCGACCTGGAGAAGGCGCGCGGCGACATCGTGAAGCTGGCCGAGCAGATCCGCGACGCCGCCAACCGCCTGGACAGCCGCTCCATCAAGGCGCCGGACACGGGCACCGTGGTGATGCACGGCCACTGGACCGCGGGTGGCACCATCACCGCGAACGAGCCGGTCATGGACATCATCCCCGACGAGCAGGCGCTGCTGGCCGAGGTCAAGGTCCCGCCGAAGGACATCAAGTCGCTGACCGTGGACCTGCCGGTGAAGGTGCAGCTGACCGCCTATGACAGCCGCGTCGTCGGCAACCTGGATGGCACGGTCACCTACGTCTCCGCCGACCGCGTCTTGGACAACGTGACGCGCCAGGAAGCCTACGTCGTGCGCATCCGGCTGAAGGACAGCGACACGCACACGGTGCACGACCTGAAGATCAAGCCCGGCATGCCGGTGGAGGCCCGCATCGTGCTGCAGGAGCGCACGCCGCTGGATTACCTGGTCCAACCGCTTTCCAGCACCTACGTGAAGTCCTTCATCCAGGAGTGACGGGGGTCCTCATCGGCCGAACAGGCCTTTGAGTCCCGGCGGGATCTGCCCGCCCGGAATCGGCAGCGGGGCGTTTCCGGCCGGGCCGCCGGAACGCCCGCTGGGGGCGCCCTGATCGCTCGAACCGCCTGAATTGCCTGAACCCAGGAAACCGCCGAGGACGTCGGCCGGTGACGCGCCGTCCTTCAGGCGCCGTACCGCGTCGGCGGCCTTTGCCGGGTCCTTGATGGCGGACATCGCCACCCCGCTGAAATCGGGCTGGATGGACGGCGCGGAGAAGGTGCCCGTCACCAGCACGGGGATCGTCACCCCGCCTTGCTCGAATTGACCGCCCTGCCCCTTCAGGCTCGCCGTGGCGGTCGGGTTGAGCCGAAGGTCCAGCCGCCGGTCCGGCAGGGACACCGTTCCCTCCCCATCCACGCGGAAGATCGGGGCCAGCATGCGCAGATCGCCCGTACGGGCGACGCCGCGCTCCAGGCGGAAGTTGCCGCCGAACTCCGCAAAATCGGTTTCCCGCGCAACGTTCTGCAACCGCCCGGTGGCGGCGGAGACGGGGTCGCGGAGGATGGCCGCGATGTTGATCCCCCGCAGCGCGCCGTCACGGAACAGGATGTGGGCCGTCCCGTTCAGGGCGGACACCAGCGCCTTCTGGCTGCCGCCGGTCGAGGTCACGTCGACGTCCAGCGCCGCGGCCCCGCGGATCACGTTGGTTCCGGCGAACGTCGCCAGCACCTGTTCCGCCTGGATGCCGTTGGAAGACACCTTCAGCGCGTAGCTCGCGGGCTGGCGCGTGCCGTCGACCCTCATGTCCGTGCGGGTGTGGCCGCCGAAGGCCGGCAGGTCCGGCGCATCGACCGCCAGGACGCCGTCCTGAAGCTTGATCGTCGTCCGGCTCGGCCCAAGCTGGATGTGCCGGGCCTGTAGCCCCTTGCTGTCGATGACCGCGTCCACATTCGCGCGCCGCAGAGCCGAAACGTCGATCGGCGTGTCGCTCCAGCCCGCGTTCGCGGAACCGGGCGAGGCTCCCTGGGCCGGGGCACCTTGGGCCGAGGCCGCCGGGGGAAGGAACCGGTCGAGGTTGACCGGATCGACCGAGGCCCGCAACGTCACGGCCGGCACCTTCCCCGACCAGTCGGCGTTCACGGTGCCGGTCGCCTTGATGTCGTCGAGCGCCAGCCTGAAGTCGTCGAGCACCGCTTTCGGCCCGCCGAGACCCGCCTTGCCGGCGAGGTTGACGGTGCGCACGGGCAGCGTCTGGGCGTTCGGCACGCCAAGCCACCCGGCCAGCGCGTGCAGGTCCGGAACCGACACCGACAACGGTCCGCCCGTGCGCCCGTCGGCTTCCGGCTTCGCGTCCAATTTGGCCTCGAACAGGTCGGACGCGACCTGCCCCTGCGCGGCGGTCGGCTTCTGTTCGGCCAGCGCGCGGGGAGACTCCACCTGGGCCTTCAGGGTCAGCGCGCGGTCGTTGACCTTGGCGCTGCCGTCGATGCGCGCGGGCGTGTCGAGGTTCGGCATGGCGACGGCCAGCGATCCGTCCGACATCGTGACGGTTTGGCCTGTGCGCTGGTCCGTGTAGGTCGCCGCCGCGTTGCTGAGGCGGACATCGCCGAAGCGAAGGTCGGGAAGCCGGGGCGGCTCCTGGGATGGCGGCTGGGCCGGTGCGTTTCCCTGATCGGCGCCCTTTTGGCCAAAGTCCCAATTGGGGCGTCCGCTGGCGTCCACCACGAGATTGGCCCGCAGGCCGTCCACATGAAGGCGTTCCAGGTCCACCGTGCCGCGCAGCAACGGCCACAGCGGCAATTCCACGTCTGTGGCCCCAACCTGGACCATCGGCGGCCGCCCGCTGCCCGGGACGTCGGAGAGGGCGGCCGATTCAACCGCAGCCTTCAGCCGTGGGAACAGGGACACCGAGGCAATCCGGATGTCGAGGTCGCGGCCTGTGCGCTCCTTCACCGCCGCGGCGATGCGCTGGGCTACGAAATCACCGGTCAGGACAAAGGGCAGGGCAGCCACCGCGACGACGAGAATGCCGACGATGACGGCCAACGCGATCAGCAGCTTTTTCATGACGTTCCCCCTTGCCCGCCCCCTTTGCCGGCCCCGCATCGCCGGGCTGACGCCATGGAGTTGGCCCATCGGGGGCGGCACCGCGCCCGAGCCAGGCTTTTCCAGTCATCTGAAACCGCCATCGCCCCTGCCAACCGCACCTGTTTGGACCGGAGGTCGCCCGATGGCGGTACCCAGACCGGGGATCGTCGGCGCTGTTTTCGGCTTGGGGACCCTACAGATCGGCCCCGGCCCGCCAGGACGCGCAGGCCGCCGCCAGGACGCTGCGCCCTTCGGCACCCTTGCCCAGGTCGAAGGCGTAGTGGGCGACGCCCTGCGGCCCGGGAACCTCGAACCGGATTTCTCCGGCGGCTTCCTGGGAGAGCACCGTGATGAGATCGAAGGCGGCCTTGCCGGAAAGATCGAAGATCAGGATGTCCCCCTCCTCCACCGATTGTTCCCACTGGTCCTTCCGGACGGGACGTCCGGCCACATGGGTCGTGACCACGACCGTGTCGTCGGCCGTCGTGGCGGATCCCGTTTCGCCGTACAGCGTGATCACGGCGTTGGCTTCGACGGTGCAGACCAGTTGCAGGGCGATGTCCGTCCCAGGATTGGTGGCGGTGACCGTGATGTAATCGACCCCGTCCTCGGTGCCACGCTCCAGCAGCCACTCCGTGGTCGCGTTGGATTGTGCCATTTGCGGCAGCGGCGGTGCCGCAAACGCGGGTGCCCCCAGGGCGACGCTCAACACTGCAACGATCCACCTCGTCATCGGTCTGCCCTCCTCCATCGCGAGAATGGCGCGCACCTCCCTCAACAGCCGTCATGGACGGCCGCCACCGGATTTCCCCAAGGGAAAATGGGGAATGTCCTGACCAAAGACATGGCGTAAAGAAGGGGAAAGCGCTCCACCGGTACGCTCTTGCGACTTATGTCCTCTATCACCGGAATTTCTCCGCCCTGGCGGGCGCATGCTTTCCAGCAAGCCATATCGGCCGACAAGCCATATCGGCTGTATCAGCCAGGGAGGGCATGCCATGATCCGACGCACGATTGCCCTGTCACTACCCGTTGCAGCTCTGGCCTTCGCCGCGGCCGGCGCGCTGGCCCAAAGCCAGATGCCCGGCCACGCCACGACCCACGCCTCGCCCAAAACCGATGCCGACATGGTGACGAACGCCATGTCGGCCGCACCGCGCGCCGTTGCCGAAACGGCGACGATCATCGCCATGAACGAGAAAGGAGAAATGCGCACGCTCCGCCAAGGAACGGGCAACTTCACCTGCATGCCCGACAACCCGATGTCGCCCGGCAACGACCCCATGTGCCTGGACAAGAACGGCATGGAATGGGCGAAGGCCTGGATGGAGCACAAGGAACCGCCGAAGGGGCAGATCGGCCTCGGCTACATGCTGGCCGGAGGTTCGGACGCCAGCAACGACGATCCCTACGCCACGGCCCCGGCCGCCGGCCACGCCTGGGTGGACACCGGGCCGCACGTGATGATCCTGAACGGCATGGACGCCCTGCAGGGCTACCCGCGCAGCGCGGAAAACCCGCGGGTGCCGTACGTGATGTGGGGCAGCACGCCCTACGCCCACATCATGATGCCCGTCGGCGAACCCATCAACCAGACCGCCGAAGCGCCGGCAACTCCGACGAAGCCTTGATCCGGGGGCCTTGATCCGGGGGTCTTGATCCGGGGCCTTGATCCGAGCGTGCGCGCGGGGCTCGCCACGGCCCCGCGCTTCGCCATTATGCCTTATTGCTTCACCCGCTCGTTGAGGGCGGCGTGGCGCCGGCGGATGTCCTCCGGCCAAGTGCTCTTGATGTAGGCCAGCACCGCCCAGATCTCGCCATCGCCCAACACCCCGCCGAAGGCCGGCATGTCACTTTCGTAGCCCGGCGGGGCGAAGGCGGCGATGCCCTGCTTCGTGATCTTGAAGAGATCGGCGTCGGGATGGTGCCAGGTGTGGCCCGTCGCATCATGCGGCGGGGCCGGCAAACGGCCGTTCGGCTTGCGGCTCTGCCAGGCCGGTTGGCCCTCCAGCCGTTCACCGTGGCAGGACGCGCATTGCGCGGCGTAGACCGCCTTGCCGCGGGCGACCTGGGCCGCATCGGCCGGATCGGCCCTGCCCGGCGCCTCCGCGCGCAAGAACAGGGCGGCGGCGCCGGTCGCCGCAACCAAGGCCAGGGCCAGACCGATTCCGACCGTCCGCTTCATGGGCCTCTGCATGGTGAGTTTGCTCGTCTCCATCGTGTTGTGGCCGACCGATCAGGCCGTGGGATCGCAGACGACCTCGGTCATCATGCCGGTCGCCATGTGCAGCAGGTTGTGGCAGTGCAGAGGCCAGCGGCCGGGATTGTCGGCGTCGAAGGCGATGGTGACGGAGCCCTTGACGGGCACCAGCACCGTGTCGCGCACGGCCCCTGCCACCGGCGCCCCGTTCAGCGCCACGACCTGGAAATGATGCCCGTGCAGGTGCATGGGGTGCGCCATGTCGGTGGCGTTCACCATCTCCACCACCACGCGCTGCCCCTTGGTGACGGCAAGCGGGGTGTGACGGCCGAAGGGCCGGTCGTCGATGGTCCAGACATAGGGCATCATGGACCCGGTCAACCGCACCGTGAAACGGACGTCGGCGGGCCGGACGGCCAGCGGCTCCAGCGCCGCGAGCCGCTGTTCGAGTGACAGGNCCACCGGCCCCGCCGCAGCACCGGCCATGCCGGAGACCTTGGCCACGGCGGCGCCGGGGGTGGCCAGGATGATGCCGGTGCGCCGCCGGTCGCCCTCCCGTTGCGCCAGGACGGGGAAGGCGCCGCCTTCGGACGGAAGCTGGACCAGGATGTCGAGACGCTGCCCCATGACCATGCCGAAGCGATTGCCGGTCACGGGCTGCACCGGGTTGCCGTCCGCGGCGACGACCGTGCCGCTGAGCCCGCCCAGATCGATGTGGAAGGCGGTGGAGGTCGCCCCGTTGATCAGCCGCAGCCGGACCCGGCCGCCCCGCTCCACCCGGACCAGCTGCGGGTCGTCCAGCGTGCGGTCGTTGGCGAGATAGGCATCGTACTCCACATCGTTCAGATCCATGGGTGCGCTGGCGGGCGCCGCAGCGCCGTGGCCCCCGTGTCCACCATGCCCGTCATGTCCACCGTGGCCGCCGTGCGCCATGCCGGCGCTGCCGGTCAGCGCGGCGAAGACCTCGGCCGGATCCTTGAAGGTGAAGTCGTGCAGCAGGACGGTGACCTCCTGCTCGTCGGCGCGCGCGTCCGCGGCGCTGCGGACGACCAGCGGTGCGGCCATCAGAAGCTGCTCCTGAAGCCCGTGGTGGGAGTGCATCCAGTGCGTGCCGGTGCGCGCCTCGAAGTCGTAGCGCTGGACCGCACCGGACGCGATCACGGGCCGGTTGGCGTCGACGACGCCGTCCTGGGCGTAGGGCGGCGTCATGCCGTGCCAATGGAGGACGGTGTCCTCGCCCCCGCGATTCTCCAGATCGACGAGGAAGCGTTGGCCGGGGTCGAGGAACAGGCCGGGCGTTCCGTCCGGCCGGCGGATGCCGAACACGGAGGCGGGCTTGCCGAGCACCTCCAGCATGCGGCGCTCGACGATCAGGCGCGCAGGCTCGGTCTCGGAGGCCAGCGCCCGGCGTGCCGTGGCGGCAAGTAGGGTGGAAACGCCGCCCAGGGCAAGGGCGGAGGCCGCCGTGGTCAGGAACCGGCGGCGGGACTGGATGATGGGCATGGTGCGATCCGCATCTGAGGGGAACCGGCCCACGCGAACACCAGGCACCGGACAAAGCCGGGGCATCGCGCGGGCATGGGTTGGTTCCGGCCGGGCGGTGTTCTGAACCGCGGCCGGTCAGACGGGCGTGCGGGGTGGTCTCAAACCGGGGCGCGTGCCGATGCCCTCGGACAGGCGGTTCGGCGGCAGGGGAACGGTTGCGGTCTCCGGCGACGGCATGGGAAGCAAGCCGGCGGGGGCCATCCCTCCGTGCATCATGACGCAGCCGCTCCCGACGCAGCAAACCGATGGCTTGCCGTCGTGCTGGCCGCAATCATCCTTGTCGGCCGGGTCCGCGGACAGGACGCTTATCGCCGCAACTGCCCTGTCGGCGTCCGGTGCGACGGTGGCCGCGCAGGGTTCGTGATGGTCGCAGGCCTGTGCGGTCGAAGGCATCGCGAACAGGACGAGCGCGGCCAGCACGAGCAGGCCCGCCATCGCCATCCGGACAAGGGTACCCGCACCCCGCGCCATCGCCGCTCCCACATCACGAACGCATCAGGAGGAGTCATTCTCCACCTTCCAGCGGCGGGAAGGTCAAGACCCTATTTTACGGCTGCGACATTGCTCTGCACCGCCGGCCATGGTCGCCTAAAGCGAATTACCATTCGCTTTGGATTCATATGGCCTCATTTGCGGGCCGGGCTTCGGCCGCATGTGCGGCCGGGACCGCGGTCGCGGTCCAAAGCGGATTGAAATCCGCTTTAGGCGTCGCCCAACGTCTGGGTGAATTCCCGCTCCATCTCGTCCAGCAGACGCAGCACATCGCCCGACGCCCGCTTCATCTCCGCGGTGTGGCGTTCGGCGGCAGCCTTGTTGCCGCCTTGCAGGGCGACCAGCGCCTCCCGCCCCTGCTCGTGCACGATGCGGTGCGGATGGGCCATGCCCCGGTAGGTCGCCAGGCGCATCGTCTTCGGATCGTTCACGCTGTCGTACCAGCGGCCGAGGCGGCAGGAATGGTGGGTGGACAGATCGGCCGGCAGAAGCTGGCGCTGGCCGTCAACCGCCTCGACGATCTTGCCGACGAAGGCCAGATGGTCCTGCTTGGCGAGACGCACCAGTTCGCCCACCCCGTCGCGGCTCATCCGGTCGACCTGCTGCCGGCTGATCCGCTGGCCGTCGAAGCGGATGTGCATGCGCATGTCGTGGCGCGCCACGACGGTGCCGCGCATGGTCAGATTGTAGCTCGGCAGGGTGACGGTCACCTGCGAGCCGCCCGACGGGTTCGCCTTGGTTTCCGCGTAGCAGCCGCATTCGGAGATGTCGCGGATGATGGCCGGAGCCTCGTCCACCAGCCCGTCCAGCAGCACGGGCCGGCGGCGCGTGTGACGCCGGTTCGCCATGTCGGAAGATGTGCGGATCGCCCGCGCCAGCAGCGACGGCAATGTCTCCAGCGCCTCCTGCATGCGGTTGGCGCTTTCCCCCACGGTGTAGGCGACCGCGGTGGCGCGGCGCGTCTCCTCCGTCGTGTCTCCCATCCTCGTGTTGATGTCGCGGAAGATGTCCGCAACGCCGGAGATGCTGCGCGCGATCTCGCGGGAGGCGGAGGACTGCTCTTCCACCGCCGCGGCGATGGAGGAATTGATCTCCTGCATCGTGCTGATGGTGGAAGCGACGCCGTCCATGCCCGTGATGGCCTGATCGGCCACGGATTGGATGGCGCTGATCTTGGCGGAAATCTCGTCGGCGGCCTTGGCCGACTGCCCGGCAAGGTTCTTGACCTCCGTGGCGACGACGGCGAAGCCCTTGCCGGCCTCCCCGGCGCGGGCGGCTTCGATGGTGGCGTTCAGCGCCAGCAGGTTGGTCTGCCCGGCGATGGCGCGGATGATGTTCAGGATGCCGCCGATCTCCTGCGCCGCTTGGCTGAGCTGCGCCATGGTCTGGCGGGCGCCGGTGCTCCGGGTTACGGCGTCCCCGGCGATGCGGGAGGCTTCGGTCACCTGGAGCGAGATCTCGCCGACGGCGGCCTGGAGTTCCTCCGCACCGGCGGCGACGGTCTGGGCGGCGTCCAGCGCTACGGTGGTGTCGGCCGCGGTGCCCGTGATGTTTTCCTTCACCATCGCGCAGACGTTGTCGAGGTCGCCGACGGTGCGCCGCAGATCAGCGGTGTAGCTGGCCACGCTGTCCACCACGTCGTGCGCCTCGTGGTCGATGGAATCGACCATGGCGTCCACGGCCTGGAGCCGTTCGTCGATCAGGCGGTCCCAATAGACCGACAGCGCGGCGTCCAGGTCCAGCAGGACCGCCGACACCACGGCCCGCTGAAGCCGCAGGATGGTCGACAGGCCGCGCCCGGTCAGGACGGTGCCGCCGACGCCGCGGGCCAGCGCCTCCATGATTTCGCCCAGGATGAAGGCGTAGCCGCCGACGTACCAGCTGGGCGTCAGCCCGATGCGGTGGTGGGCGATGCCCACCGCGCGCACCGATTCCTTGTACTGATCGTCGAACCGGCCTTCGAACAGGCGGATCCAATGGGCGATCTGCGCCCGCTTCGCCCCTTCCACCCGCGACGGGTCGCTGAACAGGGCGGCCAGTTCGGGCTGCGCCAGCGTGCGGGCGTAGAACCGGTCCAGAATTCCCGGCAGGGCCGCGGTGATGATCGGCAGCGCCTGCCGCAGGCAGCCGGCCGCCTCTTCCCCAAGGTCGAAGTAGGCAATCTTGGATTGGTCCTGGGAGGGGGCGAATTCTGACATGGAGACCACGGTCGCTGTGCAATGAGCGGGTCTACCTTGATAGCATTGGCGCGCGCAGGGCGGAGGATGCCAAGCAGGTATCCTCATGCGGCATTCCGTCTCATCTTATCGTTAACAGGATCTTTATTTGAAGAACCCCGTCACAAAACCACACAAGAAACGTCGTTATAATGTTTGAATGTGCCTTCCATCAAAAACAACAATTGGCGGAGAGAAAATTGCTCTGCCGCGACTGTGCATCAATACGTCGCAGACGACCTGCCTCGAAATTATCACAAAAATTGAATAAAATGCCAATTATCCGCCTTTCCCGACGGTACCGGGAAACGGTCGTCGACAACAGGGACGCCTGCGATGAACGCCTTTCGAAAGCTGAGTCTGGCGACGAAGCTGACCGTCCTGTGCGCCCTCGGCCTCATCGTGCTGTCCTGCGCGCTGACCTACGCGACGGTGCTGATCGTGCAGACCCGCGTGGGGGAGGAGGCGTCGGAACGCCGGGAACAGGCGATCACCAGCTTCCACATGCTGCTCGACCAGAAGGGGTCGGAGTTCCGCATCCACGACGGCGCCCTTTACATCGACGACTACAAGCTCGACGGGGCGAACGACCTCGTCGACGCGATGCGCACGGTGAACGGCGGCGTCGCCAGCATCTTCCGCGGCGACAAGCGCGTGGCGACCAACCTCCGCAACCCCGACGGCAGCCGGGCCATCGGCACCACCCTCGCGCGCGGGCCGGTGTACGACTCCCTGTTCGTCCGGCACGAACCTTTCCGGGGTGAGGCGGATGTCTTCGGAGAGACCTACTTCACCGCCTACGACCCGCTGAGCAACCAGAACGGCGAGGTCATCGGCGTCCTGGTCGTCGGCCTGAAGAAGAGCGAGGCCCTGCGCGTCGTGGACGAGGTGGTGAACCGCACGGTCAAGGTCGCCGCCGCGATCACGCTGGTGGCCGGCCTGATCATGCTGCTGGTCGTCCGCAAACAGTTCCACCGCCTGGACTTCATCCGCACGGCGATGTCCGAGATCGCCGAAGGCCGGTATGAGACCACGATTCCCGACCTGGATTCGCAGGACGAGATCGGCACCATGGCCCAGGCGGTGGAGGCGTTCCGGCAAAAGGGGCTGGACAACCGCCGCCTGCGCGACGCGCAGGAGCGCGCCCGCCACGAGGCGGAGGACGCGAAGATCGCCGCCCTGGAGGCCATGGCCCGCACCGTGGAGCAGGAAACGCGCGCCGCCGTGGACCGCGTGGCCGAACGGTCGGTGTCGATGGACCAGAACGCACAGGCCATGGCCACGTCGGCGGAGACGGTGTCCTCCAACTCCCAAAGCGTGGCCACGGCGGCCGAGCAGGCGCTTGCGAACGCGCAGGCGGTCGCGGCCGCCACGGACGAGTTGTCGACCTCCATCAAGGAAATCTCGAATCAGGTGTCCTTCGCCAGCAGGATCTCCCGGCGCGCCGTGGAAGACGGGCGGAAGACGCAAGAGGTGGTGCTGTCCCTGTCGGACGCCATCGGCCACATCGGCGAGGTCGCCACCTTCATCCAGGACATCGCCAGCCAGACCAACCTGCTGGCGCTGAACGCGACCATCGAGGCCGCCCGCGCGGGCGAGGCCGGCAAGGGCTTTGCCGTCGTGGCCGGCGAGGTGAAGAACCTCGCGACACAGACCTCCCGGTCGGCGGAGGAAATCTCCCGACAGATCTCCGACCTGCAGAGCATGACCGCCAGCGCGGTCGACGCGGTGCAGGACATCGGTCGAACCATCACGGAAATCGACGGGGTCGCCAGCAACATCGCGGTCGCCATCGACCAGCAGGGCGCCGCGACCAGCGAGATTTCCCGCAACGTCGGCCAGACCGCCACCGCCGCGCACGAGGTGTCGGTGCGCATCGCCAATGTGTCGGAAGAAGCGGCGGTAACCGGCAACCACGCCGACGAGGTGCGCCGCGTCGCCTCCGACGTGGCCGGCAGCATCGAACATCTGCGCCAGACGCTGGTCCGCGCGGTGCGCACCGCGACCCCGGAGGTCGACCGCCGCCGCAAGCCGCGCTACCTCGTCAACCGGTCCTGCTCCGTGGCCGGCATGGCCGGCACGCTCCACGGCAAGGTCCGCAACCTTTCGGAAGGCGGGGCGACGCTCGACGGGCTCGATCCGGCGACCATCGGGCAACGCGGCGTCCTGTCCATCGAGGGCTGCACCACATCCCTGCCCTTCGCCGTGGTGGCCGGCGGCAGCACCGGGGTGCGCGTCAAGTTCGACCTGGACGCGCAGGCCGCCCGCAGCTTCGACGGCGAATTCCGCCGCATGACCGCCGGCCTCGACCCGCTGCCGACCGCGGCGTAACCGCCCCGCCCCGCCGTCCAAAAGAAAAACGCCCGCCGGAGGCTACCGGCGGGCGCATCCATGCGCAGCGGCGGGACCGCTCAGCTGTTGCCCTTCAGGAAGGCGATCAGGTCCTTACGGGCCTGCTCGTTCTTCACGCCGGCGAAGGCCATCTTGTTGCCGGGGATGGCCCCCTTCGGGTCGGCCAGATACTTGTCGAGAGAAGCATCGTCCCAGGTCAGGCCGGAATTCTTCATGGCGTCGGAGTAGTTGAACCCCTCCTTCGAGGCCGCCTTGCGACCGACAACGCCGTGCAGGTTCGGACCGACGCGGTTCGGGCCGCCGGACTCGATGGTGTGGCAGGCCTTGCACTGGTTGAACACCTTCTCGCCGGCAGCTGCGTCCTGCGCCGAGGCGATGCCGGGAAACGACGCAAACAGCCCCACAACCATCACGGCAAAACAGCGCTTCATTTCGGTTTCCTCAGGTTGCAGACACGACACGAACAGGCTGCCCATGCGGTGAATGGACAGCCCGGAGAAATCTCAAAAAAAAGGGCGCCATACCCGACGCGCGGCGCCTTGCTCCACCTCGGACGAAGCGGCTTGTCACCGGACAGGCGATCAAGCCACTCCATTTCGCAGGGTTTTCTCCAGACGCAAACTATAACGCGCCATGCTGAAGCAAAGGACCCAGAACACCACACCAACGAAGGCGTACCCCTCTGCGGCGAAGCCTAGCCAATTGGGATCGGAGGTTGCGGTCTTGATGATTCCGATCAGGTCGAGCAGCCCGATCACCGCCACCAGCGACGTGTCCTTCAGCAAGCCGATGAACGTGTTGACGATGCCGGGGATGACCACCCGCAGGGCCTGCGGCAGGATGATCAGCCCCATCGCCTGCACCCGACCCAGCCCGAGGCTCTCCGCCGCCTCGCGCTGGCCGGGCGGAACGGCTTGCAGGCCGCCGCGCACCACCTCCGCCATGTAGGCGGCGGAGAACAGCGCCACGCCGATCAGCGCGCGCAGCAGCTTGTCCACGCCCACCCCTTCGGGCAGGAACAGCGGCAGCATCACCGAGGCGAGGAACAGCACGGTGATCATCGGCACGCCGCGGATGAACTCGATGAAGCCGATGCAGGTCAGCCGCAGCACCGGCAGCGCCGACCGCCGGCCGAGCGCCAGCAGGATGCCCAGCGGCAGCGACGCCGCCATGCCGGTCAGCGCAATGGTCAGGGTCAGGAACAGGCCGCCCCACTGCTCCGTCGGCACGAACGTCAGGCCGTAGGAGCCGCCGGACAGCAGCTTCTGCGCCAGGACCGGGAAGGCCAGCCCCAGCAGGTACAGACCCGCCGCCCGAACGCTGTCGAAGCGCAGCCAGAACAGCGCTCCGGCCAGCAGCAGCGCCACCCAGCCGAAGGCCCAGGGCGTGCCGGCCGTGGCCCCGCCGATCCCCGCGGCCAACGCGGCGAACCCAACCGTCAACAGCGCCCGCACCACCGCCGGCAGGCGCCGCAGCGGTGCCAAGTCGCGGGTCAGCAGCAGCGGCGCCAGCAGGAGCAGCCCGATCAGCGCGCCCAGCACCGGACCGCCGAGCCACGCAGTACCCACACCGCCGACCACCGCGCCGGCAACCGCCGCCGCCCGCTGCGTCGCCGCGCGCAAGGGCAGCACCGCCGCCAGCCCCAGCGCCAGGGTCAGGCCGACCGCATCGACCCTCCAGCGCTGGTCGAGCGGGTAGAAGCCGTACATCAACTGGCCAAAACGCACCTTGACGAACACCCAGCAGGCGCCGGCCCCGACGGTGCCGTCCGGCGTCATGCAAGCGTCGCGGGTGCCGCCGCTCCACACCGCGTCCAGCAACGCCCATTTGAGCAGCGGCGGCACCAGCCACGCCAGCAGCAGGGCGAGCGACAGCGTCGCCAGCGTCCCCCAGGCGGAGAAGAACAGGTTCTCCCGCGCCCAGCGCCACGGGCTGCGCGACACCTTCGGCGGAGCCAGCGCGGGGCTGGTTTCCGAGGTCGAGTCCAGGGTCGTGCTCATCGCCGGACGATCGCCATCTTGCTGTTGAAAAGGTTCATGCCGAAGGAAATGGCCAGGCTGACCACCAGATAGACCAGCATGGTCATGCCGATGGTCTCGATCGCCTGCCCGGTCTGGTTCAGCGTGGTGCCGGAGAAGACCGCCACCAGATCGGGAAAGCCGATCACCACGGCCAGCGAGGAATTCTTCAGCAGCGTCAGGTGCTGCGTCGTCATCGGCGGGATGATGACGCGCATGGCCTGCGGCACCACCACCAGCCGCAGCACCGCGCCCGGCGTCAGGCCCAGCGCCTGTGCGGCCTCCACCTGCCCCTTGGGCACGGACAGGATGCCGGCGCGCACCGTCTCGCCGATGAAGGCGCCGGAATAGAGCGTCAGGGCCAGCCACAGCGCGATCAGCTCCGGCACCAGCGTCAGGCCGCCGTCGAAGTTGAAGCCCTTCAGCGCCGGAATCTCCCAGGACAGCGGCACGCCGGCCCCGAACAGAACCGCCAGCGGCGGCACCAGCACGAGCGCCAGGGAGACCCAGCCCGTGGGAAAGCGCCGGCCAGTCTGGATGCGCCGCCGCCGCGCCCAGACGCCCAGCGCCACCGCCGCGGCGATGCCCAGCCCGGCCGCGGCCCAGACCATCCAGGCGCTGTCGTCGCTGACCGGGCGGGGCACCGTCAGGCCGCGGTTGCTGAGGAAGGCCACGCCGCCCAGCGAGAACGCGTCCCGCGGGCGCGGCAGCGGGGCCAGCACCGCCGTGTACCAGAACAGCAGTTGCAGCAGCAGCGGCAGGTTCCGCACCGTCTCGATCACCGTCGCGGAGGTCCGCGACACCAGCCAGTTCCGCGACAGACGCCCGATGCCGAGCATGAAGCCCAGCGCGGTCGCCGCCACGATGCCCAGCAGCGACACCGTCAGGGTGTTCAGCACCCCGACGACGAACGCCCGGCCATAGGTGCTGGCCGGGCTGTAGTCGATCAGGCGGAAGTTGATGTCGAACCCCGCCCGGTTGCCGAGGAAGTTAAATCCGGCCGCAATCCCCGCCTTGTTCAGGTTGTGGATCGCGTTGCCGATCCCCCAGGCCAACAGGCCCAGCAGAGCGGCCAGGATGGCCCCCTGGATCGCCAGCCCGCGGATCCGCCGGGCGGTCCAGGCGGGCTCACGCGGCGGCCCATCCGGGACCGGGCGGTCGTTCGTCATGGTCGTGTGCCTGTGATGTTCAAACGCGGTTGGAGACCTGGGACGTCACGCGAAGGCGGCGATTCACCACAGAGACACAGAGGGCACAGAGATATTCACAAAGAGGTTCGGCTTTTTAGCCGAAATGCCCGCGCTGCCGGCGGTCCTTTATGAAGTTCTTTGTGTCTTGGTGGTTAATCGCCGCCTCCGTGAGACCATTCCGGCCTATGGCCGCCCCCTCACCCTAACCCTCTCCCCAGAGGGGAGAGGGGATTCAGGTCAGCGCACCGGCGGGGCGTACATCAGGCCGCCCTTGGTCCAGAGCTGGTTGATGCCGCGGTCCAGGCCCAGCGGGGTCTTGGCGCCGACGTTGCGCTCGAACACCTCGCCGTAGTTGCCGACCAGCTTCACGACGCGATAGGCCCAATCGCGCTCCAGGCCCCAGCGCTCGTTGCCGAGAGCCTCGTCGCTGCCCAGCAGACGGCGGATGTCGGGGTTCTTGGACTGGCGCATCTCGTCGGCGTTGGCGGAGGTGACGCCCAGTTCCTCCGCGTTGATCTGGGCGAAGAGCACCCACTTGGCGATGTTCGCCCACTGCGGGTCGCCGGCGCGGATCGACGGGCCGAGCGGCTCCTTGGAGATGACCTCCGGCAGGATGACGTGATCGGCCGGCTTCGACAGGGTGGTGCGGCGGGCGGCGAGGCCCGAGGTGTCGGTGGTGTACACGTCGCAGCGGCCGGTGTCGTACAGCTTCGCCGCCTCGTCGGAGGACTCGAAGACCACCTGCTTGAAGGTCAGCTTGTTGGCCGCGAAGAAGTCGGCGATGTTCTGCTCCGCCGTCGTGCCGGTCTGGATGCAGATGCTGGCGCCGTTCAGTTCCTTCGCGCTCTTCACGCCCAGTTGCTTGCTGACCATGAAGCCCTGGCCGTCGTAGAAGTTCGCGCCGACGAACTCGATGCCCAGGTTGGCGTCGCGGGTGAAGCTCCAGGTCGTGTTGCGGGCCAGCACGTCGATCTCGCCGGTCTGAAGCGCTGTGAAGCGCTCCGTCGTGGTGACCGGGCGGAAGGTGACCTTGTTCGGGTCGTTGAACACGGCCGCCGCGACCGCGCGGCAGTAATCCACGTCCATGCCCGACCACACGCCCTGAGCGTCCGGAACGGAGAAGCCCGGCACCTTGCCGCTCACGCCGCAGACCACGCTGCCGCGCTGCTTCACGGTGTCGAGGATGCCGGCCTTGGCATCGGTGGAGGCACCGGCCGCAACGGTCACGGTCAGGGCGGCAAGCGCAACGGCCAAACGAGTCTTCACGAAAAATCCTCCGCGAGCGGTGTGGAATCAGCAGCCCAGCTTAAGGAGCATACAGAGGTACTCACAAGGGGTGAAATTTAAATTTTCATGCTTGCGGCGTTTGCGGAAATTCATTTTCATAAGCGCATGCCGAACGAACGTTCCGTCCAATCCGATTCCCTGAAGGCCGCCGTCCTGAACGCGCCCGTCGCGGACCGCATCGCGCAGGCCTATCCCGACCTGTCGGAAGCGCACCGGCGCGCGGCGGATTTCGTGCTGAGCCAGCCCTTCGACGCGGCGACCATGACCATCGACGAGCTGGCGAAGGCGGCCGGCGTGTCGATCACCACGGCCAACCGTTTCGTCCGCGCGCTGGGCTTCGACGGCTATGCGGAATTCCGGGCTGAACTGGTGGACACGCTGAAGTCCACCATGGCCCCGGTGGAGCGGCTGCGCGTCGCCCGGCGCGAATCGGCGACGGCCGGCAACATCGTCGCGGACTCGCTGGGCGAGGATCTGAACAACCTGCGCAACACGCTGGACGCCCTGCCGGAGGATGCCTGCGAGCGCGTCGTGTCGCTGATCCTGGAGGCGCGGCGCGTCTTCACGCTGGGCTTCGGGGCAAGCGCCTACGTCGCCGGCTTCGCCGCCAGCGGGCTCGACCCCTTTTGCCGCGACGCCCGTTTCGTCGGCGGCGAGGGCGGGGCGGAACAGGCGGTGCGCCGCCTGCTGAAGCTGGAAGCGGGGGACGTGCTGATGGCCTTCTCCCTGCCCCGCTATTCCAAGGACACAGTGGAAATCACCCGCATGGCCCGCGCCCGCGGCGCCACCATCATCGCCATCACCGACGGCCCGACCTCGCCCCTGGTGCCGCTGGCCGACGTGGCGCTCTACGCCTTTGCGGAGCGCCGGCTGCTGGCCAGTTCCGCCGCCGCGGCCTTCACGCTGGTGGAGGCGCTGATCTCCGCCGTCGTGCACCAGCGCGAGGACGCGCTGAAGGCCTTCACCGACCTCACCGAACAGGTCATGCCCTACCTGCATTCCGGCCGCGACCAGGGCGGTCCGCGCAAGGGCTGACCAGCCGACACCAAAGACGACGATACCGAGACCAAAAAGCGGGTGCTGCGGCGGCTCCACCGCCGAACGGACCCTCGTTGCCCAGCAGGAGACTAAGTTATGGGTCAGAGACTGTTGAAGAGCGCGCTGTTCGGCGCCGTTGCCGCCCTGTCGGTCGGCGCGGCCTCCCTTCCGGCGCAGGCCGGCAAGACGCTGGACGCCATCAAGGAGCGCGGGCAGGTCAACTGCGGCGTCCACACCGGCCGTCCGGGCTTCGCCATCGCCGACAGCCAGGGCAAGTGGAGCGGCATGGACGTCGATTTCTGCCGCGCGCTGGCCACGGCCGTGCTGGGCGATGAATCCAAGGTCCGCTACGTCCCGACCACCGGCACCACCCGCATCACGGCGCTCCAGTCCGGCGAGATCGACGTGCTGGCCCGCAACACCACCTGGACGATGACGCGCGACGCGTCGCTGGGCCTGCTGTGGGCCGGCGTGAACTATTACGACGGCCAGGCCTTCATCACCCGCAAAAACCCGAAGGTGAAGAGCGTCAAGGACCTGAACGGCGCGACCATCTGCGTGGACGCGGGCACGACGACCGAGAAGAACCTCGCCGACTATTTCCGCGCCAACAAGATGTCGTTCAAGCCGGTGGTGTTCGAGCAGCAGGAAGCGACCATCGAGGCGCTGAAGTCCGGCCGCTGCCACGCCATGACCGGCGACGCCACCGCCCTGTCGATCATGCGCGCCAAGGACCTCGGCAACCCCGACGACTTCGCCATCCTGCCGGAGATGATCTCCAAGGAGCCGGTCGGCCCGGCCGTGCGCCGCGGTGACGACGACTGGTTCACCATCGTCCGCTGGACCCTGAACGCCATGATCGAGGCGGAGGAGTACGGCGTTTCCCAGGCCAATGTCGACCAGATGAAGGCGGAGTCCAAGGACCCCGGCATCACCCGCCTGCTCGGCACGTCGGAGGACATGGGCCGGCTGGCCGGCATGGACAAGGAATGGGCCTACCGCATCGTCAAGCAGGTCGGCAACTACGGCGACAGCTTCGACCGCAACCTGGGCGCCGGCTCGACTTTGAAGATGGACCGCGGCCTGACCCAGCTCTGGACCAAGGGCGGCCTGTTCTACGCCATGCCGGTGCGGTGAGACCCTGAGTTCTCTCTCTGGAGGGGACTTGGCAAAGCAACACAACGTTTCGTCATCCCCGCGAAGGCGGGGAACCAGGGCAGTTCGGTTACGTGTCGGGATGCCCTGGATTCCCGCCTTCGCGGGAATGACGGTCCGTGGTCGTTCCTGCCACACGCCGCGCGGCGGAGGGGAGCAGAGCGACTTCCCATTCAAGGAGACCTCCATGGGCATGGGTTCCGCCATGCTGCACCGGCCGTGGCTGCGTCCGCGCGCCGTCGCGATCCAGGCGGCGGTGGCGTTGGGGCTGCTGGCGGTCCTGTGGTGGCTGTGGGGCAACCTGCAAGCCAATCTCGCCATCCGAAACCTGCGCCTGGGTTTCTCCTTCCTTGACCAGCCCGCCGGCTTCGCGCTCAGCGAAGGGGTGCTCGGCTATCAGGCGGGAGACAGCTACCTGCACGCCTTCGCGGCGGGCGTCGCCAACACCATCCGCGTGTCGGTCGCGGCGATTCTGCTGACCACCCTGTTGGGCACGCTGATCGGCGTCGCCCGGCTGGTGGAGAACCGCGTCGTCCGGGCGCTCGCCACGGGCTATGTGGACATCGTGCGCAACGTGCCGCTGCTGGTGCAGGTGCTGGTCTGGTACATCGCGCTGAACCAGACCCTGCCGCCGGGGTCGGAGGCGCTGAACCCGCTGCCCGACGTCTATCTCAGCAAGGAAGGCCTCAGCTTCCCGGCGCCCTTGCACGGGCTCGGCTGGACCATCGCCGGTTGGGGCACCGTGGCCGCGCTGGCCGCGGGCTGGCTGGTCGGCAAGGCCTCCGGGCGGTGCGCGGCGGGCGGCGGCGTGGCGCTGCTGGGCATCGTCGCGGCCTTCGCGACCGGTCCGTTGCTGCTCGACACCCCGCTGGCAGTCGAGGTGCCGGAGGCGAACCTGTTCACCATCGCCGGCGGCGGCACCCTGTCGCCGGAGTTCCTGTCGCTGCTGACGGCGCTGACCCTCTACCACGCCGCCTACATGGCGGAGATCGTGCGCGCCGGCATCGCCGCCGTGCCGAAGGGCCAGTGGGAGGCCGCCGCGGCGGTCGGGCTCGGGCGTGGGCGGCTGCTGTCCCTCGTGGTGCTGCCGCAGGCGCTGCGGGTCATCATCCCGCCCTACATCAGCCTGAGCCTGAACATCACCAAGAACTCCTCGCTGGCGGTGGCCATCGGCTACCCGGACGTGGTGGCGGTCGCCAACACCTCCATGAACCAGAACGGGCAGGCGGTGGAGTGCATCCTGATCGTCGCCTCCGTCTACCTGACCATGAGCCTGCTGACCTCGGCGGTGCTCAACCTCTACAACCGTAAATTCGCGTTGCGGGAGCGCTGAGCCGCATGTCCGTCCTCAACCTCTTCGCGATGCCGGCGCGGCGCGTGCGCAAGGCCCCGGAACGGCCGGTTCCCTGGCCGCCCGGCGCGGCCTCCGGCGGGCTGCTGTCGCGGGCGCTGGGCGTGGCGATCCTGCTGGTCGGCGCGCTGATCGCCTGGGAAGCCTTTGACTGGGCCGTGCTGAACGCGGTCGTCAAGCCCGACCCCGCAGCCTGCCGCGCGCTCGACCACGCCGGAGCCTGCTGGGGCGTGCTGGTGGAGAAGCACCGGCTGATCCTGTTCGGCCGCTTCCCCTACGAGGAGCAGTGGCGCCCGCTGGCGGCGACCCTCGTCCTGCTGGGCGCCATCGGCGCCGCCATGGTGCGGCCCTGGTGGGGGCGCAAGCTGGCCGTCGCCGTCGTCGCGGCCCTGGTCGCCTTCTTCGTGCTGATGGGCGGCGGCCTGTTCGGGCTGACACCGGTCGGCACCGACCAGTGGGGCGGGCTGCCGCTGACCCTGCTGCTGACGGTTGGAGGCATCGCGCTGGCCTACCCGCTGGGCGTGCTGCTGGCGCTCGGCCGCCGGTCCGGCCTGCCGGTCGTGCGCGGGGCCTGCATCGCCTACATCGAATGCGTGCGCGGTGTGCCGCTGATCGCCCTGCTGTTCGCCGCCTCCTTCATCCTGCCGCTGTTCCTGCCGCCGGGGCTGGAGATCGACATCGCGTTGCGCATCCTGATCGCCATCGTCGCCTTCTCCGCCGCCTATCTGGCGGAGGTCGTGCGCGGCGGCCTGCAGGCCATCCCCAAGGGCCAGTGGGAAGCAGCGGCGGCGCTCGGCCTCGACACGCCGAAGGCGGTCGGCCTCGTCGTCCTGCCGCAGGCGCTGCGCATCGTCGTGCCGCCCACGGTCAACACGATGATCGGCGTGCTGAAGGACACCTCGCTGGTCACCATCGTCAGCCTGTACGAGCTGACCGGCTCCGTAAAGCTGGCCCTGTCCGATCCGGAGTGGCGCGCCTTCTATGTGGAGGGCTACGTGCTGATCTCCGTCGTCTATCTCGCCTTCGGGCTGGTCATGTCCCGCTACAGCGCCTGGCTGGAGCGGCAGACCAAGGCCGCCTCGCACTGATAAAAACACTCAAGAATTCGGGAACCCTCGATGTCCCCCACCCACGCCCCCACCTTTGCCATCGCCATCCACGGCGGTGCGGGCACCATCGCCCGCAGCACGATGACCGAGGAGCGCGCCGCGCTCTACCACGCCGCCCTGCGGGACGTTCTGGAGGCCGGACGGCGGATCCTGGCGGACGGCGGCAGCGCGCTCGACGCCGTGACCGAGGCGGTCGTCCGGCTGGAGGATTGCCCGCTGTTCAACGCCGGCCATGGCGCCGTGCTGACCGCCGACGCGACGCACGAGCTGGACGCCTGCATCATGGACGGCCGCACCCTGGCGGCCGGGGCCGTGGCCTCCGTCGCCCGCGTGCGCAACCCGGTGCGCGCCGCGCGGGTCGTGGCGGAGCGGTCGGGCCATGTGCTGATGGCCGGCGAAGGGGCGGAGCGCTTCCTGTCCACCCAGGGCGTCGCGCTGGTCGATCCCGGCTACTTCACCACGCCCGACCGCCTGGACCAGCTGCGCCGCGCGCAGGCGGCTGGCGCCGGCATGCTGCTGGACCATGACGGGGCGAGCAAAGCCGCCGCCTCGTCCGGCGATCCCATCGACCCGGACCGCAAGTTCGGCACCGTGGGCGCGGTGGCTCTGGACCTGTCCGGCAACCTCGCCGCCGCCACCTCCACCGGCGGCATGACCAACAAGCGGCCGGGCCGCGTCGGCGACACGCCCATCGTCGGGGCGGGCTGCTACGCCAACAACGCCACCGTCGCCGTCTCCACAACCGGCACGGGGGAGAGCTTCATCCGCGCCGTCTCCGCCTACGACGTGTCGGCCCTGATGGAATACACCGGCGCCAGCCTGGAGGAGGCGACGCGGCGCGTCGTCATGGACAAGCTGCCGCGCGTGGACGGCCGCGGCGGTCTGGTCGCCGTGGATCGCTTCGGAAACGTCGCCCTGCCCTTCAACACCGAGGGCATGTACCGCGGCATGGCCCGCGCCGGCGAAGACATCGTCACCGCCATCTACGAATGAGGAACGGCCCCATGCTTTCCCAGAATGTGGCCCAGAAGCCCGACACTTCCGTCATCGTCGAGTGCCGGGGCGTTCACAAGTGGTACGCCGACTTCCATGTCCTGAAGAACATCGACCTGTCGGTGGCGAAGGGCGAGCGGATCGTGATCTGCGGCCCGTCGGGATCGGGCAAGTCGACGCTGATCCGCTGCCTGAACCGGCTGGAGGAGCACCAGAAGGGCTCCATCGTGGTGGACGGCATCGAGCTGACCGGCAACCTGAAGAACATCGAGCTGGT
>Ga0065721_10004648_pt1 | contig 23022 bp, 23 predicted proteins | sample Mesricmetagenome_FD_59108 | JGI IMG/M metagenome (GOLD analysis project Ga0065721, IMG submission 59108) | Mesophilic microbial community from rice straw/compost enrichment Sample: eDNA_1 v2 (version 2) | ecosystem: Engineered > Solid waste > Grass > Composting > Bioreactor | place: USA: Davis...
AATAACATGATGATACTTCTTTTCTTTTCTATATACAATTGTTGTTTTGTATATAGAAAAGTTTATAAATAACATGATGACGAGTTCTTTTCTTTTTCTATATACGATTGTTGATTTGTATATAGAAAAGTTTATAAACAGCATGATGATACTTCTTTTCTTTTATATATACAGTTGTTGTTTTGTATATATAAAAGTTTATAAATAGCATGATGACGAGTTCTTTTCTATATACAAATCAACGATTGTATATAGAAAAGTTTATAAACAGCATGATGATACTTCTTTTCTTTTTCTATATACGATTGTTGATTTGTATATAGAAAAGTTTATAAACAACATGATGATGAGTTCTTTTCTTTTATATATACGATTGTCGATTTGTATATAGAAAAGTTTATAAACAACATGATGATGAGTTCTTTTCTTTTCTATATACGATTGTCGATTTGTATATAGAAAAGTTTATAAACAACATGATGATGAGTTCTTTTCTTTTATATATACGATTGTCGATTTGTATATATAAAAGAAAAGAACTCGTTATCATGTTGTTTATAAACTTTTCTATATACAAATCGACAATCGTATATAGAAAAGTTTATAAACAACATGATAACGAGTTCTTTTCTTTTATATATACAAATCAACAATTATATAAAGTTTATAAACAACATGATGATACTTCTTTTCTTTTCTATATACGATTGCTGATTTGCATATAGAAAAGTTTATAAACAACATGTTGATACTTCTTTTCTTTTCTATATACAGTTGTTGTTTTGTATATAGAAAAGTTTATAAACAACATGATGAGTTCTTTTCTATAATTGTTGATTTGTATATAGAAAAGTTTATAAACAACACGACGATATTTCTTTTCTTTTCTATATACAAATCAACAATTATAGAAAAGAACTCATCATCATGTTGTTTATAAACTTTTCTATATATAATTGTTGATTTGTATATAGAAAAGTTTATAAACAACATGATGATGAGTTCTTTTCTTTTCTATATAAAAATCAACGATTGTATATAGAAAAGTTTATAAATAGCATGATGATACTTCTTTTCTTTTCTATATACAGCCGTTGATTTGTAGATAAACAAATGTTTATAAATAGTGCGATAACAGTTCTTTTCTTTTCTATATACAAATCAACAATTGTATATAGAAAGAGGTTTATAAACAGCATGATGACGAGTTCTTTTCTATATACAAATCAACGATTGTATATAGAAAGAGGTTTATAAACAACATGATAACGATTTCTTTTCTATATACAAATCAACGATCGTATATAGAAAAGTTTATAAATAGCATGATGACGAGTTCTTTTCTATATACAAATCAACGATTGTATATAGAAAAGTTTATAAACAGCATGATGATACTTCTTTTCTATATACAATTGTTGTTTTGTATATAGAAAGAGGTTTATAAATAGCATGATGACGAGTTCTTTTCTTTTCTATATACAATCGTTGATTTGTATATAGAAAGAGGTTTATAAATAGCATGATGATACTTCTTTTCTATAATTGTTGATTTGTATATAGAAAAGAAAAGAAATATCATCATACTATTTATAAACTTTTATATATACAAAACAATAACTGTATATATAAAAGAAAAGAAGTATCATCATGTTGTTTATAAACTTTTCTATATACAATCGTTGATTTGTATATAGAAAAGAACTCGTCATCATGTTGTTTATAAACTTTAAATATACAAATCAACGATTGTATATAGAAAAAGAAAAGAAATATCATCATGCTATTTATAAACTTTTCTATATACAAATCAACAATCGTATATATAAAAGAAAAGAAATATCATCATGCTATTTATAAACTTTTCTATATACGATTGTTGATTTGTATATAGAAAAGAAGTGTCTTCATGCTATTTATAAACCTCTATAATTGTTGATTTGTTTATAGAAAAGTTTATAAACAGCATGATGACGAGTTCTTTTCTATATACAAATCAACGATTGTACACAGAAAAGTTTATAAACAGCATGATGACGAGTTCTTTTCTATATATAATTGTTGATTTGTATATAGAAAAGAAAAGAAGTATCATCATGCTGTTTATAAACTTTTCTATATACAAAATAACAATTATATATAGAAAAGTTTATAAACAGCATTTCATCAAGACATTACATGAAATTTTAGAACATACGAAGTTAAATAAATTGGATGCTTATATTTTTATTAAATATAAGCTTTTGTGTTGAAATCATGATGAGATTGGCTGGATTGTTCGAAATTCATTTGTTTTACTTTGAGTTCTTAATTTGAAATCAACCCAGCATTCACCAATGCTCCATCTGCGTTTACAGGATTTTCCAATATTATCTTAACTGCTCGTTTGAGAATTTCATATGCTCTTCTTGTTTGTTCTGGAGGGAAAGTAAAAACACTTTCACCCGTTTCTGTGATCATCGAACTCAAAAGAGTAAATCCATTTAAGTTTATAACTCTTAGATAACGAGCAAAAGTTCCAGGTGTCAAAATTCCACCCGGAGTTTGAATTGCTTCTCTTTCAAAGAAGTTAACTCTCGAATGTCTTAGAATTCTTCTTGTTTGTTCATTTGAACGTTCATCATTTGTAACTCCTCCAACTACAAGAATAAGTATATCCTCTTTTCTTGTTCTGTTTTGCGTGGAACATCTTTCTCGTTGAAAGAAATCAGGAACAAGAATTGTTTGTTTAGCAAAAATATTTACTCCAACTCCTGCAATCGAGTAAATCACCCGATTTATTTCATCAGAACTTCCATTGATTATAAATTGTCTTCTCATTTGGACATTAGGTCTTGAATGAGGTCTCGCTTGAAAAGCCATTTTTCTTTAAGGGATAATTAAAATTGTTCCATTTTATTTCTTTGTTTATCTAATTCTTTATTTTTCTTTACCTTTTCTTTTGCTTTCTTTCTCTTCTTTTTTGTCTTTCTTTCTTTCTTTGTCTTCAGCTTCAGAGTAATCTTCTGAATCTGAAACTTCCATCATATAAACCATTGTGAACAATGATTCGAAGATGTTTTCAAGAATTTTGTGACATTCTTCTTTGTTACTTTCTTCTACGAATTTGTCAACAACTTCTTTATGGCAAATATCTGTTACTGTGCGGAAAGAATGTTTAAGTTTTGAAATCGGATGGTGAATCTTATCATCATCGAGCGTTTTATTCACTTTGTATTCGATTTTAGACAAAACAGACGAAATTTGTGAAGTTTTACTTTTCGACATTTTAAATTATACTTTTGTAGCTTTATGCTTCTTCTTTTATAATAATTTTATTATAAAAAGATTTTTATATTGGAATACCTTTATTTATGTTTTTAATTATGCACTTACCTTTCCCTCTTCTCGCAGTTTCTCTATAATTCTATCCGCAAGCTCGGATTTTGTTCCTCCTTTTCTAAGACCAAGCAATTCAGCAATGACAGCAAGTTCATCACGTGTATAATAATCTTTTGAACGTCTTCCAGAAATTTTCTCTACTTCTATATCATCGATGCTCTCAACGCTAAATCCAGATTTCGCACGAGTTGCGCCTTTTGGTGCAACAAGTTTCTTTCCTTTAGTTGAAGAAAGAATTGCTTTACTCTTCGGTATTGTTAATTCTTCAGTCAAAGCAATCTCTGGTGTTACAACTGGACTTTTGAATTTAGACATACTAACGTTATTTTTTGTTGTTTTTGTTTTTAGATCTCTATTTACAGCTTCAACGGTCGGCATTTTAAGTCCCGAAGAAGTTGGACGTGAAAATTTATTTTGTGCAAGTCTTCCTTTGAACGACATTGCAGGTAATGGCTTTTTGGGTTCTTCTTTTATCTCTTCTTCCTCACTTTCTTCTTCCTCACTTTCTTCTTCCTCACTTTCTTCTTCCTCACTTTCTTCTTTGATTTTTCCTTTACCTTTTTCTGTTTCTTCCCTTTTCCTAAGAAGAGAAGTTCGCATTTTTGAACTAGTTGAAGAAGAAGGTGAAGTTCTAACTTTTGTTATTATACTTTTAGGTTTTTCTTCTTTCTCATCTTCTTTCTCATCTTCTTTCTCATCTTCTTTTCTTTTTGTAGGTACAGTTCTTGAAAGTCCTAAAGCTCCAACTCTTCTCGAATGAGTCTTAGTTTTGAGTTCCTCTTCTTTAGGTTCCAAAATTTCTTCTTTCTTTTTAGAGAAAAGTGTAGGGTAGATTTTGGGACTTGGTGGAACGAAAGGTCGTGACAAAGATTTTGTTGTTTGTGATTCTTTTATTCCCAAAATTTTCTTTTCGTGTTTTGGAACTTCTTTTTCTTCTGGTTCTCTTTTAATTGGTTTTCGAATTATGACCTCAGGTTCAAGTTTTAGTTCTTCTCCTTCAACTTCTCCTTCAACTTCTCCTTCAACTTCTCCTTCAACTTCTCCTTCAATTTCTCCTTCAACTTCTCCTTCAACTTCTCCTTCAACTTCTCCTATCCCTTTTATCTCATCTTCTTCTTTTTCTTGTTTTTCTATTATTTCCACAAGTTCTTCTTCGGTTTCACCTCTAGTAGTTTCTTCTTGTACTTCTTCTCTTGCTTCGTTTATTTTTTCTCTTATCTCTTGTATCTCCTCATTGATTTTCTCTTCTATTTCTCCGATTTCATCTCTTACTTTCTCTTCTCCAACTAAACCAATTATTTCTTCTCTTGGTTTAGTTGGCGGAGATAGAAGTTTAATTTTTGTTATACTTGGAGAACCAGTCAAAGTTGGCTTTCTAGTTTGTCTAACAATTGACTCAGTTTTACCTCTTAAGGGAGGGAGTTTTGTTAAAGTTAATGTTAACTTTCTTCCTTGACTTGGTTTTTCTTGTTTTTCTTCTGTTTCTTGTTTTTCTTTTTCCGAACTTGAGACTTCTTTTTGACGAAGCTTAAAAGAACTTGTTGGAACATCTTTGAGCGAGGCTAATTGTTTTGCAAAACGAGACGTACGTTTTTGTTCTGTAGTTTCCGAAGCGATACTTAGTAAGTCTTTTTTCTCCATCTTTTCTTTTTGTTGTGAATATATTTGAAACCAAATAAAATAATATTAATACTTTCAAATATATTTATATGTATAAAATGTCAAAACGCATTTCTAGAAGCAAAGAGAAAGGTAAAGAATCTATTATCAAAGAAGAAAAAGTTAAGAAAACAATAAGAAGAACACCAATACGCAGAAAGTTCTCAGAAGCGTTTCGTGAGGCTGTGAGAGATAGCTTTACAGAAGAAGAGATTGAAGGCTTCGAAGGTATAATACTAAACAATGGTACGAAACTTGTTTCAAAGGAAAATATTGGATTGCTCTATGAATTGATATCTTTAATAGAAATCTCTAATGATAAGGAACAGATTTACAATTTAATCGTTGAAGAAATCCCAAATTACAAAGATCCTTACGAATTTATTTGGCAAACAAACCTTTTTGACGATGCGCGTTACGAAGCAAGCGCACAAATTTATTACGCTACTGAAGCTATAGAAGTTGCAAGAGGTGGTGTAGAATGTACTTGTGGATCGGAACAAGTTTTCTATAGCGCTGTACAAACTAGAAGATCAGATGAACCTCCAACTATCTTTTATGAATGTACTAGTTGTGGACGCAAATGGCACGTTAATGGTTAAAAAGATTAAAGAAATTAGAAGGTCAAGGAGGTCAAGGAGGTCAAGAAGGTCAAGGAGGTTAATAGAGATTAAAGATAAAGTTTCATTCATCAAGGGTTAAATGGTAAATAGCTTACATTAAAAAAAATAAAGTTATTAATAACTTTATTTTATATTTTTGTTATGAACATATATCATCGAAATATAAAGACATAAAGAAATTATTATTGAGAAAAGAAGAACAAAGCATTAATTAGATAATGGAAGAAGTGACGGAAGAAGAACAAACAACTTTAAATTGGGATGGTTCTCATCTTGGTTTTGTTACAGATGAAGCTTTTAGATTGATTTGCAAGACTCGTATTGAGTATGTTGAATTCGATACTTCACATTTATTTTCTTCTTCCTCATTTAGTCCATCTTCATTTGATTGTTCCAAAACATCAAAAACCACGCGAAGAATATATTGTATGAGAAAGAGAATAAAAAACAAGTTTCCCGCAATTGTTGATGAGTTTAAAGAGCTTTTTGCTTTGAAGAAGCTTGGTACTCATACTGTGAATAAAGGTTCAACTATCTATTTATTAATAAAATGTGTTGTACCTTTGAACAACGAAACACTCGAACCAAACGTTGAACTTGAGAAGTTTCTTTCGGAGATTGACACTAAACGAGTTAGTAGATCTTTCAAATATGAAGTGCGTAAAATCTTTCTCTTCCGAATGATTATGGGTTTCAACACAATTTTAAATAGAGATGTAATTTTAAAGTATGAAGACGATAAATTTATCCCCATTGATTTTAGCAATTCACTTGGTCAATTGGAAAAAAGAGCTTTGGCGTTTCCCCAAACCATTGCTAAACAATGGTTCGCAAATATCAGTGTGGAAGAAGCACTCAACGAGATGTTATACGAATTAAAATATGATTTACCTCTTGGCTCTTCACAAAAAGATATTGTTTTGTATTTAAGAACAAAGATGGAGAAGATAATCAATCGAATAGACAAAGAATTAATTTGGACAAGTGTCTTTTTTGTTGAGAGATTATTAAAACTACTAAAAAATATTAAATAGACAAGTCTTCAAGAACCTTATTTATAGTCTTTTTAGCAGTTTGTTTAGTAGTTTTAAAAAGATAAAGATGTTCATTAAACAAGAAATAGAATGGAACACCATGAAAGAGAAAGAATCGAGGAAGGGGACACAATTGTGAGTTTGTATGTCAATGAAAATAAAGATGCAAACATAAAAACAACAACAAATACAAATTTTAATGAAGAAGAAAACAACGATGATGAGATAGAAGTAGATTCGAAGGATTTATTAAAAATTGTTCAAATAATTACAACGAACAAGAAAACAAAATTGTTACGACATATATATTATTATCTTGTTGGGAAAGCAGCATTCCAATTTTGTACAACTAAAGAAATATTTCAAATAAGTCCAGAAACAGAAGTTTTTCTTGGTTATTATTTAGTTGATTCCATTAAAAGAGAAGAATTAAGCAATGAGTAAAAAAGAATATTTGGCTAAACTCGAAGAGAAACCTGTAGTTCGATCTTATAAAGACTTTAAACAAATTGCAAAATCATTCAAAAGCAGATCAAGAATATTGAGAGGTGGGGTAATTCCATTCATCAAAAGTTCAAATGCCAAAAACATACCAACTCTTTCGAGTGAGATTACACGTGAAGAGAATGTAGATGCTTATTTGTTTTATGGTGTAGATTTTAGGTATAAAGAACTGACAGACTTTGGTGGTGGCATTAAAGCGAGCGAAACAACCATTGAAGGTGCATTGAGAGAATTCAAAGAAGAATCTCTTGATGTTTTTGGACCCGTTTCACCAGAACAAGTAGAGAATTCCATCGTTGTGTATAATAAACTTATGGCTATCTTTTTTATTGAATTTAAGAGTTTCTTTGATGATCCAATACTTACTTTTGAGGAATTGGTTAAAAACTTTAAAAAACCAGAGATATCATCAATTGAAGTTCACAAAGCGAGCGAAATAATTGATCCTAATTTGTTGAGGAGAATGTATACTCCTGTTAGAAACTTTACTGTTGAATTGTTTCAAAGTCCTTACTGTTATTCTGTCTATCTATAAAGAAATATACATTAAATGTTTTAATGTATATTAAATAATCTAAAATAAAATGTCTAATAACACTGGAGCATTAGAAAGATTGCAAATAGGTAAGGAAGTTATTGCACTCAAACAAGAAGATCTTCCTTACCTTCGTCAACAAGTGTTAAGTTCTACAAACCCATCAATTTCGAAAATTGTAGATCTATTATACAATTCGAGTGACCAAGATGCTTTCGAATTCTCAATTAAAAATGATATTACGAATTTAGCCGAATACTTATGGCGTACAAATAAATCCATAAGAACAAATGGAAATCTTGATCTTACAAGAAGATATGCTCACTTTGATTTAGCAGATTATTTTTCACAAACCTTATAAATCTATGGCGATTACAGTCTCCAATCTCGCGATAGAACTCGACAAATTTACAAACGACGAACTTAAAACACTGTTAAAAAACAACATCGAAAAGAAGAACTTCAAGTTTTCTTATCAGCTTGCTGAAAACACTGTGTTAACAGATGACGAAGTTAAATACTTCATTCAATATACAACCTATAAAATTAGAAATACAATAAAACCAAAAGTCTTGAGGGATGGTGTCGAGTTCATGATTAGACTTAGTCAATTATTACCATCAGATGATCTAACACTAATTGTAAACTTGGCTTCAGTTGGTTTTGTCGAGCAAGCACAAAAACTTGCAGAAGATAAAAACGTAAATCCACGTATTCTTTTGCTTTACGGTGCGATTGAAAGTCACTCAAAGGAATTACTAAATAATATTTTAAACACTTTCAACTATGAAAATATAGACTATGCTTTAGGTATCGAGAGAGCATTTTCAAGTGGAAATGTTGATGCTATTTTTATACTTTACGATATTTCTGGCATGACACTACAAGACTTTAGAAAAATATACGCACTCGATACTTACTTGTATCCTGCATTACAAAAAATCATACGCGAAAGAATTTCAGGCAGTCGACCTATTTAGACGAGTAGAAATAAATGGATGAATAGATAAATGGATGAATAGATAAATGGATGAAAATAAAACATAATAACTTGGCATAATCTCAAGTTATTAAATTCTTGTAAATTTATGTTTACGAGAATTTTTCTTGAATTAATGCGTTTCCAAAACTTTTCTATATGTAATTGTTGTTTTGTATATAGAAAAGTTTATTTCTTCTTTATTTATATTCTTCTTTCAACAAAACAAAGAATATAAAGTTTTCTATATGTAATTGTTGTTTTGTATATAGAAAAGTTTTGGAAACGCATTAATTCAAGAAAATATATAAATATATTACTCGATGAGTAATATATTAGTTTTGGCCTTTGTTTTCTTCTTTTTCTTATTAAACCTTAAGATCACAACGCTCCAAGTTCTTTATTATAAATTTAACAGTTTCCTCTTTTAACCCGTCTGGTAAGAAGTAATCTATTTTATGATACTTAACATTCATTGGCATGTTTCTATATTTAACCACCTTACGAATCAATTCTGTTGCGGACAAGTACGAAACACTTTCACGTTCTGTCAAATAGACATCGCATTTTATTCCTCGTGGTTCAATTGCGTGACGTAACTCTCTTGTGTTTTCATAGATGAGTTTCTCCATTTCTCTTCTACTTGTGTCGTTTTCATAACCTCTAACAATGACGAAGAAATCACAGTCACGAACAAACTTGTGATCACAAACATCAAACACACTTTCCGAACTTATCAAGCTTACACGTTCTCTTGGCAACAATTCCTCAATGAAAATCTTCCAAATCTTTCTATTAAGCCTGAATGGAACTCCATGACGTTGTGAACTTCCAATTTGATCAACGATAACTCTAACATTTCTATGTTTAACGAGATCTCTAACTTGTGAGAAGTGTCCACGGTGTGGTGGACAAAAACAACCCAAAAAATAGACTACATACTTCTTATCAGGTCTAAATTTATAGAGCGCATCTTTTTCCCAGAATATTTTCATCCTTTTTCTTAACTAAATTACTTCTTTAACTTTCTACTTCAAGATTCTTCGCTTTTCTTTACTTTAGGAAGAAAAATAGGTTTTCTCTTCTTTAATGGAAATGAAGTCTTTGTTGAAATGAACCCTGCCATGCTGTTAAGTCTATCAACAACATTATGTAAATCTATGAATGTGAAGAAAACATCATCACCCTCACCTTTAATAGTTATCATTTGTTCGGGGTCAAAACCGTCATAACCATAGCACGTCTGGTAAAGGGCAGTTCCACTTATGTTTCTAACACTGCCGTCTGTTTCGACTTTCGTATCCTCAAAAGTTTTTATCAAGTTACGTCGAATTGTTCCAAATCTTGGAACAACTGCAACACTATTTGCAATATCTCTACGTGTTGCCATTGCGTGATGGTAAAACTCATGTGGTTCAAGTCCAGTCGCGAACGAATTTACACAAAAACCTCTGGCTTCCATGGACTCATTATTAGGTCCAAATTGTGGTAAACGCTCACAATCGGTTCCAATTCTTTTGTTTTGGAGATTTTGTTGACCAATACCAACAATCATTTGAAGAGCATTGGAAACCGAACCTTTTGCAGCACTACCAATGCCTGAAATCATCATTCCAATGGCATTTGTCTTTGAAATGTGTTCCTTCGCAACTCTATCACTTATTTGTTTAATGTTGTTTGCAATAATGACTTTCTGTTGTTCAAGCCATTCACGTTCAAGTTCGTCTTTTGCTTCAATTCTATTCAAAGCATCCATTTGTAACCTTTGCTCAGCAACAGCGTTTCTAATTGTTTCGTCACGTCTTTCATCAATTGGAATACAATCACCAAAACCAACACTAAACATGTGAATATCCAAATATGCAGTTAGCATCCATGTTGCATCATTGATGAATGTTCCAGTACGTACGTGACCATATTGTTTCCAAAGATAGTGAATGATTGAACCACGCCCATTAAGATGATGTTTGCGTACACGTCCATTTACTAAAATCCCTTTAACAATATGAAGATCACTACGTTCATAATAAAAGTCTTCTGGTAACAATGCACTAAAGAGAATTGCTCCATAGTATGGTATTGCAAAATAAGAATTACCTTCTTCATCCAACATCTCTTTTTTCGGATAGAACTTTTCAGCTCTTTCAAAGAGCGTTGGAATTGCACTTGTATCTGTTAAAGACATCATACAATCACAAAACGTAATTTTGTCAACAATGTTTTCCTCTTCTGTTAAGATAAATGCAGAAGTAATACAATCGTACACAACACCAATAATCGGCGAACTTGTTTCTCCAGACATAATGCATTTTGAGGCGCTCATCAATTCTGCAACTTCAGCTCGTGCTTGAATGTTTTGCGGTAACCAAATGTCAGCTTCGTCTCCGTCGTGGTCAGCATTTAGAGGTGTTGTTAAAGAAGGATGGAGACCTAAACACAAAACATCCTCGATGATTTTAACACGAACACCTATCATGCTTTGCTTATGAAGTGTCGGTTGTCTATTGATGATAACAATATCACCATTTCTTAGCAATCTGTCAACTTTATCACCAATTTCCAAAGTGTATGGTTTACCTGGAATGACTGCTCGTTCCACTCCCTTAAGGTAACCTTTCGATGAAGTCATATACTTTATCTGTCCCTCTTTCAAAAGCTTAACCATCGCTTCATAGTTGAAAGTTGTTACACGTTCAGGAACAGTTAAAACATTTGCAATGTACCGAGGAACACCAAGTTCACCAAAACGAAGGTCTGGTCTTGGATCTATAACTGTACGTGCGCAAAACGTTGTGCGTTTACCTGTAAGCGTCGAACGAATAAGTGATTTCTTACTTCGCTTTTGAAGCAACTCAACAATAGAAATAAAGTTTTCGTAGCTTGACTTCTTTGTATCATCCGTTCCCAATAGGAACTTTCTGACTTTCTTATCGAGCTTGTTTATTCTGTCGTTCTTTAATGATCCTTCTGCATTGTCTATCGCTCTAACAGCTGAAACGATGTCCTTATATGCTTGTGTTAAGGGATGTGGTCTCAAAATTATACCATCCATTGTTGGTGGCCTTGAAGGCAATGGTAAAACAAGTATCGAACGCATAATAAAGTCCCTTGGATGCGAATCCTTACCAAAACCCATAAGCCTTGCGTCCTCATCTGGAATGTTATTTAAAATCATAAAAACATCATCAATACTTATTGGTTCAAGTGTGTTTTCTTCACTATCATCACTTGAAGCGATCATTATCTGACCAGTTTTCTTGCTCTCTTTGCTTCTGTAAATTGGATTTGGAGTGCATTGTAAGACTGGACCACCATGATACTTCTCTGTTTTGCGTGTACAATTTAATTTCTTAGATAGTGCTTCAAGTTCCTTGAGTCTGTTACGCAATGAAAGTTTCAAGAAACCATTTTGCTCCATCATTTCTTTTGTTACAATGAGTCTTGAACACATGTGACACACACAATTGAGTATAGAAATAATTTCACGGATGAAGAATGGATTGTAGATTTTGTACCATTCACCTCTTTCGTCTTTCGGTTTGAATTCTATAATTCCATGATGACCAAAACAACCAATTCTGTGACATTGTTCACATTGAACATTGCCACCAATGGTTCCCATTCTTGGGTCATCCATCGTTCCAAGCGTTGAGATTTCCGATGAGGCTTCAACAACTTTACAAACTGCGATCATTTGTTGTTCTTCAAGTGAAAGTAGCATCGACGTTGAGTGTGTTATTACGAGTTCTGGTAATTCATCTTGCATCTCATTTATCTTTTGGTAGATCGCATGGCTATCATATCTTGAGAGTTTAGCATTAACATCTACCGTAGACATTACAGTCGTCGGAACCTGTTTCTTCTTCTTGGCCTTCACAGGCACACTTGGAGGATTACCTTTAATTGCTCGTCTCAATGGTTTGCTCATTCTTTATTTTAGAATACTCTATTAAAGATATTATTTGGTTAAATTAAATTAAATAAAAGATGATCAAACTACGACCAATAATTTTTTATTTAACTCAAGATAAAGTCTATTTAAGGGATTCTTCTCTTTCAACCAAAAAAACAGACAAAAAAGCAAATAAAGAGTATTGTACTTTAGAAACTAAGGAACAAAAGAAACAATATCTTTTAAAAGTCAAAATACTTACAACAAGCGATGAAGAAGACCTCGTAGGATTTAATTACAAGTACAAGGGAAAGAGATACGAAGTTACTTTTGAGTCAAGTGTCGCTCAACAATTTGACGAAGCACAACCGGACAGCACGCTTCTTGAGTGTTTGAAGGAAAGTATCAAAGACATGGATGAAGAGGATATTCAATTGATTTCAAAGAGTTATTCTTTGAGATGTGATTGCGAATCTACAAATCAACTACAAGATGTTATTGACTATTTTGAGATTGGACTTATTTGTTTGTTTGTTTTGCTTCAGCTCATAAATGAAGTTAACATTGGAATAGACTTGCCATATTCAACAAGTGAGATTGCATTCCTAACTTCCACAAATCTCTCAATCCTTTCTTCAATGAGCACAATAATAAAGGTTATGCAAACAAAGTTTAAGGTTTTGTTGAACGTTGTTTTGGATTTTTGCAATATTTGGAGTGATAACTTTTGTCTTGGAGACGAAACAGAGAGAAGTTCCATGCTCATACATGTTATCTCTTCGTATTTGGAGACAATCACGGAGAATGTAAAGTTGGTTTCACAAATTAAAGATGAGATTTCATCCATCGCTTCTGTGATTTCTAACAGTTCAGAAGTTTCAAAGGTCTCAGAAGCTTATCCGCGTGATAAAGAAGGACTAAGAGATTTAAAAGAGTTAAAAAGAAAAGTAAAAGAACAAGAAGAAGAATTACTCAAACATAAAAAAATAATAAGGAAACTTTACGAAAGGATTAAGACTTTGGAATCCAAATGCATTGTAAATATTATGGATGAAGATGTATGTTTTGATTCGAGATCTAATACAACAAGTAGTGTACAACTTATAGACTTTGGCGAAGAAAAGGAAGAGAGAAATCAAGAAAGGGAAGAGAAAGAAGAAATATACAATTCGCCCTTCAATGGATGTATGATTGAAGTTCATGAAAAACCCGAGTTTGAAATCATGCTTGAGATTTGCCCACAATCCTTTCGTGATTCTAATAAAATAAAAGAAACCATGGTCATCGATGGATTGGATACTGATAACATCAACGATATTATTAATAGAAATAAAAACGATGATAACAATGAAAACATTGAAGATGCATACACAGACTTAGATACATAAAGATGTATTATTATGACGTTGTTCAACGTTCAGAAAGGTGGTCCAATTTGAGGAAAGGTCGTATCGGTTCCTCAAGATTTTTAGAAGCTGCTGGTCGTTCACCGTTTTCAACTCAACAAAAATGCTATGAAAGATATAAGGGTATCCTCATTGAGGAAATCAATGAAAAAATGAGAAGAGGGATAATTGAAGAAGAGAATGCAATTCTTTGGTTCGAACAAGAGTTCCCAGAACTTGGTAAAGTCCAAAAAATTGGTATTGTCATTTCAACTTTTGATGATAGACTTGAAGCATCTCCAGATGGACTTGTTGGTGATGATGAACTAATAGAAATTAAATCAACAAGCACCTTATATCCTTCATTAGTTGTTGCTTGCATCGCAAAACAATTTGGTACAATCTTTTCTCCTTTTGATCACTCGCACATTCCAGAAACACACTACGCACAAATGCAAGGAGCGCTTGCAATCACTGGAAGAAAAAGGTGTCACTATGTTGTTTACACTTATGATAACTTGCATGAAATCTATCATGAAATTATTCCTTTTAATGAGAAATATTGGAATGAATTGTACAAAGACATAAGAGAATTTTTCGATAAATATGGAATAGAGGAGGATGAAGAAAGAGAAAGATAAAGATGGTTTCTTTATTTATATTAATAAATAAAGATCGAGATAAAAGCAAGATAAGGAAATATAAGAGAACCTATTTTATATTTCCTAAGATTATATATAAAGTTTGTATTGATGTAATGTTGTTTATAAAATTTTTATATATAAAATCTAACATTCCTAATAGAAAACTTTATATATAAAAATTTTATAAACAACATTACATCAATATAAACTTTATATCTTTAGATAATTTTATATCTTTAGATAGATAAAGATATAATTAATATGACTTATTTGGTCTAATTATCTTTATGTCTGTACTCTACCCAACATCTTGAATATGTTTATAATTTTGGTCTTGGCGTTTGTTTAATCTCAATTGTCGAAGGAGTCTTTTCAGACATTGGTTTCAATCTAATCATCTCAACTTCTTTTCTATTTGTGTTTTGTTTATCTATTGTTTGTTTGTTTACTTCGTGTTTGTTTACTTCGTGTTTGTTTACTTCGTGTTTGTTTACTTCTTGTTTGTTTACTTCTTGTTTGTTTACTTCTTTATTAGATATTTCTTTGTTGCGAATGTCTTTATTTGAAAATTTGTCGATGAGACTGGAAGTTGTATTCTTCTCACTCAAAAGTACAATCACACAAACAGTAATTAATATAATAAACAATCCAAGAATAAAATAGTAAATGAACGAAGATTGACTTCTTGTTGAATTCTTATATCTTTCGACAAGTTGTAATGTCTCATTGAAACTCATCTTATGCTTAGAATCCATTTTAAACATTAACTATTTTAGTATTTAGGAACTTTTAACAATTAATAAAAGAGTTATTCTTATCCTTCTTAAGGACTTTGTTGTTTTATACTTATTGTCTAGAACTTATTGTTTTAAAACTTGTACTTCCGCAACCCAATGAGTTTTACGTCTATCTGCAAATTCATCACGTTTAACTTCGTTACCAAATTCATCGTGTTTCTTACCGTAAACTTTACATTCATACGTTCCAAGTTTTCCATGTGGTGTTTTGTACAAAGAAATAGTTAGTCCATTTTTTCTATACGATTCGTTAATTATTCTATGACTTGTAGTTAACAAGGAAACAAGTTCCTCATCTGTAAGCTTACATACAAGTTCTGCTGGATGTATCTTGCATTCATAAAGTATTTCAGCTTTCAGATAGTTTCCAATTCCAGCAATAAAACGTTGATCAAGCAAGAAAGTACAAACTTGTTTATTGTTGAAGTATCTTCTTGCAACTTTTACATAGTAATCGTAAATCTCTTCATCCAATTCCAATGAAAGTAAGTCTAGACCAAGTTTCTTCATTACTTTCTCGAATTCTTTCTCTTTTAAGAATAGGATTTCTCCGTATCTATAGTAACCACCATAGTGTAATTCTTTGTATATTACTTTATTATTAACAAGTTTTGTACATTTCAAAGAAACTTGCGTATGCTTATTTGGTTTAAAACTCCATTTACCATCCATCAAAACACCATTAAATAAATAAGCTTTCCTATCGTCCGGAGTTCTAAGTTCAAATATTAATTTCTTGCCATGACTTCTAATGTCGACGATTCTTGTGAATCGTTCTAAACCTTCAAGTTTGTGTTTTTTCTTTTTTGTTGTGAAACTTATTTTTGTTATGAGAAAATCTTTAACCTCTTTTCTTAGACAATTTGCAATTGAACGAACTTCTGGTCCTTCAGGCATTTTTAAGTTTCTTTACTTCGTGTTTCTTTACTTCGTGTTTCTTTACTTCGTGTTTCTTTACTTCGTGTTTCTTTACTTCGTTTATTATCTTGATGTCTTTTGACTCGTTTTTGCAGGTTTTCTTTTTTCATACCTTGAAGTTATCAATAACTTATTTTTTATCCCATTTAAAATGAGCGGGATAACTGATCTTGCACTTGAATTGTACCCAAGGATTTTTACTGAATTTGGGTACACAACAATATCTCTTATTCTCGTAACATTGCTTTGCGCACAAGAGCTTTACAAAAACGGAGAAATTGTTTCAATGGTTAAAATTGGTCTTCCAAAAATAAAAGACTTCTTAGCACAGTATGATGAAAAGATAGGTAAGATAAATATTATCGAACTTAGTGAACTCGATAAGATAATTCAACTCATCAAAACAAATAAAAAGATAAATATAAAGAACTTTTTACCTGAAGAAAGAAGATTTTGTTTTTGCTGAATAAATAACTACAAACAAAAAGAACTAATCAAGTAAACAATGAGAACAGCGAATCCAAGAATTGCAAATGTGATCAGCGATATATTGAAGTTTTATCCATTTTTAGGAAAAGAAAAATTTCTAATAGCGAAAACAGAGAAACCAAATGTTCTAATTCTCTCATTTGGAACGAAAAATTTTAGGGTTTATAATTACCTCATTAAAGGTTTTGAGACTTATAAAGAAATAGATAAGTAAAAAAAAAGATGACTGGTTTTTATGAAACATTCCAGAACATAAGAACGATAATTGGAAGCTTTATAAAAGAATTAACAAGAGAAACACTTTGTAATTTATTACGTTGTTATCCATATGTTATTTATGATGGTGAGATGGAAGGAACGGAAGGAACGATGAATGTAGAATAAGGTAGATTAAGGAACAAAAAAAATAATTATATTCTCTTCATAGAAACAAGAAATCTATATATAAAGTTTACAACAACTTTCTTTTCTTTATATTTTGGATGTCTTATATATACTATACTTAAGTATAGTATATCTTTAGTTATTTCTTATTCTTCTTATTCTTCTTATTTATTAGAAGTTAACATCTTATACAGACTACTTGTATCTATCAATCTTATGCCTTTTTGTGGTGTTTCTCTTTTCTTCTTTGCAACTTCCATTCCAAGTGCGATTTCTTTGATTTCTTCTTGTCTTTCTTCTCTTATTCTTTCTTTACCTTTTCCTTCTTCTCTTATTCTTTGTTCCTCTTCTATTCTTTCATCTCTTATTCTTTGTTCCTCTTCTATTCTTTCATCTCTTATTCTTTGTTCCTCTTCTATTCTTTCATCTCTTATTCTTTGTTCCTCTTCTATTCTTTCTCTTCTACCTTCGATACCGAGAATTGAGAGCACAGTCATTGGAAGTCCTGTTCCTATAATTTGCATTGAAAAATTCTTTGCTTCTTCTAAAGTTGGAAGCGCATTATCGAAACTAAATACACGTTTTATTTCTTGAGTTGAAGCCCTCTCTGCGTTCTCGGGCAACAATGTTTGTATGATTGGCATATGGATTCTCATATCCTTGGCAACTTTACCAAAAAGTGTTGGTACGTGTTCTGCTGGTGGAATATTCATCTTGTGTTGTGTTCGTATTGGACCAACATTCTTTCCTAAATTGTCTATTCTAATAAAGAGACCATCGCAATTCTCTAGTGTCGCAAAATCCTTATCTTGAGGTAATTCCGGTTGAACTCTTCCACTGAAAATCTCAATTTCTGAAGGTGTTGGTTTAACTGTTGGTACGTTACCTTCACTTAACAACCTTGAAAGTTCATCCATTCCTTGCTTTATTTGTTCTGAGCTTATTGTTGTTTGTCTAACTCCAGCTTTTCGTTTGTTCATTTGTTTATTCTTGAGTTCTTTGAGGAATCTCTCCTTATCCTCCTCTGAGAATTTAACGTCGATGGAGTAAGTTCCAATCTCTACTTTTTGACCTGTTGCAATTGCAAATGCAACCGAAGACGCTGGTTCAACAGTTCCATGAATAGCCTCCTTTTGTAAAACTGTAAGTGGACGTGCAAACGTTGCACGAGCAAGTGGTCCAACAGGTTGATTTGAAATACCAACGTAAGTTATATCTATAAACCTTCCACGACCAAACATGAAATCTGCCGTTAGTGTAAGATGTGCAGGATTTATATTTACTCCAGAAGCACCAGTAACGAAGTTGATTTGCTCTAAAAACAAATTACGCGCTGCGCCAACACCCAAAACTTCAACAACTTCATGAATGTTATTGCTAATTGTTAGTGTTTTATCGACAAAATTAAGTCCAAGTAAGTCGTAAAGATGATTTTTAGTATCTGAAGACCTCGCTCTGTAAATGAATGCTACACGTTCAAGCTTTGAAGTCTCGACTTGTGTAAATCTTTTTCCTTCTCTCTCTAACTCTCTTTTGCGTTCTTTCTTCTTTTGGAGTTCTTTATTAATTAAACCATTGATGTAAACTCCAGGTTTAAGTTGCACAATCTCACCATTTTCTTCTTTTTTGGACTCTTCAGGCATTCGTACAATGAGATAATTTCTCAACTCAGTCGAAAGTTCAAAGTCTGCAACGAAATCTGGTATTCCATACCTATCATCTTCAGACGTTGAGGCATCCATTGCAACAACTTGGACCTTACATAGCTCCAAAAGATCCATAACCTCTTCGATTCTTATTCCGTGTCTTCTCATGTTACGAAGATTGAAAACAAGATAGTAATATTCACTTGCTGAACCTTCAAGACCTCCAGTTTCTTTCGATTCTTCTAAACTGTTAAGTTCGTCGAATTCTTCTTCTGTTAATTGTATCTCATGAAGAATTGCTGACCAAACTGGTTCTTTGACTGGAGTTATTTGTCGAATCCCTTCGACACCTTGAATGCGTAATTGATCTATCAATGTTAAGACAGTTGTTTTTAAGAAGTTCAAAGATGCTATTCCAATTGGAATTTGTTTGAGGTCTTGATAAGACTCACGAAACTTTGCAGTTGGATAAATATCAATGTAAGGGTCTCGAATGAATGTTGGTGAAGGAACAACATTCACAGATTTTTCTGCGTCTTGGATAATTTTAACAATCTTATCTAAAGGGATTCTGTGATTATACATTCTTGTACGATCTAAGTAAATCCGCAATACTCTATCATGTTCTGGTGTGTATGTAATTCCATTTAGTTTTTTGTATCTATCCTCCCAACTCCAATGTTGAATCGAATTAGTTTCTTCAAGGTCGTAATCGACTATGAGTGAACCAACAGTTATTTCAACAAGCTCTCTACGTCTTTCAAGTGTTTCAACATAGTCTGTATGTCTTAATTCTTTTCCCTTGAAGTAAATTTGGGACGAAGGATCCAATGGTTTGTGTCGTGCAAGTAATAAGTTTTCAAGAACATCTCCAACTGTTTGTGTTAAACGACCAGTTGTGTGAAATGCATCGAGCGAGCTTTGTGTTGCAGTTGTACTTAGAGCTTCCGCTAATCTGATACCAACACTTTCACCTGCTGAAACAAGAGACTTTGTGTATTGTCTATAAATCTCATCACGCAAAGCATTTATCTGTGAAGGTGCAAGCTTCTTAATTTTAAGAATATTAGTAATATGTTTCTTGCAAGCTTTGTGAACAGTTTCTCGTGTGAACTCATCTGCGGCTAATGGTTTTGGTAACACCTCAGTAATATACTCCAACTCTTCTTCAGTTAATGCTCTTGGCATATCTGTAAGATCTACTTCAAGTCCAAGTATTGGTTCATATTCCATCTTTTATTTCTATTTATAATTTCGTCAAGCTTTGAAAAACTATATTTCTTATTTTCAATTGCTAAATTTTAATTTATTACCGTAAATATAGATGCAGATTCTTGGTGTTGGTACGAGTTCAATAGTTTACAAAAACAAAAAAGGTGAAGCAGTTAAAGTCTTCAAAGAGAATATCTATGAGAATGGACTTTCATGCTTCATTGGAGAAATTGACATTACACGAAGACTTGTTCATCCAAATATCTTAAACACAACAAAGTTCTATATTAAGAATGACAAGTTTCGAATGGTTATGCAAGCTGCTGATTCCACTTTGTCTCAAATACTTCCAAAAATAGAAGAATCAAAGAAAGCTACTTACGCTTTTGGCTTGTTAAATGCTTTAAACTTTCTTCACAAAAACAATGTTTTGCATCTAGATATCAAGTCAGATAATATCTTTTATTTTAAAGATAAGGATGTTTTTAAACTTGGAGATTTTGGTCTTTCGAAGACTATGGATAATGGTAAAGCTTATTCTTTTTATGATCGCATAACAGATGTTTATAAACCACCTGAGATAATTAAAAAGATCACAAGAAAAAAAGTAAGCGCAACTAGTGTAATTCGTAATAAAAAGATTCATGATAAAAAAGAAAAAAGATTTGTCTTTACTTATGCACAAGATGTTTGGTGTATGGGACTAACTCTTCTTGAAATGTTTTCAGGAAAACATATTTTAGATCTCAATCTCCGTTATTTGAGGATGACAATTGGAAAGAAAGTTAAGAACCATGAGTTTGTAAAGATTTTAACTTTAATGCTTGATGAGAATCCAGAACTTAGACCAACAGTTGAAGAATTGCTTTCAAATGATGTTTTTGTTCAAAAAGAGAAAACCATAAAAACAAGCGAAGAAAGAGTCGTCAGAAAGGTCATTGACAAAGAAGAAAGTTGGATCAAAGAATTAAAACAACACATAATCGACAACTTTGATGCAGACTTCTTAATTAATATTCTTTTCGAGTTGCTGTCTTTCGTTTCGAGAAATGAAGATGTAAAAAACTATAAGGTTAGTGTTCTTTTCTTGGTGATAGAGATTTGTTTGCGTGCGAGCAAAATTCTCAACGAGTTCTTGTTTAGAGAGGATCTAATGGATACAATTCTATATTCAGCGTTTTTACTTGCTATTGAATTTACAGGAGATAGAAAGATAGTTATTCCAGAACTTGATTTCATTGAAATTGTGTGTATTCAAAGAATGTTACTTACACAACTTGAAGGGAAGATTAATTTCAACTATCTTTTCTACACTGCAAATTCATTACAAGATTTGAGGCGTGATTATTCATTAATTCATTTGGATCCATATTATTACATAGAAAAAATAAAAGAAGAAAATAATTATACCAACAAAGGTTGTGAAATGAGTATTGGAGAATTTCTCGATTGATTTCTTTGGATGAATCCCTCAAATAAGTTCCTGAAATGAGGTGTGTTATTTTTCAATAAATTCATAAGAGAAAGAAGAAAGAAAAGAGAAAAAATTACCTCTATTTAAACGTCTGTTATGAGTTCTCGAAATTTTATAAGAGCAAGAACAGAGTTTCAAGTATGGGATGCAATCCAAATAATTATAAGTGCAATCAAAGAGCTTACACTTTTAGATACAAAGAATAGTATTGCAATTCTCAGAGAACTTACACAATTGCTTAAACAAAGATTTCAAGTTAGTTTGAAATCTAATGAAGAAAACTCCTTAATTGAATTCGAACTTTTTGGTTTGAAATACGTCATAAGATTCAACTTCACAGACAAGAAACTTCATTATAGAGTGGAATGTGGAGGAATCATAGATTCTGGAGTAATCGTTTTCATTAATTATAAGTTGTTGCTCAAGTGTGCAAGTGAAGCAGATTCCTATCCTCGTTTGTTGAGTCTTTTTGAGGAAGAGATCAGAACTTACGACCAAAATCTGAAAATAAACTCAAGTAGTTACGGAAGATGTTCATTTCGTTTCAAGTTGAATTCAGACCTCTACCTTTTACAAATAAACTTGGGATCTGAAGAAGTTGAGATATCACTTGAACGTAATGGAACAAAAATTAAGAGAGATGTCATTCATACAAGCTTTGATACTTTCTTTGAATCAAGTCAAAGAACAAAAACATTGAAGCCATTGCAACTTTTCACAAAGTCGTGCGAAAGTTTGAGACGTGATAAAGATTTGTGGTTTGAACATCTTGTTAATTGTTTTATTTACACTGTTAGACCAGAAGAACCAAACAAACTTGGAGATGAAAATCTTGAGGAGATTGCAGAAAGAACAGCAGTTTTAATTTCTGCAAGTTTAGATACACTTAGAACCTATGACGTTTCAAGATTCCAATACGACATCAAAGACGAGAAGGTCATTTTTAACTTTATACGTGAAGATGATTTGTGTTGTAAGGCAACACTCAAAAGAAAGAAAAGGAAAGAAGGGATTTGTAAATGGAACTACAAGATAAACTCTTTTGATGGTTCTGAGGAGAAAGGTAGAATTGTGTTGCAGTGTTAAAATATCAAACTTTAAAATTTTAGATAGAAGGTGAATGTTAGGTATTTTTGGTAATAGATATACTAGTTAAACTAGTATATCTTGCTGTTTTAGTAATCTAACATGATAAATAATCTTATTATAAACTTTTCTATATATAATTCTTGCTTTGTATATAGAAAAATTTATAATAACTTATATTAATCTTATATTAATATAAAACTTTTCTATATACAAAGCAAGAATTATATATAGAAAAGTTTATAATAAGCTTATTTATCATGTTAGATTACTAAAACAGCAAAGTGTAAAAACAAAGTATTCTCCCTCTTTTCTTTTTTCCTTTACTTTTCCTTTCTTTATCATTGAGACTTATATACATCCATGTATATAAGTTTTAT
>Ga0065721_10004637_pt1 | contig 23020 bp, 23 predicted proteins | sample Mesricmetagenome_FD_59108 | JGI IMG/M metagenome (GOLD analysis project Ga0065721, IMG submission 59108) | Mesophilic microbial community from rice straw/compost enrichment Sample: eDNA_1 v2 (version 2) | ecosystem: Engineered > Solid waste > Grass > Composting > Bioreactor | place: USA: Davis...
GCCGAAATCGAGCAGCTTTTTTCCTGTCCGGCGGAAAATCTTTGCTGCCCGCTTCTGGAAATCGCCGCCGGGCTCGCTTATCTTGGGCTTCGCGCCGGGTCCCCCGGCGCATCTTCGTTCAACCCCCCGTTATGAAAGGAATGCAGATGACGACATCGGCGCCCCCTTCAACCCATATCGGGAAGCTGAACGTACGTCTCCTCGGTTCGCATGGCGCCAAACGCTGGCAAGTAGGGACCTGTCGATCCAAACGAATGTGACCGCTGCCGTCACCTCGTTGTCTCAAAGAATCGATATCAGGCCCGCGCTGCCGCCATGATCCGGCAATCAAAAGACCATATTGCCAAGGATTATGGGTTCCGGCCGACGCGCAAGTGGAGTCTCCACCCATGCATGAACCCAATGTTGACAGGACCAACGTCCATAAGCCCATCGTGATCGAGGTCGCCGGTGAGCCGCTCGGCGTCGTCGTCCAGGATGCCGAGAGCTATCGCTTCCTTGCGGTCAAGCTCCCTGCATTCGCCATCGACGGCCACACCTTCGAGAGCGTCGAAGCCGCCCGCATCGCTGCATCGCAAGTGCTGCGGATCAATGAGGGCGACGCCCCTTGAGGGGCGCGCCACTCCGGGCAAAAAAGCAAAGGCGGGCCGCGGCCCGCCTCTTTTTTGCCCTCGCGTCGTCAATCGTCGTTGGTGGCGTTGAGCTCTTCGGGTCGCCGTCCGTCGTCGTACCCGGGCTCGGCCGGCTCGGTGGCCGCCAGTGCCGCCTCGATCGCCTCGGCCATGGCCGCAACGTCGATGCGCTGCGCGCCGTCCAGCGCCTGCCGCTCGAGCTCGGCGGCAATTACCGTTTCGATGAGCGCGCGCCGGTCGAGCCGGGTATCCTCGCTCTCGGGTTCGTCAGCCATTGCCATCGATCGACAGTCCCTGCTCGTCGACCCGGATCTCGACGCCGGGGCGTGTTTCCTGCTGGTAGGTATAGATGCCGAAGATGACGACCACCGCCAGCAGCACGGCGATCACCAGATACAATCCGTTCCGGCTCATGGATGTTCCCCTGTTTAACCTGTCCGGGGGTATAACGCGTTGATCGCGCTCGCGGTTCAAGCAACCTGCGCGCAAAGGCCCTTGAGGGCCATGATGAACGCGGCAATGCCGCTGGCAAGGGGTCCCGAATTGTCGACGACCGTGGGCGCGATGCCCTCGGGCAGCGCCGGCCCTTCGCGGGCGAGCCGGGCGGCGATCTCGGCCTGCGTTTCCCGTCCACGCGCGGCGAGCCGCTGGGCGCGCAAGCCGATTTCGGCGGTCACCAGCACCACCTCGCAGCGCGCGAAGCGCTTCATCGCTTCCCCGATCACGTGCCGCGAGCCGTTGGCGACGACGATGCGCCCGAGCGCTACGTCCGTCGCGGCCGAGATGGGCAGTGCGTAGCTGAGGCCATGCGCCTGCCAGGAGAGCGAGAATCGCCCCGCCGCCTCGGCTTGCGCAAAGCTTTCGAGGTCCATGGTGTCATGGTCCTCGGCCTCCACATCGGCCTTGCGCGTCACGATGCGCCTGACGAAGACGAAGTTCGGATTGGTGCGCAGGGCCTCCTTCGCCCCGGCGATGAGCGTATCCTTGCCGACGCCGGAAGGCCCGACGACGAGGACGAGCGTGCCGGGTCCGGCCATCTCAGGCGACCCTGATGCCGGCGCGCCAGACGGCGCGCACCACCGGCTGTCCGCTGATGAGCGAGACCCGCACGAGGTCGGCGCGCTTGCCGGGCGCGATGACGCCGCGGTCGTCGAGCCCCGCTGCCTCGGCCGGATTGCGGGTGACAGTCGCCAGCGCCTGCGGCAGGGTGATGCTGTCGACCCGCTGCGGCAGGATGAATGCCGCCTGCATCAGTGCGAACGGCACGTAGTCGGAGCTGAGGACATCGAGCAGCCCCGCCCGCACCAGGTCCGTCGCCGAGATGTTGCCTGAATGCGATTGCCCGCGCACGACGTTCGGCGCGCCCATGAGGATGGCGAGCCCCGCGTCGTGCGCTGCTGCTGCCGCCTCCAGCGTCGTCGGGAACTCGGCGATGTCGACGCCGTCCTCGACGGCCTCCTCCACATGCTCGAGTGTCGCGTCGTCGTGGCTGGCGAGTGCGATGCCGAGCTCGTCGGCGAGCGCCACGATCGCGCGCCGGTTGGCGGCGGAATAGCGGTGGTGCTCCTCGAGCCGCGCGGCGATGAACGCCTCGAGCTCCTCGGGCGTGCGCCCGGCCTCGTACCACTTCTTGTATTCTTCGATGGTGCGGAACTGCCGCTGGCCGGGCGTGTGGTCCATCATCGAGGCGAGCTGCGTCGTCTCGTGCCGCGCGTAGGTCTCGAAGTGGTCGACCACGTCCTCGGTCGGCAGTTCGCAGCGCAGGTGCACGAGGTGCTCGGCCTTGAGCCGGTTCTCGTCGCGGCCGCGCCGGATAGCGCCGACCAGCCGCTCGACATGGATGCCCATGTCCCTGACGTCCGGCGAGGAGCCGATGCGCACCGCGTCGAACACCGTCGTGATGCCCGAGCCGATGATCTGCGCATCATGCGCGTGGAGGGCGGCCACCGGGTCCCAGTAGACGCCGGGGCGTGGCCGGTAGTGCCATTCGAGATGGTCGGTGTGCAACTCGACGAGGCCGGGGATCAGGTAGTCGCCCCCGAGGTCCTCGCCCGTCTCGCAGGCGCCTTCGTCGACCGAGGCGATGAGGCCGTCCGCGATGGCGAGCGATCCCTCGATCTCGCGGTCGGCAAGGACGATCCGGGCATTTCGCAGGGCGGAGGTCATCGGGCGGCTCCCTTGAGCGCGAAATCGGGGCCGCGCCGGAAGGCGTGGCCCGGCTCCGGCTCGACGAAGATCGAGACCGAATCGAGCACCATCTCGCCATTGAGCACCGGGCCGAACCAGGTCTCGGCCGCCGCGCGGATTTCGGGCGCGGCCGCCGGATCGAGGCGGTCCGTCAGCGTCATGTGGAAGCGGAACTGCTCGGCGACGTAAGGGTAGCCGTAGCGCTCCAGGAGTTCATGCTGGCGCGGCGTCAGCTTGCCGCCGGCGGTGCGCCGGGCCCGGTCCTTCTCGGAGAGCGGAGCGCGCAGCTCTTCCATCGCCTCCACGCAGGCCTGCGCGAAGCCGGTCAGTTCCTCGCTCTGCTCCCTGGGCACGATGGCGAGGAACCCGTCGATCGAGCGGATTTCCATCGGTCCCATCGAGAAGGGCGCATTGGCTCCGGCAAAGTCCGATACCGTCTCGGCGAGGTCGCTGACGTCCGCCTCCTCGCGCAGGCGCATCGGCGAGCGCAGCGTCGCATGGAAGCCGTAACGGTTGGGCGAGCCGGTGAAGTTGAGCAGCCGGTTGCGGTCCATGCCGGCCACCGGGCCGTCGAAGGTTTCGCCGGTCGCCGCGTCCCGGCCGAGCCAGATTGCGGCGCGCTCCCAGAGGGCACTGGTGGCGGGGGGCGCGTAGTAGACGGCGTAACGCTCGGCCATCGGTCTCTTCCGAATCTGCTTGGGAATGTCCTTTAAGAAACGTGGCCGCATATCCGACCCGCATGTCAACTTCTTGACAGTCGCGTGAGCGCTGGACTTGGGGTGTCCCGCCCGCCAATATCCCCGCCGTCCCGCCTTTTCCGAATCGTCGAGATGCCGATGGACCGGTCCCTCCTTCAAGAGCTCTTTTCGCATGCCGTGGCCGTGGCCCAGCCCGAGCGGGCGGTGCGCGACCATCTGCCGCCGCCTCCCAAAGGCAGGACGATCGTGGTTGGCGCCGGCAAGGCCTCGGCACAGATGGCCCGCGCCTTCGAGCAAGCCTGGCAGGGCCCCCTCACCGGTCTCGTCGTTACCCGCTACGGCTATGCCTGCGCGTGCGAGCGTATCGAGATCGTCGAGGCCGCCCATCCGGTGCCCGATGAAGCCGGCTACCTCGCCGCCCGCCGTCTGATGGAAATGGTCTCCGGCCTCGGACCGGACGACCTCGTTGTCGCCCTCGTTTCCGGCGGCGGCTCCTCGCTGCTGCCTGCGCCCGCGCCCGGCCTGACGCTTGCCGATGAGCAGGCGGTCAACAAGGCGCTCCTCGCCTCGGGCGCGCCGATCGGGGTGATGAACCTCATCCGCAACCAGTTCTCGACCATCAAGGGCGGACGGCTCGCCGCCCGGGCGGCGCCGGCGCGGGTGGCAACCCTCGTCGTCTCCGACGTGCCGGGCGACGATCCGGCGGTGGTGGCATCGGGCCCGACCATCGCACTCGGCCAGTCGCGCGATCTCGCGCGCAAATATGCCGGGCTCTATGGTCTTGATCTGCCCCCACCCGCCGCCGCGCTCCTCGCCGGCGAGGACAATCTCGCGCCCCTGCCGGGCGATCCGCGCCTTGCCGGCAATACCGTGGCGACCATCGCCTCGGCCGCGATCTCGCTCGCCGCCGCCGCCGATCTCGCCCGCGAGCGCGGTGTCGAGGCGGCGATCCTGTCCGACGCGGTCGAGGGGGAATCGCGCGAGGTCGCCCGCGTCCACGCCGCCATCGCCCGCGAGGTCGCGACCCGCAACCGGCCCTTCGCCAAGCCCGTCGTGCTGCTCTCGGGCGGCGAGACGACGGTGACGCTGCGCGGCACGGGCAGGGGCGGGCGCAATGCCGAGTTCCTTCTCTCGCTCGCCATCGCCATCGACGGGCTCGAGGGCATCACGGCGCTCGCCGCCGACACCGACGGTATCGACGGGTCCGAGGACAATGCGGGTGCCTTCGTCGATGGCACCAGCGCGCAGCGCATGCGCCGCGCCGGCATCGACCCCCTCGCGGCGCTGGCCGACAATGACGCCTACGCTGCGTTCGCCGCCATCGGTGACCTGCTTGTCACCGGACCGACGGGCACGAACGTCAACGACTTCCGCGCGATCGTGGTGCGGTAGGGCACCGCGATATAGCGGCTCCGTCGCCTCCCTCGAGGGTGGGGGTGGTTCGATTGGTCCACTGAGGGACCCTCAAACCCCAATCCGTCCCTTGAGGTGAGGCGATCAAAAGGCATGGCGGCACCTCCACCCCGCCACACATTTCTTCCGGAATCCTAACACACCGCTTCACAGTCCCGTGCCGATCTGCTCTATGGAGCGCGCTTCGAAACGGGAGGACTTAAAGCCCATGGCCAAGAGGAAGATCGCCGTCGTCGGCGTCGGCAAGATCGCGCAGGACCAACACCTGCCGGTGATCGACAAGAGCGACGATTTCGAGCTGGCCGCGACCGTCTCGACCCGCGGCGTCGGCCACCGCGACGTTCCCGTCTTCCGCACTCCGGCCGAGTTCTATGCGGCCATGCCTGAAGTAAGGCTCGTCTCCATCTGCACCCCTCCGGGTGTGCGCCATGCCTATGTGCGCGAGGCGCTCGATGCCGGCATGGACGTGATGATGGAAAAGCCCCCGACCCCGACCATTTCCGAGCTCGACGACCTCGTCGCCTATGCCAGGGCCAAGGGGCGCGTGCTCTACCAGACCTGGCACTCGCGCTACAACGCCGCCGTCGACCGCGCCCGCGACATCCTTGCCGCCGATGGGGTCAAGTCCGTGCGCATCGACTGGCGTGAGAGCGTCCGCAAGTGGCATCCGGGGCAGGACTGGGTCTGGGAGCCGGGCGGCTTCGGCGTCTGCGATCCCGGCATCAACGCCCTCTCGATCTTCACCAAGATCATGCCGTTCCCGGTGTTCGTCGAAAGCGCAAAACTCTCGTTTCCCGCCAACCGGCAGACCCCGGTCGACGTCGAGATCGTCTTCAAGTCCGGCGAGGTGCACAAGCCGCAGATGAGCGCCGGCTTCAACTGGCTAGAGGAGTCCGGCGAGATCTGGACGATCGCCATCGAGACGGTCAAGGGCGACGAGTTGAAGCTCGAGAAGGGCGGCACGGTGCTGCGCGTCAACGGCGAGGTCGCCCTCGAGGCGCCTTCCGAGGAGTACGAGCGCATCTACGAGCGCTTCGCCACCCTCCTCGACAAGGGCGAGAGCGAGGTCGACGGCGCGCCGCTCCGGCTCACCGCCGACGCATTCCTTCTCGGCGCCCGTATCAATACCGACCCGTTCGAGTGGTAGGGGGGGTCCCCTCCCCTTTGAGGGAAGGGGGAGTTGGGAGGCATCGGCGGCCAACTGGCCTACGAACTAACCCTCCGCCGCCGGGGGCCGGCCCCGGCCGGTCACACTGTGGAACTGTTCGAGCGTCGGACGGATCTCGGTGATGCAATAGGGCGCCATCACGGTGTCGCCGGCGATGGCGACCGCGTCGTCCATGTCCTTGGCCTCGATGACGAGGAAGCCGCCGAGGAACTCCTTGGTCTCCATGAAAGGGCCGTCCGTGCGGCTGAGCCTGCCGCCTTTCATGCGCACGACTGTCGCGGTCTCAGGCGGCTGGAGCGGCTGGGCGAGGATGAGGTGCCCGCGATCGCGCAGGCTCCAGTCCTCCTCGATGGTGGTATCGGTCATGCGACGGTCGTCCTCGGGCGAGAGCGAGGACATGGCCTCGGCGTCGATATAGATGAGGCAAACGAACTTCATGCTGAGTGCTCCTGCATTGGTTGGCAGGATTAGTCGTTGAAGTTTGCAAAATTCGACATTTACGTCGGGAGGATTTTGATCGTCAGCGTCCCGCCCGCGTCAACCTGTCGAGTTCGCCTTCGCCGAGCTTCAACCGCACGCCCTTTGCGAGGCTTTCCAGTTGCTTGACCGAGGTTGCCGAGGCGATGGGCGCCGTCACCCCCGGCTGCGCGACCAGCCAGGCGAGCGCCACTTCCGCCGGCGTCGCCTCGTGCGCGGCCGACACCTCGTCGAGCGCGGCAAGGATGCGCATGCCCTTCTCGTTCATGTATTTTTCCATGCGCGCCCCGCGCGGGCTCTTGTCGAAATCCTCCGCCGAGCGGTACTTGCCGGTCAGGAACCCCGCCGCCAGGCTGAAATAGGGGATGATGCCGATGTCCTCCTTGATGGCGAGCTCCTGCAGCTCTCCCTCGAAGACATCGCGCTCGTAGAGGTTGTAGAGCGGCTGCTCGCTCTCGTAGCGGGTCAGCGATTTGATCACCGCCGTTTCCAGTGCTTCGCGGATCTGCGCCGGCGTGAAGTTGGAGGAGCCGATGACCCGCACCTTTCCGGCGCGGATGAGGTGGTCATAGGCCTCGAGCGTTTCCTCCTGCGGCGTGTCGGGATCGGGCCTATGGCTCTGGTAGAGGTCGATGTAGTCGGTCTGCAGGCGCTTCAAGGAATCCTCCACCGCCTCGCGGATATAGGCGGCCTTGAGGCCTTTCCTATCGGGCGCCATCTCTGAGCCGACCTTGGTGAAGATGTGGACGCTCTCGCGGTTGCCGCGGGCCTTGAGCCAATTGCCGATCAGCGTCTCGGATTTGCCCTTGCCGTAGACATCGGCGGTGTCGATGGCGGTGAAGCCGTGGTCGACGAAGGCATCGAGGATGGCAAAGCCTGTCGGCTCGTCCACCGTCCAGCCGAAGACGTTGCCGCCGAGCACCAGCGGTTCGATGACGAGTTCAGAGCGGCCAAGCGGGCGGCGGTCCATGATTGCGTCCTTTCCAGTAGCCTCGAATGGCAAACGCCGGCGGCGTTCGATGGTTCGCGTCAATCCGCCGGCCGGCGCGGAGCGCAATAGGCAAGGGCGGAGTTGATGGCGTAGAGGGAGCCGTCGAGCGGGATGTGGTTGCGCGAAAGACTAGCGCGTCCGCCCGGATCGAGGAAGGCCGCCGCCCCCTGTTTCAGCCCGTCAAGCAGCCATTCCAGGTCGCCGGCGAGCCGGGCGCCGTAACCGGCCGAGTTCGGCTCGCCCGAGAAACCCCGCTCCTCCTTGTCGACGGTGATCCGCCATTTGCCGATGTCGGCGGCCGCAAGGCTCGTATGGACATAGAGCCCGACGGTGAAATCGTCCTCGCAGCGCACCGCAAGGCAGGCGAACTCGTCGGGAGCGGAATCGAGCGCGCAGCCCATCGTCGCGCGGTCACCCTCGCCTGGCAGCGGCGAATAGCTCCAGCCCTCGCGCTGCGCGGCCGCAGGCAATGTTGCCGCTAGGCTTAAAGCCATGATCACTGCGCGCCGCATCGCTCTCCCTCAGCTCTTCGGCTCGACGAGGTCCCACCGGTTGCCATAGAGGTCCTCGAACACGGCGACCGTACCATAGGGCTCGCGCCGCGGCGCCTCGAGAAAGCGCACGCCTTCCGCCGCCATCGCCTCGTGGTCACGCGCGAAGTTGTCGGTCACAAGGAAGAAGCCGACCCGCCCGCCTGTCTGGTTGCCCACCACATCCGCCTGCCGCTGCCCGTCGGCGCGGGCAAGCAGCAGCCGCGCGCCGGTCCCATCGGCCGGGCCGACAGTCACCCAGCGCTTGCTGCCGCCGAGGTCGGTATCGGAAAAAAGGGCGAAACCCAGTTTTTCACAGTAAAACGCGATCGCCTCGTCGTAGTCGGCGACGACCAGGGCGACCGTGGCGATGGATTGGGGCATAGCTCGCTGATTTCCTGATGTTTTCTGCCTCACCGGCGGATCCCGGAGCATCGGCTGCACGATGCCGTCCGGGGTTATCCAAGCCGATTCCGAACTTCGGGGAAAGTCATCCAAGCGTCACCCGAACGCCATCGGGTTGACCAACTGGTCAAAGTCCCCATTGCGCACCGAACCAAAAGCGGCTTTTCTGTCCACCAAGCTGGCGGGGCACGAACCCTGCCAGCGCATTCAGGAAACGGGAGACCATTCATGCACTCTTCACTGACCCGCATCGCGGCGGCGCTCGTTGCCACGACGATGCTCGCCGGTGTGGCCAATGCCGAAACGCTGCGCTGGGCGCGCGCCTCGGATTCGCTGACCCTCGATCCGCATTCGCAGAACCAGGGCGTGACGCACACGCTCGGCCACCATATCTACGAGACGCTTCTCGACCGCGACGTCGACGGCAACCTGCAGCCGCGCCTCGCCACCGAATGGTACCTCAAGGAAGGCGACCCGACGGTCTGGGTCTTCAAGCTGCGTGAAGGCGTGACCTTCCACAACGGCAATCCCTTCACCGCCGACGACGTGGTGTTCTCGATCGAGCGGGCCAAGTCGGAACACTCCAACATGCGCCAGCTCCACGCCGAGGTGGAGTCGGTCTCGGCCGTCGACGACTATACCGTCGAGTTCCAGATGGTTGGCCCGGCTCCGATCTACCCCAACAACGTCACCAACACCTTCATCATGGACCGCGAATGGTCCGAGGAGCACGACCTGCAGGAAGTGCAGGATTTCGCTGCCGGCGAGAGCAACTATGCCGTGCTCAACGCCAACGGCACCGGGCCCTATGTGCTCACCTCCCGCGAGGTCGACGTGCAGACGGTCCTGACCGCCTATGAAGACCACTGGGCCGAGGAGGCTCCGCAGGTCACCGAGATCATCTACCTGCCGATCGCCGACGCCGCCACGCGCGTCGCCGCGCTCCTTTCGGGCGACGTCGACCTCGTCCAGGACGTGCCGGTGCAGGATATCGAGCGCCTGTCCTCGACCGATGGCATCAAGGTGGAGAGCGGCCCCGAGAACCGCGTCATCTACTTCGGCTACCGGTTCGGCGAGGAGCCGCTGAAGTCCTCCAACATCACCGACTCCAACCCCTTCAACAATCCGCTGGTGCGCGAGGCCATGGAGCTGGCTCTCGACCGCGATGCCATCCGCCAGGTCGTGATGCGCGGCAACTCGATCCCGACCGGCATCGCCACCCCGCCGTTCGTCAACGGCTGGACCGAGGAGCTCGACGCCTATCCGCCCGCCAATGTCGAGCGCGCTCGCGAGCTGATGGCCGAGGCCGGCTATCCGGACGGCTTCACCGTCACTCTCGATACCCCCAACAACCGCTACGTCAACGACGAGGCGATCTCGACCGCGTTCGTCGGCATGCTCGGCCAGATCGGCATCCAGGTGACACTGGCTTCGCGTCCCATCGCCGAGCACTCCCCGCTGATCCTGGCCAACGAGACGGACTTCTATCTCTTGGGCTGGGGCGTGCCGACCTTCGACTCGGCCTATGTCTTCAACGATCTCGTCCACTCCAAGACCGAGACGCACGGCACCTACAATGTCGGGCTTTATTCCAACCCCGAGCTCGACGAGAAGATCATCTCGCTCGGCACCGAGACCGATCTCGACGTGCGCAACCAGACGATCGCCGAGATCTGGGAGGTGGTGAAGGCCGACCGCGTGCTGCTGCCGGTGCACAACCAGGTGCTGAACTATGCCATGCGCGAGAACATCAACCTGGCCGTCCATCCCGAGGACCAGCCGCGCATGACCACGGTCACCTTCTCGGAATAATCCGGACCTGAAGCCAAGGCCGCCGCGCAGCCCCGTTCGGGAACGCTGCGCGGCGGTTCTCAATTTGGAGAGTGCCGCGCATGCTGGCCTTCATCCTGCGACGCCTCGGGCAGTCCGTGCTCGTCATGCTGGTCGTCGCCTTCATCGCCTTCATGGTCTTCCGATATGTCGGCGATCCGGTCGTCTCGATGGTCGGCCAGGATGCCACCATCGGCGACATCGAGGAGCTGCGGGGACGCCTGGGTCTCAACGATCCCTTCTACGTGCAGTTCGCCCGCTTCGTGGGCAACGCGCTGCAGGGCCAGTTCGGCATCTCCTACCGCCTGCAGCAGCCGGTGAGCCAGTTGATCCTCGAGCGCCTGCCGGCAACGATCGAGCTCGCCTTTGCCTCCTCGTTCATCGCCCTTGTCTTCGGCGTCATGCTCGGCATCTATACCGCCTTGAAGCCGCGCGCCTTTTCGACGGCAGTGGTCATGACCATCTCGCTCGTCGGGGTGTCGCTGCCGACCTTCCTCATCGGCATCGGGCTCATCTACCTCTTCGCGGTCGAGCTGCAGGTGCTGCCCTCGTTCGGCCGGGGAGAGGTCGTCAACCTCGGCTGGTGGCGCACGGGGCTCCTCACCGAATCCGGCTGGCGCTCGCTGATCCTGCCGGCGATCACCCTCTCGCTCTTCCAGCTCACCCTCATCATGCGCCTCGTGCGCGCCGAAATGCTCGAAGTGATGCGCACCGACTATATCCGCTTCGCCCGCGCCCGCGGTCTCTCGCAGCGGGCGATCAATTTCGGCCATGCGCTGCGCAACACGCTGGTGCCGGTCATCACCATCGCCGGCCTGCAGCTGGGCTCGGTCATCGCCTTCGCCATTATCACCGAGACGGTGTTCCAGTGGCCGGGCGTCGGCTCGCTCTTCGTCAATTCCGTGCAGGTCGTCGACGTGCCGGTGATGGCCGCCTATCTTGTCTTCGTGGCGCTGGTCTTCGTCGTCATCAACCTCATCGTCGACATCCTCTACTTCATCGTCGATCCGCGCCTGCGAGACGGCGCGCGCACCGGGAGATAGCTCGTGACCGACCTGCCCCATTCCCCCGAGCAGCCGGTACCCGCCCGCGCCTCGCGCTTTGCGACTTTCTGGCGTTCGGACCTCGTCTGGTCGTACCGGCATTCGCCGGTCACCATCGTCGCCTCGATCGTCGCATTGGCGCTGGTCCTCATGGCCGTGCTCGCGCCCTGGATCGCCCCCTACAACCCGTTCAACCCGGCGACCCTCAACCTCATGGACGGCATGACGCCGCCCAATTCCGCCTCCTACACCGGCCGCTATTTCCTCTTCGGCACAGACAACCAGGGGCGCGACGTGCTGTCGACCATCATGTACGGCTCGCGCGTCTCGCTCTTCGTCGGAGTGTTGGCGACGCTCTTTGCCATGCTGCTGGGCGTCGGCCTCGGGCTCGTCGCCGGCTATGTCGGCGGCTTCGTGGACGCGGTCATCATGCGCATCGCAGACGTGCAGCTTTCTTTCCCGGCGATCCTCATCGCGCTCCTCATCTTCGGCGTGGCGCGCGGCATCATCCCCCCCAACCAGCAGGAGGGGGCGGCGATCTGGGTGCTGATCATCGCCATCGGGCTGGCCAACTGGGCCCAGTTCGCCCGCACCGTACGCGGCGCGACGATGGTTGAACGGCAGAAGGATTATGTGGCGGCGGCCCGCATCCTCGGGGTCAATCCGTTCATCATCCTGCTGCGGCACGTGCTGCCCAACGTCCTGGGCCCCGTGCTCGTCATCGGCACCATCGGGCTGGCCCTCGCCATCATCGAGGAGGCGACGCTCTCCTATCTCGGCGTCGGCGTGCCGCCGACCCAGCCTTCGCTTGGAACGCTCATCCGCATCGGCCAGCAGTTCCTGTTCTCGGGGGAGTGGTGGATCCTGCTCTTTCCCGCAATCGCCCTCGTGCTGCTCGCGCTCTCGGTCAACCTCCTCGGTGACTGGCTGCGCGATGCCCTCAATCCGAAGCTGCGCTGATGACCGAACCCGTCCTTTCCGTAAAGAACCTCGTCGTCGAGTTCCCCTTCCGGGATGACGTCTTCCGCGCCGTCGACGATATCTCGTTCGAGATCATGCCGGGCGAGGTGGTGGGCGTCGTCGGCGAATCCGGCGCCGGCAAGTCGATGACCGGCGCCGCCGTGATCGGCCTCATCGAGCGGCCCGGTCACATCGCGTCCGGCGAGATCCGCCTGAAGGGCGAGCGCATCGACAACCTGCCGGAGGAGGCCAAGGCGAAGCTGCGCGGCCGGCGCATCGGCATGGTCTTCCAGGACCCGCTGACCAGCCTCAACCCGCTCTATACCGTCGGCCGGCAGCTCATCGAGACGATCCGCACCCACCTGCCGCTCTCGGAGGCGCAGGCGCGGCAGAAGGCCATCGACCTTCTCGCCGAGGCGGGCATTTCCAAGGCCGCCGAGCGCATCGACAGCTATCCGCATCAGTTCTCGGGCGGCATGCGCCAACGCGTCGTCATTGCGCTCGCCATCGCCGCCGAGCCCGAGCTCATCATCGCCGACGAGCCGACCTCGGCGCTCGACGTCTCGGTGCAGGCCCAGATCATCAAGGTTCTGAAGAAGCTCTGCGCCAGCCATGGCGCCGCGGTGATGCTCATCACCCACGACATGGGCGTCATCGCCCAGACCGCCGACCGCATGATCGTGATGCACCATGGCCGGATCGTCGAGACGGGCACCGTTGGCGACATTATCCGGCGCCCCCGCGAGCCCTATACGATCAAGCTCATCGACTCGATCCCCACCATTTCGAGGAAGGAAGGCGAGGCGGCACCCGCTCCCGCGGCGGCCAACGACGACCGCGCCTTCGTCGAGATCCGGCACCTCGTGCGCGATTTCGAGCTCGGCCGTTCCGCCTTCACCCGCCTGCTGCCGGGCAAGGTCGAGATCTTCCGCGCCGTCAACGACGTCTCGTTCTCGATCCGCAAGGGCGAGACCTTCGGGCTCGTCGGAGAATCGGGCTCGGGCAAGTCGACCTGCGCCAAGATGATCGTCGGCCTCCTGCGGCCGACGTCCGGCTCGATTCATGTCGACGGCCACGATGTCTGGGCCGGTGCCCACGGGCACCGCGAGCGGCGCCGGCGCGTGCAGATGATCTTCCAGGACCCGTACGCCAGCCTCAATCCGCGCTGGCGCGTGGCCGATATCGTTGCCGAGCCGATGAAGACCCTCGGCATCGCCCGCAACCGCTCCGAGGTCCAGGACCGCGTCGCGGACCTCTTGACCAAAGTGCGGCTCGACCCGTCGGCGATGAGGAAGTTCCCGCACGAGTTCTCCGGCGGCCAGCGCCAGCGCATCGCCATCGCCCGCGCGCTTTCCAGCCAGCCCGAGTTCATCGTCTGCGATGAGCCGACCTCGGCCCTCGACGTCTCCGTGCAGGCGCAGGTCCTCGACTTGATGAGCGCCCTGCAGGAGGAGTTCGGCCTCACCTATCTGCTTATCAGCCACAACCTGGCGGTCGTGCGGCAGATGTCGAGCGCCGTCGGTGTGCTGCACAACGGCGTGCTGGTGGAGTCGGGCCCGGTCGACGCCATCTTCGACAGCCCGCAGGCGGACTATACGAAGATGCTGCTCGACGCGGTGCCGGATATCTCCAAGGTCGCCTAGCAGTGTCGGCGCCTAGCTGAAGGCCCTCGCACCACCTTTCCCTGGGGGAGAGGTGGTGTGTAGCGCGCCGGGTGAGGGGGCTTTCTCCCTACAAAGCTAGACCTCCACCCGCCGCCCCTCCCGCGCCGACATGAGCAGCGCGTCGATGAGCCGGTGCACCTCCAGTGCCGTGCGCCCGTTCGAGAGCGGTCGGCGGCCGGTGCGGATGGCCTGGAGAAAATCGGCGATCAGCGCCTGGTGCCAATCGAAGGGGAAGGCCATGGGGTCGGCGCCGCCACCACCCTCGCTTGGCTCTCCGATGCTCTCGTGTCGGCCGTCGAGCCAGGAGACCGTCAGCGTGCCGGCCGCGAGCGTCGCGCTCGCCTTGTCGAAGTTGAGGGTGAGGCTTTCCGGTCCGCCCGGATAGTTGGCCGTCGTGGCCATCAGCGCACCCGCGGCGCCGTTCGCGAACGCGAGGCCGGCCGAAACGAAATCCTCGGTTTCCATGCGATGGAGCCCCGTCGTCGCCGCGAGCGCCACGACCTCACGCACCGGACCGGCCAGCGAGAGCATCAGATCGAGCGAGTGGATCGCCTGCGTGATCAACACGCCGCCGCCGTCCTGGGCGAGCGTGCCGCGTCCCGGCTTGTCGTAGTAGCCCTCCTGCGGCCGCCACCAGGGCACGACGAGGTGCACGGCCTGCAACGCCCCATAACGCTTTTCCGCAACCGCCGCGGCCAGCGCCTGTGAGGCGGCGCGGAAGCGGTGCTGGAAGACGATGCCGAGGGTGACGCCCGCCGCCTCGCAGGCCGAGACGATCCGTTCGGCCGTAGCGGTCGTCCGCTCCACCGGCTTTTCCATGAGGATGTGCTTGCCCGCCTTCGCGGCGGCAGTGACGATCTCCTCGCGCGCGTTGGGCGGCGTGAGGACGAGCAAGGCATCGATGTCCGGGTCGTAGAGCAGCGCATCGAGGCTCTCGGCCGGCGGGAAGCCGTATTCGGCGCAGAACGCCTCGCGCGCGGCCTTGTCCCGCCGGTAGACGCCGCGCACCGCGACCTCGTCCCCGAGCGCCACGAGCGCCAGCGCGTGCGGCTTGGCGCCCATACCGGCTCCGACCAGGCCGAGCCCGATCCTGCCCCGTTCATCGGCCATTCAGATGCTCCTCCTATGCTCGTCCCGAACTGCCCGATAGGGCATACATCACCGGGGACACTCATGAGAATAGCCGCTGTTCTGGGCGCAATCCTTCTTGCCGCCGGCATCGCGCTCGCCGGCTGGTTCGTTGGCGCCTCGCTCGTCGAAAGCCGCGCGCCGCTACGCGTCGTGACAGTCAAGGGTCTCTCCGAGCGCGACGTCGAGGCCAATCTGGGCTTCTGGCCTATCCGGTTCGTCGCGACCGGCGCGACGCTTGAAGCGGCCCGCGCCGGCCTCGAGCAATCCGAGCGCGCCGTCTACGCGTTCCTCGAAGAGCGCGGCTTTGCCGAGGAGGAGATCCAGGTGCAGAACGTCCTCGTCGAGGACCGCGCCGCCGGCTACAACGCCGGCTCGACGCCCGACGAGTTTCGCTTCGTTTTGACTGAAGACATGCTGGTCACCACCGACCGCGTGCGCGACCTCGCCGACGCTTCCCGTTCGGTCGCCGATCTCCTGCGGCAGGGCGTGGTGTTCTCGTCCGACGCGTACACGGCCGGCGCGTCCTTCGTCTTTACCGGCATCAACGACCTCAAATCCGAGATGCTGACGGAAGCAACGCAGCGCGCCCGCGAAACCGCCGAGCAGTTCGCCCGCGAGTCCGGCGCCGTCGTCGGCGACATCCAGAACGCCAATCAGGGTGTCTTCGAGATCCTGCCCGCCGTCGAGATTCCCAACGACCGGCCGGAAAAGCAGATCGGCAAGAAAGTGCGCGTGGTGACGACCATCACCTATTCGCTGGTGGATTGAGGCGGTTCGGGTGGCACCAACTCCGCCTGCTCCCCTCCCCTCGAGGGGAGGGAGGCGCACTGTGCACGTGGACTATCCTGCGGGTCGCAGACTTACCCGATCCGCCGGCCGCTCGTCTTGTCGAACGGATGCAGCGCGGCTTCCGGCAGGTAGAAGGCGATCTCCTCGGTCTCGCCGAACGGGGCGCGGCCCTGGACGACGACGATGACGATCTGGTCTGTGCCGGTCATGCGCACATAGACGTGGCTTTCCCCGCCGACGGGCTCGATGAGCTCGACAGTGCCCTTGAGCGCGATGGCGGCGCCTGCCGGCTGGTCAAGGACGATGGCGTCGGGACGCACGCCGATGACGTCGGCTTGGGCCGGCAGCGAGGCAGGCAGGGACACGCCCGGCCGCTCGCGCAGCACCGCGGTCTCGAAGATGTTCATCGGCGGCGAGCCGATGAAACCGGCGACGAACAGCGAGGCAGGCTTCTCGTAGAGCTCGACGGGCTTGCCCACCTGCTCGATGCGCCCGGCGTTCATCACCACCAGCCGGTCAGCCAGCGTCATCGCCTCGAGTTGGTCATGGGTGACGTAGACGCTGGTGGTCTTGAGGCTGCGCTGGATGCGCTTGATCTCGATGCGCATCTGGCCGCGCAGTTTGGCGTCGAGGTTGGAGAGCGGCTCGTCGAAAAGGAAGGCCTTGGGGTGCCGCACGATGGCGCGCCCCATGGCGACGCGCTGGCGCTGCCCGCCCGAGAGCTGGCGCGGCTTTCTCTCGAGGAACGGCTCGATCTCGAGGATGCGGGCGGCTTCCGTCACGCGCTTGTCGATCTCCGGGCGCGGCGTGCCGCGGTTCTTGAGGCCGTATTCGAGGTTGCCGCGCACGCTCATGTGCGGGTAGAGCGCGTAGTTCTGGAAGACCATGGCGATGTCGCGCTCGGCCGGCTCCTTGCGGTTGACCACGTCCCCACCGATGGAAACCGTGCCCTCGGTGATCGTCTCGAGCCCGGCGATCATGCGCAGAAGCGTCGATTTCCCGCAGCCCGAGGGGCCGACGAGCACCACGAGCTCGCCGTCCTCGATGGAAAGGTCGAGGCCATGGATGGCGGTCACGTTTCCGGGATAGATCTTCTTGACCCCGGAAATGTCGATGTTTGCCATGGGTTACTTCTCCGTTTCGATGAGGCCTTTGACGAAGAGGCGCTGCATGAAGATGACGACGAGGACGGGCGGCAGCAGCGCCAGCACCGTGGCGGACATGATGAGGTTCCACATCGGGTCGGTCTCGGCGGTCGCCGCCATCTGCTGCACGCCCATCATCAGGGTGAAATATTCTTCGCGCGTCGTGACCAGCACCGGCCAGAGATACTGCACCCAGCCGTAGATGAACAGGATGACGCAGAGCGCCGCTATGTTGGTTCGGCTCAGGGGCAGCAGCACGTCGATGAAGAATTTGATCGGTCCGGCCCCGTCCACCCGCGCCGCTTCCATCAGTTCGTCCGGCACCGTCATGAAGAACTGCCGGAAGAGGAAGGTGGCGGTCGCCGAGGCGATGAGCGGAATGGTCAGGCCCGCGTAGGAGTTGAGCAGGCCGAGGCTCGCCACGACTTCGAACGTCGGGATGATGCGCACCTCGACGGGCAGCATCAGCGTGATGAAGATGATCCAGAAGGCGACGAGCCGGAACGGGAACTTGAAATAGACGATGGCATAGGCCGAGATGATCGAGATGACGATCTTGCCGGCCATGATGATGACGGCCATCCAGGTCGAGTTCCACAGCATCACCCAGAAGGGCGGCCGTCCGGGCGAAGGGCGGGTGAGGACATTTATGAGGTTGGGGATGAGCTGGTCGCCCGGCCAGAGCGGCGTGGTGAAGCCGAGCGTCTGCTGCGTGTGGGTCATCGCGATGATGGCCACATAGACCGGGAAGATGACGAGGGCGACGCCCAGCACCAGCGTCAGGTGCGTCAGGATCGTGAGGAGCGGGCGGTTTTCGACCATTGGCGGCGCCTCAGTACTGCACGCGCCGTTCCACGTAGCGGAACTGCACGATGGTGAGCAGGATGACGAACAGCATCAGCAGCACCGACTGCGCCGACGAGGAGCCGAGATTGAGCCCAATGAATCCATCGGCATAGACCTTGTAGACCAGCGTGTTGGTGGCCTGGTTCGGGCCGCCATGGGTGGTGCCCGCAATGATGCCGAAGGTGTCGAACATGGTATAGTTGACGTTGATGATGAAGAGAAAGAACGTCGTGGGCGAGAGCAGCGGCAGCATGATGGTGAGGAACCGCTTGAACGGCCCGGCCCCGTCGATGGCCGCTGCTTCCGTCAGCGATTGCGGCACCGACTGCAGGCCGGCAAGGAAAAAGAGGAAATTGTAGGAAATCTGCTTCCAGGCCGCCGCGAGGATGATGAGGATCATCGCGTGGGTGCCGTTGAGGTTGTGGTTCCAGGCAACCCCGAACACGCGCAGCACATAGGAGAGCGCGCCGGTGCTGGTGTTGAACATGAACCACCAGAGGACGCCCGCGACGACCGGAGCCACCGCGTAGGGCCATACCAGAAGCGTCGAATAGGCGTTGGCGCCGCGGATGAGGCGGCTGACGGCCATCGCGAAGAGCAGCCCCAGCCCCATGGAAATGACCGTGACGGCGGCCGCGAAGACGATCGTGCGGCTGATCGAGGCGAGGTAGAGCGGATCCTGCAGCAGGCGCGTATAGTGGGCGAACCCGACGAAGCTCGTCGAGAGCCCGAACGGATCCTGTCGCTCGAAGGAGGCCTTGATCGCCTGGGCGGCCGGCCAGATGAAAAACACCAGCGTGATCAGCAATTGCGGTGCGATGAACGCATAGGGCAACGCCTTGTTCGGAAAGGTGGTGCGCTTGGTCTCCATGCTCGCTCGCCGGTGCCTCCGTTGCGTATAGAGAAGGGCCGGCCCGCCGGGCCGGCCCTCCGCCGATGTGAGGTGGTTACTGCGCGTTGGCGGCTTCGAATTCGCGCAGGATCTGGTTGCCGCGCTCGACGGCCGAATCCAGCGCTTCCTGGGCGGTCTTGTCGCCGCTCAGCACGGCCTGCAGCTCCTCGTCGACCACGGTGCGGATCTGCGGCATGTTGCCGAAGCGCACGCCCTTGGAATTTTCGGTCGGCGGATTGAGGTTGATCTGGCGGATGGCGATGTCGGAGCCCGGATTGGCCTCGTAGTAGCCCTGCTCCTGGCTGAGCTCATAGGCCGCCGTGGTGACCGGCAGGTAGCCGGTGGCCTGATGCCAGGCGGCCTGCACTTCGGCCGACGAGAGGTAGGTGAGGAACTCGGCAACGCCTTCGTATTCGGCATCCTCGTGCCCGTTCAGCACCCAGAGCGTCGCGCCGCCGATGATCGAGTTTTGCGGAGCTCCCTCCACATCGCCGAACACCGGCAGCATGCCGAAGCCGACTTCGAATCCGTCGGCATTGGCCAGAACGCCCGCGCGCGAGGCCGAGGAGTTCATGTAGATGGCGCATTCGCCCGAGTAGAATTTGGGCGCGTTGTCTGCGCCACCGGCCGGCCCGCCATAGGAGTAGATGCCGGCATCCTGCCATTCCTTGAGCTTCTCCCAGAGGCGCACGGCAATCTCGTGGTTGAAGGTGAGCTCGCTGGAAAGGCCGCCGAAGCCGTTCTCGAGCGTGCCATAGGGCACGTTGTGGAGAGCCGAGAGGTTCTCGGTGCCGAGCCAGGTGCCGGTGTAGGCCATGACGAAACCGCACTGGGCTGCGCCGGAGTCGATGATCTGCTGCGAGAACGATTCGACCTCTTCCCAGGTCGTGGGCGGGGTTTCCGGATCAAGGCCGGCCGCCTCGAACACGTCCTTGTTGTAGTAGAGGATCGGCGTGGAGGAGTTGAAGGGCATGGAGAGCATGTTGCCTTCGGTGTCGGTGTAGTAGCCGGTCACCACGGGCAGATAGTCGCTCGGGTCGAAGTTCGAGCCGTGGTCGGCCATCAGCTGGTAGACGGGGTAGACGGCGCCCTTGGCGGCCATCATCGTGCCGGTGCCGACTTCATAGACCTGGACGATATGCGGCTGCTCGCCGGCGCGGAACGCGGCGATGGTGTTGACGAGCGATTCCTCGTACTCGCCGCGGTAGGACGGCACCACGACGTAGTCGGACTGGCTGGCGTTGAAATCGGCGGCGATCTGCTCGAGGCGCTCGCCGAGCTCGCCGCCCATGGAATGCCACCAGGCGATTTCGGTCTGGGCGAAGGCGACGCTTGAGGCAAGCGAAACGGCAAGGGCTGCAAGCCCGGCCGCGAGGGTCGTACGTACCATTGTTTTCTCCCTTGAGGACGATTTCCCAGTAAGGATCGTCGAGTTCCGCCTATCCGTCTTGGCGCGGCTTGCGCGGAACGGATAGCTTGTCAGAGTTGCGGGCGAGGTCAAGACGAAATCTTCCGAAACAAATATGACAAAGAACGAAACTCGATCCGCGTGAGCCCTTGCGCCGGAAGGCGATCCTGCCCAGCGCCGGCGCCGGTCTAAAGGCGGCCCATTACAGACGGGTGACGATCGGGTGACGGTATTATGACGGGGTGCCGAGAGCGTCGGTCGGCTCCGGTGCGACCTCTTCCAGCTCGATCAGTACTCCGTCGAAATCCTTGGGATGGATGAAGAGCACCGGCAGGCCGTGGGCGCCCTTGCGCGGGCTGCCGTCTCCGAGAATGCGCGCCCCGGCTTCGGTCAGGCGCCGCGCCGCCGCGGCGATGTCGGGTACCTCGAAGCAGACGTGATGCATGCCGCCGGACGGGTTCTTTTCGAGGAATCCGGCGATGGGGGAACCGGGGCCGAGCGGAGCCATCAGCTCGACCTTGCCGTTGCCCGTGTCCACAAAGACGACGGTAATGCCGTGCTCGGGCAGGTCGCGCGGCGCGCTCACCACGGCTGCGAGCAGGTCGCGGTAGCGCGCGGCCGCTGCGGCGAGGTCGGGCACGGCGATGGCCACGTGGTTGAGGCGCCCGATCATCGGTTGGAGAGCCTCCCCTCGATCTGGTCGATGACCGCAAATGCGGCCTCCAGCACATTGGTGCCCGGCCCGAAGATCTCGGCAACGCCACAGTCTCGCAGGAATTGATGGTCCTGTTCCGGCACCACGCCGCCGACGATGACGGTGACACCGCCGATGCCCCTGTCGCCGAGCGCGGTGATGAGCTCGGGCACCAGCGTCATGTGCCCGGCCGCCAGCGTCGAGACGCCGACCGCGTCGACGCCGAGCTCTTCGGCCTGCGCCGCGACCTCTGGTGGCGTCTCGAAAAGGGCGCCGAGGTGTACGGCAAAGCCGAGGTCGGCGAAGGCCGTGGCAATCACCTTGGCGCCGCGATCGTGTCCGTCCTGGCCCATCTTGGCGATGAGGATCGCGGGTGCCCGCCCATGCCGGCCGCGGAACGCCTCGATGCGCCGCGCGATCGCGGCGTATTCCGGATCGTGCGCATAGCTCTGCCCGTAGACGCCGGAGATGACGCGGCTCNTNGCATTGTAGCGCCCGAACACGTCCTCCAGCGCCTGGCTGATCTCGCCGAGNGTCGCGCGGGCGCGGGCGGCTTCGATGGCGGCCTCNAGGAGATTGCCTTCGTCCTTGGCGGCGAATTCGCGCAGTGCCGCGAGCAGGGACAGGCANCGCGCTTCATCGCGGGTACGGCGCACCTCGGCAATCGAGCGTGCCTGTTCGGCGCGCACCCGCGCCGTATCGATCTGGCGCACCGGCACCTCCGGCTCGTCCTCGACCCGGTAGCGGTTGACGCCGACGATCACCTCCTCGCCCCGGTCGATCCGCGCCTGCCGCAGCGCTGCCGCCTTCTCGATCTCGAGCTTGGGTCCGCCCGCCTGCACCGCCCGCGTCATGCCTCCTTCGGCCTCGATGCTGCCGAGGAGCGCGCGGGCCTTCTCCGCCAGGTCCGCCGTCAGCGCCTCGATGTAGTAGGACCCACCGAGTGGATCGACGACATCCGTCACCCGCGCCTCGTGCTGCAGCACGAGCTGGGTGTTGCGCGCGATGCGGGCGGAAAAATCGGTCGGCAGCGCCAGCGCCTCGTCGAAGGAATTGGTATGCAGCGATTGCGTGCCGCCCAGCACCGCCGCCAGCGCCTCGATGGTGGTGCGCACGATGTTGTTGTGCGGGTCCTGGCTGGTCAGCGACACGCCCGAGGTCTGGCAGTGGGTGCGCAGCATCTTCGAGCGCGGATCCCGAGCGCCCAGTCCTTCCATGATTTCGCACCAGAGCAGCCGCGCAGCGCGCAGTTTTGCCACCTCGAGGAAGAAGTTCATGCCGATGCCGAAGAAGAACGAGAGTCGCCCGGCGAACGCATCGACGTCGAGCCCCCGCGCCATCGCCGCGCGCGCATATTCGCGCCCGTCGGCCAGCGTATAGGCGAGCTCCTGCACCGCGGTCGCCCCCGCCTCGTGCATGTGGTAGCCCGAGATCGACATGGAGTTGAACTTGGGGCTGTGCCGAGCCGTGTGCGCGATGACGTCCCCGACGATCCGCATCGAGGGTTCCGGCGGATAGATGAAGGTGTTGCGGACCATGAACTCCTTGAGGATGTCGTTCTGGATGGTCCCCTCCAGTTGGTCCTGGCGCACGCCGTGCTCCTCGGCCGCGACGACGAACATCGCCATCACCGGGATCACCGCCCCGTTCATGGTCATCGACACCGATACCTTGTCGAGCGGGATCCCCTCGAACAGCGCCTTCATGTCCTCGACGGTATCGATGGCGACCCCGGCCTTGCCGACGTCGCCGGCCACGCGCGGATGGTCGCTGTCGTAGCCGCGGTGGGTGGCAAGGTCGAACGCGACCGAGAGCCCCTTCTGCCCGTTCGCCAGCGCCTGACGGTAGAATGCATTGCTCTCGCGCGCGGTGGAAAACCCGGCATACTGCCGGATCGTCCATGGGCGATTGGCATACATCGTGGCCCGCACCCCGCGCGTGAACGGCTCCGCGCCAGGCAGGGCGGCGGCGGCTTCCGGCGGCAGGTCCTCGGCGAAATACGCGGGCTTGACCGTCACGCCGCCATAGTCGCGGCTGAGGCCGGAAAGCGGCGTCTCCTTCAGCTCCCTCTCGGCGAGCGCTGACCAGTCGGCGAAGGTGGCGGGCTTGTCACGCAT
>Ga0065721_10050124_pt1 | contig 23017 bp, 14 predicted proteins | sample Mesricmetagenome_FD_59108 | JGI IMG/M metagenome (GOLD analysis project Ga0065721, IMG submission 59108) | Mesophilic microbial community from rice straw/compost enrichment Sample: eDNA_1 v2 (version 2) | ecosystem: Engineered > Solid waste > Grass > Composting > Bioreactor | place: USA: Davis...
AGCCATCCTGTGGCTGGCCGTCGGCTGGTACGCCCGCCGATGGCTGAAGGCCCGGGAGGCGGCGGCCGAGGGGCGAACCGACGATTGAAGCCTGCCGTCCGGGCCGCCTGCATCATTCGGCCCGCTCATGATTTCCTGAGAAGTTATCGCTTTTCACTCACGCCCCGGCGGCGCATCGCTTGGCCATTCTTTCAGGGCTTTCAGGGGGTGCGTAAGGTGCAGTTGCGTCGACTGGTGCAATCCGTTCTGGGCGCGGAACGGACGGAGCGTATGTTCTCGGTCCTGGTGGTCCATCCGGAGCTCATGGCCGCCGCCAAGGTGTCGCGGGCGGTGATGGCTGAGGCGCTGAACGTGGTGCTGTTCAGCGATCTGGTTGATCGGGTGCCGGCCGCCAGCGCCTACGTCGACGACTGCGTCCGGGACGGCCAGAAGGTCTTCCACGACCACGGCGCCGTCCGCACGGTGGTGCTCTCGGGCATGGGCGCCCTGCCTTCTGGCGAAGAGGCGCTGGTGCGGGTGCTGCGCCCGCTGGGCTATCGCCTGAACGGGGTCTATCCCCTGGAGCGGCTGAAGATGACCGGCCGGTCCTACGCCCAGGAAGACTATCCGGAGGACATCGCCCAGTTTTTCGTCAGCGAGCTGCATGTGGACCGCTTCTCCGAGGCCTTTGCGGCGGCGGCGCTGTCGGTGACCAAGAGCTCGGGCGATCCGCTGTCGCCGCAGGCCCGGACCGTGCTGGCGCGGTTCGAGTCCGACGGCGAGGTGGATTTCGAATCCGCCGCCGCGGCCCTGCCGGCGCTGGCCGCCTGCTTCGACCGCCAGCACGACATTCCGAGCCTTACCGACTACGAGACCTTGCTGGCGGAGTCGGCCGAGATGGCTTGGATCGCCACCGAGGGGAACGCCTTCAACCACGCCACCGACCGGGTGGCCGACGTGGACGCCCTGGCCGCGCAGCAGAAGGCGCTGGGCCGTCCGATGAAGGACGAGGTGGAGGTCTCCAGCACCAAGCGCGTACGCCAGACCGCCTATCGCGCCGCCCAGGTGGAGCGTGAGTTCCGTGACGCCGACGGCAACATCGTCACCCGCGTGGTGCCCGGCTCGTTCTACGAGTTCATCACCCGCCTGCCGATGACCGACGAGACCGGCAAGACCCGTCTCGACCTCGCGTTCGACAGCTCCAACGCCCAGGGCATCTTCAAGATGACCGAGGCCGCCACGGCCGCCTGAGCATGGAGCGCGAGCGCCTGATCGCCGACCTGAAGGCGCTGGTCGGCGGCGGCGACGTCCTGACGGCGCCGGAGGACGTCGCGCCCTACAACACCGCGGCGCGCTACGACGGCGGCGCGGCCGCCCTCGTGGTGCGGCCGCGCACCACGGCCGAGGTCTCGGCCGTGGTCGCCTACTGCGTGAGCCGGGAGATCCGGCTCGTGCCCCAGGGCGCAAACACCGGCCTGGTGGCCGGCTCCACCGCCGACGCCAGCGGCCAGCAGGTCGTGCTCAGCCTCGACCTGCTGCGCGAGCCCCTGGCCATCGACGCCGCTAACCGGACGGTGCGCGTGGGGGCGGGCGTCAGGCTCTCGGCGCTCAATGCGGCCCTGGAGCCGCATGGCCTTTTCCTGCCCATCGACCTGGGAGCCGACCCGACCATTGGCGGCATGGCCGCCACTAACACCGGCGGGGCCCGCTTCATCCGCTACGGCGACATGCGTCGGCATGTCCTGGGGCTGCAGGTGGTGCTCGCCGATCGGCGCGGCGAGGTGATCGAGCTGAAGGGCGGCCTGCGCAAGGACAACACCGGCCTTGACCTGCGCCAGCTGTTCGTCGGCAGCTCCGGCGCCCTCGGCGTCATCACCGAGGTGGAGGTGGAGGTCCATCCGCGGCCGCGCCAGACGGCGGCGGGGCTGGTCATGCTGGCCGACGCCGACGCGTCCCTGTCGCTGCTTCAGCATGTGGAGCGCGACGCTGGCGAACTGCTCACCGCCTTCGAGGGCATGTCGCAGGCCGCCCTGGAGGCGGCCCTCGGCCACGTGCCCAACCTGCGCAATCCGTTCCGGGACGGCGCGCCGCCCTACGCCGTGCTGATCGAGCTGACCTCCGCCCGCCCCCAGCGGGAGGGCGAGCCGCCGCTGTCCGAGGTCCTTGAGGCCTGCCTGGCGGACTGGCTGGAGACGGCGGGCGAGACGGCGCTCGACATCCTGGTGGGCGCGCCGGAGCCGCTGTGGGCAATCCGGCACGCCATTAGCGAAGGCCTGCGGGCCAAGGGCAAGGTCATCGGCTTCGACCTGTCGTTCCGCCGGTCGGACCTGCCGGCCTTCCGGCGCCTGGCGGTGGAGCGCTTGGGGCGGGAGTTTCCGGAGGTCGAGATCTGCGACTTCGGCCACATCGGCGACGGCGGGGTGCACTTCAACCTGGTGGCCGCACCGGACGCGCCGCTTTCGCCAGAGCGGATGCAGGCGCTGCGCACCTGCGTCTATGACCTGGCCGTGGGCCAGTTCGGCGGCAGCTACAGCGGAGAGCATGGCCTCGGCCGGGCCAATCTCGACTGGTACCGGGCGTTCACCCCGGATCTGGTGCGGGAGCTGTCCGGCGGTGTTCAGAACGTCTTTGCCGAGGCCCCGCTGGGCTCGGTGGATTTCGTGAGCCTGTCGCGGCCGCGGGCCTGAGCCGCAGCGCTCAGGCCCGCGCTTCGGCCGTGATCCAGTCCGTGAAAGCGCGGAGCGCAGGCGAGGCCGACTTGTCCTCGGGAACCACCCAGTAGTAGGCGCGAGGGCCGGTGAGTTCCGGCTCGAACAGCACCTCCAGCCGGTGGGCCGAAAGCTCGTCCTGGATCAGCACCCGCGGCAGGATCGCGGCGCCCAGGCCGGCGGCGGCGGCCTGGGCGATCATGGCGAACTGCTCGTATCGCGGCCCGCGATTGACCCCGTCGAGCTCGATGCCCGCCAGGGCGCACCAGTCGGCCCAGGCCCGCGGCCGGGTGGTCTGGTGCAGCAGGGTGGCCCGCTGCAGGTCGTCGGGCGTCTTCAGCCGGCGGGCGGCGCGGTACTCAGGGCTGGCGACCACCACCGCCACCTCGTCCATCAGGTGGTGGCAGCGGGCCGCGGGCCAGGTGGGGGCGCCGTAGTGGATGGCCGCGTCGAACGGCTCTTCCGAGAAGTCGAAGGGCTCCAGACGCGCGGAGAAGTTCACCGTCACGTCCGGATGGCTCTCCATGAAGGCCGGGAGCCGGGGCACCAGCCAGCGCGTGGCGAAGGTGGGCAGCACGGCCACGTTCAACGTCGAGGTGCTCTCGGTATGAGCCATGACCGCATGCGTGGCCTCACGCAGCTCGGCGAGGATGCGGCGGACCTCTTTCAGATAGAGCGTGCCCGCCGCGGTCAGGACCACGCGCTGGCGCACCCGCTCGAACAGGGTGACCCCGATGCGGTCTTCCAGCATCCGCACGGCCCGGCTGATGGCGCTCTGGGTCAGATTGAGCTCCGCGGCGGCCCGCGTGAAGCTGGCGTGCCGAGCGGCGGCCTCGAAGGCCGTGAGGTCACCGATCGACGGGAGAAGGATCTGACGGGTCATGCGCAGGGCTCATGAAAGACCGGTGTGATGGGGCGGCCAAGCGTTAGGGTTCATGGAATGAGAGGTATGCTCGCCGCAGTTCAGAAGCTGAACTCATCTGCCTTCCCTTAGGGCAGTCCATGCGCGGAACGGGTCAGTGCCGGGCGCGGCGCTCGGCACGTCTACTCCAGTGTCGCCACTGATGTGGCGGTGTGCGCGGCGCTGCGGGCCCGCGCGCTGGGGTGGGGCGGCTTTCGCCCTCGTTTTGAGGACTGACGTATGCGGAGACTGATGATGGCCGCGGCGCTCGCGCCGCTCGTGCTGGCGACGGGGGGGCAGGCGGCGCCTGCGCCGGAGACGCAGAAGGCGGAGATTGTGGCCAGCGTGGACCGGCTGGCGCCGCAGATTTCGGACACGGCCCTGAAGATCTGGGGCCATGCCGAGATGGGCTATCTCGAGACCGAGAGCAGCAAGCTGCTGCAGGAGCGGCTCCGCAAGGCCGGCTTCACCGTGAAGGCGGGCGTCGCCGAGATCCCGACGGCCTTCGTGGCCAGCTTCAAGAACGGCGAAGGGCCGGTGCTGGCCATCCTCGGCGAGTTCGACGCCCTGCCGGGCATGGCCCAGGCGGCGACGCCGGAGCGCAAGCCGCTGAATGCGGCGGCCGGCCATGCCTGCGGCCACAACCTGTTCGGCGCCGGCTCCATGGGCGCGGCCATCGCCATCAAGGAGTGGATGCAAAAGAACAATGTGAAGGGCGAAATCCGCTTCTACGGCACGCCGGCCGAGGAGAGCGGCGGCGGCAAGGTGTACATGGTCCGGGCCGGCCTGTTCGACGACGTGGACGTGACGCTGCACTGGCACGCCGGGGATTCCAACTCGGCCGGCCAGGGCGTCACCTCGGCCAACCAGAGCGGCAAGTTCCGCTGGCGGGGCCGGGCCGCGCACGCGGCCGGCGCGCCCGACCGCGGCCGTTCGGCCCTGGACGCCGCCGAGATTCACGACGTGATCGTCAGCTTCATGCGCGAACACATCCCGGACCGCACCCGGATCCACAATGTGATCACCTCGGGCGGCGGCGCGCCGAACGTCGTGCCGGACTTCGCCGAGAGCTACTACTACGTGCGCCACATCGATCCGCAGGTCGTTCGCTCGGTGATGGAGCGGGTGAAGCGGGCGGCTGACGGCGCGGCCCACGCCACCGAGACCGAGGTGGAGTTCGAACTGATCAACGGCGTCTACGGCCTGCTGCCCAACGATACCCTGGGCAAGGTGATGGACGCCAATCTGCGCCGCGTGGGCGGTCCGCAATGGACGGAGGAAGAGAAGGCCTTCGCCGAGAAGATCACCGCCACCCTGCCGCCCGGCGCCAAGCGCCCGCCGGCCAGTGAGGTCGTGCCGTACCAGGTCGGCTCGGAGGGCCTGGCCTCTACCGACGTTGGCGATGTGAGCTACGTGACCCCGACAGTCGGCCTCAGCGTCGCCACCTGGGCGCCCGGCACCCCGGGGCACAGCTGGCAGGCGGTGGCGGCCAGCGGCTCCAGCATCGGCGTGAAGGGGGCGGTGGTCGCAGCCAAGACCCTGGCGCTGACCGCGGCGGACCTGTTCCTCAGCCCCGAGACCTTGTCGGCGGCCAAGGCCGAGCTGAACGAGCGGCGCGGGGCCGACTTCAAGTACGATTCCATGGCGGGGGACCGGAAGCCGCCGCTGGACTACCGCAAGGCGCCGAGCCGCGGGGACTAAGCCGACGGGCGGGCCGGCCCTGGCCGGCCCGTTTCCGGACGCCAGGCAAGAAGAGAGGGAGCCTCCCGAAGCAGGCTCCCTCTTGAGCTGGACCCACGGGGATGGGGTCCGAGGGGTTAGCGGCCGCCTCCTAGGGGTCAGAGGCGGCCGCATTCCGCGTTCCGACGGGGATGGTCAGAACGATTTGCGGAGATTGACGCCGATGGTGCGCGGCAGGACCGAGTTGGTCAGCTGCTCGGAGCCGTTGCTCGACGTGACCGAGACCGGGGCGAAGACGTCGAAGACGTTGCGCACGAAGAGGTACGCGCCCCACTCCTCGCCTTCCAGGCCGGCGCGGATGTTCACCATGCCGTAGTCGCCCTGCTTCTCGTAGTAGGTGTTGGTCGGGCGGAAGTGTGAGTAGGACTTGCCGGTGTAGCCGTAGTCGGCCCGCACCATGCCGCCAAAGGCGTCGCTGATCGGCCAAGTGTATTCCACCGAGGTCGAGGCCATGAACCGCGACACGTTCGGGATCTGGTCGCCCTTGTCGCCGAGCGAGGTCGAGTCCCGGATGTTCGGGTTGATCTGGTCTTCCTTCAGCTCCGGATCCGAGACCGTCACGCCGCCCGAGATGGTGAGGCCGGGGATCGGACGGGCGGTGAACTCGAGTTCCACGCCGCGGATCTGGGCCTTGCCGGCGTTGACGATGAACGAGCAGCAGCCGGACAGCGTCTGGGCCGAGGTCTGGATGTCGTCCCAGTCGATCTGGAACAGGGCCGCGTTCAGGGTCAGGCGACGGTCGAACCAGGTGGTCTTCAGGCCCAGTTCGTAGTTCCACACCCGGTCAGGCCCGTACGGGACGAGTTCGGGCTCGAGGTTCGGCGTATTGTTCGCGCCGCCGGGACGGAAGCCCTGGGCCGCCGTGGCGTAGATCAGCACGTCGGAGTTCATCTGGTAGTTCAGGCTGAACTTGCGCAGCCAGCCCGAGGCGTCGGCGTTGTACTCGCGCCAGGGCTCGACCAGCGAACCGGACACCCAGTTGGGCATGTCGGTCTCGCCGTAGGTCTTCTTCTTGTAGTCGTAGCGACGCAGGCCGACGTTGGCGGTCAGGCCCTCGATGATCTTGTACGACACGTCGCCGAAGAACGCGGTCTGGTCGGTCTCGGTGGTGATGTCGCGGTGGAAGAAGATCGTCGGCGGGATGCCGATGATGCCGGTGGCGCCGTCCACGACCGCGAGGGTCGAGTCCACGTAGTCCTTACGCATCTCGACGAAGGCGCCGAAGGTCCAGTTCAGCCGGTTGTCGCCATTCGAGCTGATGCGCAGCTCGCTGTTGGTCGTGTGCACCCACGCCGGCTTGTAGAGCGTGGTCGGCATCAGGCTGTCGGCGAAGGCCTTGAATTCGGCCAGCTGCGAGGCGTTGCAGGTCGTGGTCGGGATGCCCAGGGACATCGTGAACCAGTTCCGGCAGTTGGTGTTGCTCGTCGAGTTCGAGAGCATGGTGTTGGTGTAGTCGCTGGCGTTCAGCTGATCCCACTCGTAGTAGGCCGCCGCCCACGTGACCGTGGCGAAGCCGAGGTCCCAGTCCAGGTCGGACGAATAGAGGGTCAGCTCGTCGCGGTTGACCGGCACCACGTAGCGGTCGGTGGAATAGTCCTCGGCGCCGAGGAGCGGATACCAGCTGGAGCCGCCGCCGGGAGCGAGCGTCTTCTGGGCCATGAACATGCCGTGCCAGCTGATGTTGTCCGTCGGGAACGCGGTCAGCATCAGGCGGGCACCGCGAATCTTGCGCTCGTTGATGTTCTCGTGGCCGTAGCGGATGTTGTCGATGAAGCCGCCGCGGACTTCCTGATAGGCGACCACGCGGGCGCCCAGCTTGTCCTCGATCAGCGGCACGTTCACCACGCCCTTGGCGTAGTAGCTGGCGTCGCCTTCACGCATGGTGGAGGCCATGACGTCCACCGTGCCCTCGTACTCGCGCACGTCGGCCTTGTTGAAGATCACCCGGACGGTGCCGCCCATGGAGCCCGAGCCGTACATGGTGCCTTGCGGGCCGCGCAGCACTTCGATCCGTTCGACGTCGAACAGGTTGCCGTCCTGCGAGGAGCCGCCCGAGTTCTGGGTGGTGTCCGAAGGACCGGTGAGCGGGGTTTCGTCGTAGTAGAGGCCGACGGTGGCTTCGCCCGAGGCCTGGATGCCGCGCAGGGTGATGCGGCCGCCGCCGTCGGAGCCGCCGCCGATCTTCAGGCTCGGCACCAGGGTGGTGACGTCCTGCAGACCGGTGGCGCCCATGTTCTCGATGGTGTTCTCACCGAGAGCCGTGATGGCGATGGGCGTGGTCTGGACCGTCGTCTCACGCCGGGTGGCGGTGACGATCAGTTCTTCGACGTCGCTGGCCTGGCGGGCCTCGGCCGCGGTCGCCAGGGCGACGCTCGCCGTCCCTACGATCAGGCCGAACTTCAATCCACGATGTGCCGATGATGCGCGCATGTTGTTATCCCCTGAACCTACCGTCCGGTGACTTGCCGACGGCTTCGTCAGGGCAGACGCGGGCTGCGAAAAGTTCGCCACCTGTCGTCAGCTAGATCGCATCTGATGGATGGGGGCCGAGGCGGCTCTTCCCGAGAGAAAACGACCGCTCCGAGGGGCGGTTTATCCGGCCTCATGCGCAACAGTCATGAGTCGGTCGAAATAAATCGCTTTTCCGTGCCAACGGGCCGGGGAAAGCTCTCCATCCAGACGTTTAGGTCACAGAGTACTGCGGGGGTGGTGGTGGCTGCGTTACAGTTTTGGCAGGCATCCGTATGCATAGCGGGCGGCCGACGTCTTGACAGCCGGCGCGAGCGCCGTGGTGGTTCGCTCGATCTGGGCGGGCGTTACTTCCGGTCTCGCGTTTAGTCATGTCCGCTGACAACTCTCCCAATACTTCGGTCGCGCCGGAGACCCTGGCGCCGGCCCGTCGCGGGCTGCTCTCGCGCTGGTTCGGCATCGTCCTCTGGAAGCGCGTGATCCTGGGGATGGCCCTGGGCGCCGTCGCTGGCCTGCTGCTCGGCGAGCATGCCCAGCAGATCAAGTGGATCGGCGACATCTTCATTCGCCTGATCCGCATGCTGATCGTGCCGCTGGTGTTCGCCACCATCGTCGCCGGCGTGGTCTCCATCGGCGATGTGCGCCGGCTGGGCGGCATCGGCGCCAAGACCATCCTGCTCTATCTCGTGGTGACCCTGGTCGGCGCCTCCCTTGGCCTGGTGCTGGGGGCCGTGTTCAAGCCGGGGCTGGGTGTCGAGCTTGGCCAGGCGGCCGATCCCTCGATCGCCAGGCCGGCGGTGTCCCTGGGCGAACAGTTCCTTAGCATCATCCCGACCAATCCGGTGGCCGCCCTGGCCAACGGCGACATCCTGTCGATCATCTTCTTCTCGATCCTGTTCGGCATCTCGGTGCTGCTGGCTGGCGAGCGGGCCAAGCCGATCGCCAACGCCTTCGGCGCCGTGGCCGAGGTGATGCAGAAGCTGACCCGTGGGGTGATGGAGGTGGCGCCCTTCGGCGTCTTCGCCCTGATCGCCTGGGTGGTCGGCGTCACTGGCCCGGGCGCTTTCGTCCATATCTTCCTGCTGGCGGTCTGCGTGCTGCTTGGCTGCGCCCTGCAGGTGGTGTTCGTCCACGGCGGCCTGGTCGTGGGGCTGCTGGGCCGCATGCCGTCGATCCCGTTCCTGCGCGACATCGCCGATGCGATCGTGGTGGCTTTCTCCACCTCGTCCAGCGCCGCGAGCCTGCCGGTGGTGATGCGGGTGGCCGAGGAGAATCTGGGGGTGAGCCGCGTGGTGTCCTCCACCAGTCTGCCCCTCGGGACCTCCATGTGCCTGGACGGCACGGCCATGTACGTGGGCCTGCTCAGCATGTTCGCCGCCCAGGCGTTCGGGATCCATGTGACCCCGCTGCAGTATGGCCTGATCGTCATCACCACGGTGATCATCGCCATGGGCTCGGGCCCGGTGCCGTCGGCCTCGCTGTTCCTGCTGGCCGGCGTGCTGCAGGTTCTGGGCCTGTCCGCCGAACAGACCGCCCTGGTCGTGGGCTTCATCCTGCCCTTCGACCGGGTCCTCGACATGATGCGCACGGTGCCGAACTGCACGTCCGACCTGGCCGTGGCGGTCACCGTGGCGCGCTGGGAGAACGAACTGGACGAGGAGATCTACCGCGCAAAGCCGACCAGCTGAGCAGCGTGGCGGTGCGACTTCCGCCGCAGCCCTCCCTGGGCCTGCGGCGCGAAGTTATGCATAAGTAAAACCTTAGATGTAGCTGTGCTAATATTTGGTCACAACTTGACTTGATTGGGGCACATCAACAAAAATCCGATCGGTCGCTAAAAATAAAAAGACACAAAGAGATTTTTTGCGAAGTTTGGGTGGCCGATTTAGTTCGATCGGGGGAAACATGGCCATTGCGAGTTCAGACTTCCTGACGCCGCCACCGGAGCCGCGCGACGCCCTCGCGTTCATGCCGGCCCTGAAGGCGTTCTTCCGGCACAAGGCCCATGGGGATGATGTCGAGGACCTCATCCAGGAGGTCCTGATCCGGATGCATGGGCGCCAGACCTCGGAGATCGACAACTACGAGTGCTACCTGTTCCGGGTGGCCCGCAATGTGCTCCGCGACCGCTATCGGCGCGACCACGTGCGGCGTCGCGCCGATCACGTCGAGCTCCTGGAGCAGGATCATCCGCCGGACGAGATTTCGCCTGAACGCATCCTCTTTGGGCGCGAGCAGCTGGAGACGGCCCTGGCGGCGATGAACGAGCTGCCCGAGCGCAGTCGCCGCATCCTGGTGCTTCTGCGCTGGGAGGGAATGTCTTATAGCGAGGTCGCAGAGCTTCTCGACATCTCCGTGAGCGCTGTCCAGAAGCATGTCACGCGTTCAATGCGGCATATGATGACCCGCCTTCTGGAGACCCATGACACGCAGGCCGCCACTGAAGGACATCGACGCGGCGGCCGTCGCGGCGGCGTCCGAGTGGTTCGCGCGGCTTAGGTCTCCCGAGGCGACGGAAGCGGATCGGCGGGCGGCCGAACTCTGGGCCGCCGAGCGGCCCGAAAACGCCCGCGCCCTGGCCATGATAGAAGCCCTCTGGGCCGGCCTCGGCGCGACCGAGGCCCCGTCCTCGCGCTCCAAGTCTGGCCGCTAAGCTCCCCTGAGAATCCCCTTCGCGGCGTGTGGCGGAACTCCCGCGCTCTGCGTCTACCCGAATGAGTCTCGTGCGCCATGTGGGCGCCGCTTCTCGGGGGATGCAAATGCGCAACGTACTGATGGCTGCCGCCTGCGGCCTGGCCTTGGCGTTCGCCGCGCCACAGATCGCGACGGCCGCCGAAGTTCCGAGCCCGCGGTCCGTGTTCGGCTTCGACATTGGCGACGATTACCAACTCGCCAACTACACCCAGATCCAGGCCTACTGGAAACAGCTCGCCGCCAGCTCCGACCGGATGAAGCTGACCACCATCGGCAAGACGGCCGAAGGCCGCGACCAGATGATGGCCATCGTCTCCAGCCCGGAGAACCTGAAGAACCTGGCGCGCTACCAGGAGATCTCGCGCAGGCTGGCGAAGGCCGAGGGCCTGACTGACGAGCAGGCCAAGGCCCTGGCGGCCGAGGGCAAGGCGGTGGTCTGGATCGACGGCGGCCTGCATTCCACCGAGACGGTGGGCGCCCAGCAACTGACCCAGACGCTCTATGAGATGGTGAGCCGGGACGATCCCGAGACGATGCGGTTCCTGAAGGACGCCATCATCCTGTTCACGCCGGCGAACCCGGACGGCATGGAGCTCGTGTCCAACTGGTACATGCGCCATGCGGACCCGACCAAGCGGGAATACAACCACATCCCGCGGCTCTATCAGAAGTACGTCGGCCACGATAACAACCGCGACTTCCTGATCTCGAACCAGCCGGAAAACACCAATATCAACAAGGTGTTGTACCGCGAGTGGTTCCCGCAGATCGTCTATAACCACCACCAGGCCGGCCCGGAGGGGATGATCGTCTTCATCCCGCCCTTCCGCGACCCCTACAACTACAACCTCGATCCGCTGGTGATCACCGGCCTCGACGGCGTCGGCGCCTTCATGCACGAGCGGCTGATCCGCGAGGGCAAGCCCGGCTCGGGCCGCCGCAGCGTCGCCACCTATTCCAACTGGACGAACGCCACCCTGCGGTCGACGGCGCTGTTCCACAACTCCATCGGCATCCTCACCGAGATCAGCGGCCACCCGACGCCCATGTCGATTCCGCTGGTGCCGAAGAACCAGATCGCCCGCAACGATCTGCCGTTGCCGCTGACGCCGCAGAAGACGTGGAAGTTCAAGCAGTCGATCGACTACTCGGTTAGCATGAACCGCGCGGTGCTCGACTACGCCGTGCGCAACAAGGAGAACCTGCTCTACGCCTTCTACCGGATGGGCAAGAACGGCGTTGAGAAGGGCAACCAGGACAGCTGGACGATCACGCCGAGCAAGATCGCGGCCCTGGAGGCGGCGGCCAAGGCCGGTCCGGCCTATGAGGGCGAGCCCCAGTACGGCCGCCGGTCCGAGGCGGTGGACCCGTCGCTGTTCGAGAAGTTCCTCCGTGATCCCGCCCAGCGCGATCCCCGCGGCTATGTGATCCCCGCCGATCAGACCGACCTGCCCACCGCGGTGGCGTTCGTGAACATGCTGATCAAGAACGGCGTGGACGTCGGCCGGGCGACCCAGCCGTTCACTGTCGGCGGCAAGACCTATGCCGCCGGCTCGTTTGTGGTGAAGACCGGCCAGGCCTACCGCGCCACCGTGCTCGACATGTTCGAGCCCCAGGACCACCCGAACGACTTCGCCTATCCGGGCGGCCCGCCGATCCCGCCGTATGACGTGGCGGGCTATACGCCGGCCTATCAGATGGGCATCGACTTCGACCGGATCCTGGACGGCTTCGACGCGCCGGTTCAGCCCCTGGGCGACGTGATCGCCCCGCCGCCGGGCAAGATCCTTGGCTCTGGCTCGGCCGGCTTTGTCATCAGCCACGAGATCAATAACGCCTTCATCATCCAGAACCGCCTGCTCAAGGCCGGCAAGCCGGTCTACTGGCTGACCCAGGCCACGACGGTGGACGGCAAGAGCTTTTCGCCGGGGGCCCTGTGGGTTCCGGCGGGCGCGGGCGTTCGCCAGATTCTGGAAGCCGCTGCCAAGGATGCGGGTGTCGACGTCTATGCCACGGGCGCCCAGCCCGCCGCGCCGGCGATGAAGATCAAGCCGGTGAAGATCGGCTTGGTGGACACCTACGGCGGGGTCATGCCCTCCGGCTGGATCCGCTGGATCTTCGAGCAGTTCGAGTTCCCGTACACGGTCGTCTATCCGAAGACGCTCGACGCCGGCGGCCTGAACAGCAAGTTCGACGTGCTGCTGTTCGCCAACGACGTGGTGCCGGAACCGGGCGGCCGCATTCGTCCGCAGCCGAAGCCGGAAGACATCCCCGCCGAGTTCCGTCCGTGGCTGGGCTACATCACCGCCGAGAAGACCACGCCGCAGCTCGACCGCTTCGTGAAGAACGGCGGCACCCTGATCGCCATCGGCAGCTCGACCACCCTGGCCGAGCAGCTGAAACTTCCGGTGTCCAACGCCCTGCAGGAGCCGGGTCCGGACGGCAAGCTGGTCCGCGTGCCGCGCACCCAGTTCTTCGTCCCCGGCGCGATCATGGCCAACAAGGTCGATGTGAACGACCCGCTGGCCTACGGCCTGAAGGAGGACGTGAAGGTCTACTACTACAACAGCCCGTCCTTCCGGGTGCAGCCGGGCGCCACGGGCGTGCGGTCTGTGGCCACCTTCCCGGGGCCGAAGACCCTGCTCAGTGGCTGGGCCTGGGGCCAGGAGCGCCTCGCGGGCACCAGCTCGATCGTCGAGGCTGACCTCGGCAAGGGCAAGGTGTTCCTGATGGGGCCTGAGGTGACCCAGCGCGGGCAATCTCACGGCACCTACAAGTTCCTGTTCAACGGGCTGTTCTACGGGCCCGCAACCGCCGGCAAATAGGCGGAAAGAAACAGGAGCCATACAGGGGCGGACCGGACGGAGGCTGGTCCGCCCTTTCACTATCAGTCATCGAGTATTCGCCATTTCTGCTTCCAGCATCCGCTCCCGCCGCCGGCTGGCCCTGGCCACCTCCGCGCTTGTCGCCCTGGCCGCTGTTCCCGCTCACGCTGACGAGGCGTCGGACCTGCGGGCGCTGGTGGAGGCGCAGGCAGCCGAGATCCGCCTCCTGAAGGCGCGCCTGGAGGCCCTGGAGGCCAAGGCCGCCGGCGCCGCGTCGCCCGCCGCCCCCCCGGTCGTCCAGTTGCCTGTGGAGACCGCGCAGACGGCCAAGCCCACGTCTCCGAACGTCACGGTGAACTGGGAGCCGACGCCGGAGTTTGTCAGCGCCAACGGCCGCTTCCGCTTCAAGCCCCGTGGCCGCGCCTATTTCGACGGCTCATGGACGGGCGGCTCGGAACACGCCGACCGCAACATCTCGGGCACTGAGGCCCGCGCCCTCTGGATGGGTTTCGAGGGCCAGATCGACCGGTTCAACTACATCCTCAGCGTCGACGTGGCGAACGGCGAGGCGGCGATCCGCAGTGCCTATATCGCCTGGCGCAGCCGCACGCCTGTGGGCGAGGTGGAGATCACGCTGGGCAACCGGCTCAACGAGAAGGGCCTGGAAGGATCCAGCTCGTCCGAGGGCACGCCGTTCATGGAGCGCAACGCCGTGGCGCTCGCCGTCTCGCCGCAGAAGGGCCTCTACAGCCTCGGCGTGGGCGCCAAGCTGTTCGGCGACGGCTGGCATCTGGCGGCGCAGGTGGCCGGGGACGACATCAACAACAATCCCGGCACGAGCCGGGACACCGTGACGACCATGGTGCGCGGCCACTGGAATCCGGTGCGCACAGAGACGGGCGCCGTGCACTTGGCCGCCTGGAGCTTTCACGAGGCCTTCTCCGGCGGCGTCGCCCGGGCCAACCGCAACAGCTACTGGGGCGGCGGCCACTTCAACGACAATCTGATGACGCCCATGGGCGGTCTGGACGATCCGTCCGAGTCCATCGCGTGGGGGCTGGAGCTGGGCGCGACGAGCGGCCCGGGCTGGGCCTTTGCGGAATATGGCCGCCGGCGGATCGAAGCCCGCCCGATCTCGGGAGCCGTGGAGGCGTGGACGCTTTCGGCGGGCTGGAGCCTGACCGGAGACCGCCCCGGCTACAGCCGTCGCGCCGGCACCTGGGTGCGCACCGCGCCCGACCGGCCGCTGTCGGAGGGCGGCATCGGCGCCGTGGAGCTCGTGGGCCGTCTCCAGCGTCTGGACAACACGGACATTCCGCTCGGCGGCCGGGGCGAAGAGGTCACCCTGGGCGTCAACTGGAAGCTCGAGGAATGGCTGCGCCTGATGCTGGACGCGACCCTGTGGCGTACAGAAACGCCCGCCGGCGCCTATGCCGGCAAGGATGCCGGCCAGGCGCTCAACGGGCGACTGCAGGTCAGCTTCTGATCTAGGCGGGGCTGGGCGCCTCGACAACGGCCGCGCAGGCGGCGGCGATGCGGGCGCAGGACTCAGTGAGCAGCTCGGTCTTGGTCGCGAACGACAGGCGAAGGTGCCCTGGCCCGCCGAAGACCGAGCCGGGGACGGTGGCGACGCCGGCGCTGTCCAGCAGGTAGGTCGAGACGTCCACGTCGGTGGCCAGGACCTGGCCCTTCATGGTGCGTGCGCCCAGGAGGCCCGTGATCCGCGGGAAGGCGTAGAACGCGCCATCGGGCAGCGGGCAGCTCATGCCGGGGATCTTGTCCAGCAGGGCCACCAGCAGGTCGCGGCGGGCCTGGAAGGTCTCGCGCATCCGCTCCACCGCGGCCTGTGGGCCGGTGAGAGCGGCGAGGGCGGCGGCCTGGCTGACGGAGCAGGGGGCCGAGGTGGTCTGGCTCTGGATCGAGCTCATGGCGGCGATCAGGGCCTTGGGGCCGACGCCCCAGCCGATGCGCCATCCGGTCATGGCGTAGGCCTTGGAGGCGCCGCTCACGATCAGGGTGCGGTCCGCCAGGTCCGGGTGAAGGCGCAGGAACGGCCGGGGAGGCGCCTCGTAGACGAGGTCCTCATAGATGTCGTCGCACAGCAGCCAGACGTGCGGGTTGCGCCGCAGGACGTCGGCCACGGCGGCCAGCTCGGCCTCGGTGGCGCCGGCCCCGGTGGGGTTGTTGGGCGTGTTGAGGATCAGCCATCGGGTGTGCGGGGTGATCGCCGCCTCGATGGAGGCGGCGTCGAGCCGCCAGCCGAAGGCAGGATCGTAGCGGCCGGCCGCGGTGACGGGCACGCCGCCCTTGAGCCGCACCATGTCGGCGTAGGACGTCCAGTAGGGCGCCGGCAGCAGCACTTCCTCGTCGGGCTCCAGCAGGGCCTCAAGGGCGTGGCTGATCACCTGCTTGGCGCCAGCGCAGGCGATCACCGCGCTGTCGTCGGCCAGGACGCCGCGCTCGGCCATCCGCTGGGCGATGGCGCTCAGCAGGCGCGCATCGCCGTTCAGGGCCGTGTACTTGGTCTCGCCCCGGTCGATGGCGGCCTTGGCGGCGGCCTTGATCTCGTCGGGGGTGTCGAAGTCCGGCTCGCCGACGGTGAGGTCGATGATGTCGCGGCCCTCGGCCACGAGGTCCCGGGCGCGCTGCGAGAGGGCCAGGATCGGGGAGACCTTCACGCGCGACAGGCGGGCGGCGGTTCTCAGGCTGGAGGGACTCACGCGGAACTCCACTTTTGAGCTGGATCTGTGTCGGCCGGGTTGGTCGCGGCCGAGACGCGGCGCAGGGCCGAAAGCCCCGCCGGCCCCGAAGACGCTGGGGGAGAGGCCGGCGGGGACGGCTGGACGAGGGCGGTCCGGGCTAGCGCCCGGCGCTCGCCGGGCCGTAGTAGAGGCCGTTGAACAGGAACTTGTAGGTTCCCTGCGACTGGCCGAGTTGGGTGACCTCCGGGCCCATCAGGAACACCTTGCCCTTGCCGAGCTGCGTCTCGAGGATCGAGGCGGCGCCGTTGAGGTGATGCTGACCCCAGGCCCAGCCGCTGCGCAGGGTGTCGGGGCCGTCGAACCAGGCCACGGTCTTGGCGCCCGGGCCGGCTTTGAAGGCCGGGCTGTTGTAGTAGTAGACGTTCACCTCGGACGGCAGGCCGAAGGCCAGCGGCTGGGTGTTGTCCACCTTGTTGACCATGACCGAGCCGGGGACGAAGAATTTCGACGACGGCAGGTGCTTGGTCTGGCCGTTCTCCGTGGTGACCAGGGCGTCGTGGACGGGCAGGCCCAGGTGCTCGGCGAGCTGGGTCGCGCTGCCGACGGCTACGAGCGTCCCGCCGGCCTTCACGAAATTGGCGAGCTGCGGAGCCGTCTTCTCCTTGGTGACCTCGCCGAGCTTGTCGCGCCATTCGGGCGGGATGTCCTGCGGATTGGGCTGACCGCGGCGCGGGCGCTCGGGGTTCGGCGGCTCGGGCACGGTCTCGTCGGCGAAGACCAGCACGTCGTACTTGGCCTTCAGGTTGCCGGCGTCGAGCTGCTTGGGGAACACCACCTCGAACGGGAACTCGTAGTTCTCGAACATCCAGCGGTTCCAGCCCGACTGCATGTTGCCGCCGTAGGTGTCCACGAGGCCGATGCGGATCGGCTTCATGGGCATGGCGGGGGAGGCCGGCTTGGCGTCCACGGCGTAGGCGTCGACGCCGGTCTGCTGGACGGCCTTTTCGAGCAGCGCGCGGACGCCCGGCGCCTCAGGCACCCACAGGGCGCCAGGCGCGAAGGACTTGCCGCCCGCGTCCACCGCAGCCGTCAGCCATTCCACCTTCTTGCCGGCCTTGAGCAGGCGGTTCTGGATGATGAAGGCGTTGTTGATCTCGTGGCTGATGACGTAGCCGGCCTTGCCCGCGCCGACGATCTTGCCGGGCGGCGGGGCCATCTCCTCGGTGACCAGCTGGGTGGGCGCCTCGAAACCGTCCAGGATCCGGTCGAAGGACACGCCCATCTGGTAGGCGAGGGTGTAGCCGGTGACGTTGTGCGGACGGATCGGCGGGGCGCCCGGATACGGGATGTTGTCCGGGTGGAACTGCGGCTCGAACATGTCGAGCACCTGGGCCCGGTAGGCCTGGGCGGTCTTCACCACGAACGAGCCAGCGGGATAGGTCTTGCCGCCCACGGTGAAGGGCTGAGTGGCGCGCTCGACCTTCAGGCCGCTCTTGATGAGCGCGTTCATGAACACGACGACCCGCGGCAGGTCGGCCTGGTCGGCGCTGAGGATGTAGCCGCGCGCATCACGCTTTTCGGGGGCCTTGACGATCTTGTCGTACAGTGACGGATCGGTGGCGTCGGCGGCGAAGCCCATGCCCCAGCGCGGGATGTCCTGCTTGTAGCTGCTCTGCTTGGCGGCGGCCTCAAGCTCGGCGATGCGGCGGGGATCGACGCTCCAGTGATCCTGGGAGCCGCGCTCGATGTTGTCCTTGCCCATCCGGTAGATCGAATAGAGCAGGTGCTCGCGGTTGCTGGCCGCGTAGCCGAGCATCCCTCGGTTCAGGGCGACCGAGTAATCGATGCCATCCTGGAACCGGAAGATCCGGGGGGCGATCGGGGTCAGGTTGTCGTTGGTCGGCAGTTGCTGGCGCGGCACCAGTTCGAGCTGGGCCGGGGTGGGCGAGCCGATGATCTCGGTGATCACGCCGATGGAGTTGTGGAACAGGGCGTTGGCGCGCAGCGTGGTGCCGGCCCAGTTGGTGTAGGGGGCGTAGTCGCGCCGCACGCCGCCCGGCTTACCCTCGGAAATCAGCCGGTCCAGCATCCGTGAGCCGACCTGGTCGAGGCCCGTCAGCACCAGCGGATTGAGGTTGTAGTTGTAGGGATTCCGGTGCGGCGGGATGAACACCACCGTGCCGGGCGGGCCCGACTGGTGGTGATTGTAGACGATCTGCGGGAACCACTCCCGGTACAGCACCCGGTTGATGTTCACCGTCTCCTTCATGTTCGACATGAAGAAGTCGCGGTTGTTGTCGTGGCCGACGTACCAGTTGTAGAGGCGCGGCAGGCTCTCGTACTCGCGCTTGGTCGGGTCCTTGTGGCGCATGTACCAGTCCGCGACGAGGTCGTTGCCGTCCGGATTGGCGTGGGCGAACAGGATGATGGTGTTGTCGAGGATCCGCAGCGTTTCGGGATCGGTGCCGCTCACCATCTCATAGAGGGTCTGGGTCAGCTGCTGGGTGCTGACCTGCTCGGTGGAGTGCAGGCCGCCGTCGATCCAGACCACCGCCTTGCCCTCGCGGGCGAGCTGGCGGGCCTGCTCGTCAGTGAGGCCCTCGGCCTGGCTCAGCCGCCGGGCGATGTCGCGGTACCTGTCGAGGTTCTTCAGGTTCTCCGGCGTGGAGACGATGGCCATCAGCTGATCGCGGCCTTCGGTCGTCTTGCCGATGCTGGTCAGCTTCATCCGCTCGGACTGAGTGGCCAGCTTGTTCCAGTAGGCGACCAGCTGCTTGTAGTTGGCGAGGTGGTAGTCGTCGCCGATGCCGAAGCCGTACGCCTCGCGTGGGGTGGTCACGGGCAGGCGCGGATAGGCGGCCGACGCCGTCTGGCCGGCCGTCTGCGCCAGGGCCGCTGTCCCTGGCCCCTGGACCAACAGGGCCAGCCCAAGGGCGGTGGCGGCGAGCAGCTTGTGGCGCATGGAAACGAACCCCCAGTGACTTTTCGGGAACCCTCGCGGCTCCCCCACGGGGGTAGACGCAGCCGATCGGAAAGCTGCACGCGCCAGACGCGATCTTGCGGCCGGAATCTTGCGGCCGGAGCGGCCCGGCTACCCCCGCGCCGAACAGTCCACTGATGAGGAGACGGCTTTCCGCAACGTCTTGGTCATTGAGGCGCCACGCCGCCGGCCGGCTTCGGCTCGACGGCGAATGATCAAACAGGGACGCCGTGCGTCTGCCTCAACGGGCGCATGGCGAGAGACACCGGACGGAGGAAGCGGCCTTGGCGACACCCTTGAACAGATCTGTTCTCAGAGCATTCGCCCTGCTGCGCGGCTTCACGAGGCCTGACAAGCCGCTGACCAGCGCAGAGCTGAGCCGACGGGCGGGCCTGCCGGAAGCGTCGGGCTACCGCCTGATCCAGACCCTGGAGGCCGCCGGCGCCGTCGTCCGCGACGCCCGCGGCCGCTACACCGCCCGGGTGATCTGGAACTTCGATCTCGAGGAAGATTCCGGCGAGCGCTGCGTGAACCGGCGCGTCCAAGACGTGCTGGACCGGTTGGCCGCACGCTTCGGCGTCACTGTCCACTACGGCGTCCTTGAGCGTGGCATGGTCACCTATCTGGGCAAGGCGGTCGCCGAGGGCGGCGCCTGCGTGCCCACGCGGGTGGGCGCGCAGCAGGAGGCCTACTGCTCGGCCGTGGGGAAGGCGCTGCTCGCCGGCCTGTCCGACGAGGAGCTTGAGGCCTATCTGCGCGACGGCGACCTTGTGGCGCTCACCGACTGGACCATCACCGACCCGGTGCTGTTCCGGCGCGAGATCGCCCATGTGCGCCAGAGCGGCTTCGCCATCGACCGGGGCGAGGCCTATCCGCACCTCTCATGCGTCGCCGTCCCGGTGCGTAATCCCGCCGGGCAGGTGGTCGCCGCCGTCTCGCTGGTGGACCGTGTGGAGCGGATGTCCGAGGAACGCCGCGAGGTGATGCGTCAGGCCCTGGCCGACGCCATCGCCGAGATGGACGGCTTCCAGGTCCTTCGCTCGCCGCTTCCGAGGCTCGCGCCCTGTCTGGATAGCCTCGATCCCTGCGCCGACACCCAAGCTGTGCAGGCCGCACGCGACCTGGCGCCGCTTTGCGCCTGACCAGACCTGCGCCGCCGGAGGGCGTCCAAGGCCGACCTCCCGGCCGGAGTGGGAAATAAACTTGCGTTCGCGATCAAATGGGCCGTCGATCGCGCAAGAAGGTTGCGCGTAACGGCCCCTTTCGGTAGAAGCCGCCTCGATGCGCACGCAGGCGAACAACTCGCTTCTTCTTCTGTCGCTGGGGCTTAGCCGCCCCTGGGCGACCCTCTAGGCACGCGCATCTTCGCGGCCGGGCGCTCAGGGGCTTTCGATCCTCCGCCCGACACCGAAACTCTCGCGAAGAGCCCGTAGCAAAATGACTTTTTCCGCCTCCGAACGCGACCGCGTCGTCATCTTCGACACCACCATGCGCGACGGCGAGCAATCGCCCGGCGCGTCCATGTCGCTGGATGAGAAGCTGGAACTGGCCAAGATCCTCGAGGACATGAAGGTCGACGTGATCGAGGCGGGCTTCCCGATCGCCTCGAACGGCGACTTCGAAGCGGTCCGCCAGATCTCGCAGATCGTCACCGAGAGCGTCATCTGCGGTCTGGCCCGGGCGAGCGCGGCCGATATCGAGCGCTGCGCCGAGGCCATCCGCCCCGCCAAGCGCGGCCGGATCCACACCTTCATCTCCACCAGCCCGGTCCACATGAAGTGGAAGCTGCAGATGGAGCCCGAGGCGGTGCTGGAGATGGTCACCAAGTCGGTGTCCCTGGCGCGCAACCTGTGCGACGACGTGGAGTGGTCGGCCGAGGACGCCACCCGCACCGAGCGTGACTTCCTGCTGCGCTGTGTCGAGGCGGCCATTCGGGCGGGCGCCACCACCATCAACCTGCCCGACACGGTGGGCTACACCTATCCCACCGAGTACGCCGACCTGTTCCGGGACGTGATCGAAAACGTGCCCGGCGCGGACAAGGTCATCTTCTCCACCCACTGCCACAATGATCTGGGGCTGGCGGTCGCCAACTCCATCGCCGGGGTCCAGGGCGGCGCGCGCCAGATCGAATGCGCCATCAACGGCATCGGCGAGCGGGCCGGCAATGCGGCGCTGGAAGAGATCGTCATGGCCCTGCGGGTCCGCGGCGACCGGTTGCCCTATGTGACCGGCGTCGAGCCGCAGCACATCACCCGCGCCAGCCGCTACGTTTCGGCCATCACCGGGTTCCCGGTGCAGTTCAACAAGGCGATCGTGGGCAAGAACGCCTTCGCCCACGAGAGCGGCATCCACCAGGACGGGATGCTGAAAAACGCCGAGACCTACGAGATCATGAAGCCCGAGGACGTGGGCCAGATCGAGTCGAACCTGGTCATGGGCAAGCACTCGGGACGGCACGCGTTCCGCGAAAAGCTCAAGGACCTGGGCTACGAGCTGGGCCAGAACGCCCTGAACGAGGCCTTCCAGCGCTTCAAGGATCTGGCCGACAAGAAGAAGCATGTCTTCGACGACGACATCGTCGCCCTGGTCGATGACGCCCTGGCCAGCCAGGCTGACAAGATCCAGGTGAAGCACCTGCGCGTCATCGCCGGCACCGAGGGGCCGCAGGAGGCCTTCCTGACGGTCACCATCGAGGGCGTCGAGAAGTCGGCCAACGCCACCGGTGATGGCCCCGTGGATGCGGTGTTCAACGCCATCCATGAGGTCTATCCGCACACGGCGGTCCTGCGGCTGTTCCAGGTGCATGCGGTGACCGAGGGGACGGACGCCCAGGCGCAGGTGTCGGTCCGTCTGGAGGAGGATGGCCACATCGCCACCGGCCAGGCCGCGGACACCGATACCCTGACGGCCTCGGCCAAGGCCTATGTCAACGCGCTGAACAATCTCGTCGCGCGCAAGGAGAAGAGCGCCCCCGGCCGCGTGGCCAGCGGGTTCTGAGCCCCCTCCCGCAGGGGAGGACGCCATCGGATGCTCTGGATTTTCCTGACCCTCGCGGCCGCGCCGCTGCAGGTGGCGCGGAATGCGGCGCAGCGCGGCCTGGTGGGCGACGCCGGGCCGTGGGGCGCAACCCTCGTCCGCTTCCTGTTCGGCCTGCCGTTCTCGCTGCTGATCTTCCTGGCCGTCGCGCTGGCGACGCCGGACGCGGCTCCCGATCCGTCCCTGCGCTTCTGGGCCGGAGCGGTCGCGGGCGCCGTGGCCCAGGTGGCCGCCACGGGCTTCCTGCTCATGGCCATGCACCGGGCCGGCTTCGCCGTGGCCACCGTCCTGCAACAGTCCTCGCTGCCCCTGGCGGCGCTGATGGGCTGGCTGGCGCTGGGGGATCGCCTTTCGCCCCGGGCCTGGATCGGCGTCGCCGTCGCCACAGCCGGCCTCGCGATCCTGTCGTGGCCAAGGCGGGATCAGGCGCGGGACGTCTTTACCGGCGGCCTGCTCGGTCTTGCGGCGGGGGCCGCCTTTGCGGTGGCCTTCAACGGCTATCGGCAGGCGGGCCTCGCCTTCGAACCGGCGCATCCGATCTATTCGGCCGTGGCCGCCGTGGTCATCGCCCAGCTGATGCAGAGCCTCACGCTCGGCGTGCTGCTGGCCCTGACCCGACCCCAGGCCATCGCCGCGGTGCTAGGCTCCTGGCGCCAGTCGCTGGGGGCCGGCTTCTTCGGCTCCGCCGCCTCGGCCTGCTGGTTCGGAGCCCTGGCCCTGGCGCCGGCGGGACCGGTGCGCGCGGTGGCGCTGATCGAGACTCCGATCGCCGCCGCCGTGGGACGTCGGCTGTTCCGCGAGCGGCTCGGCCTGCGGCAGGTGACGGGCGGCGCGCTGACAACTCTCGGCGTGGCCTTGACCGCGCTGGGCTGAGCGTTTCCATGGCGGAATGATCGACCGCCGTTCCATCCTCACCGCCGCAGCCCTGATCGTCGTCCCCGGCCTGGCCCGCGCCGCCGCCCGTTGGGAGGCTCGCGCCG
>Ga0065721_10050126_pt1 | contig 23011 bp, 17 predicted proteins | sample Mesricmetagenome_FD_59108 | JGI IMG/M metagenome (GOLD analysis project Ga0065721, IMG submission 59108) | Mesophilic microbial community from rice straw/compost enrichment Sample: eDNA_1 v2 (version 2) | ecosystem: Engineered > Solid waste > Grass > Composting > Bioreactor | place: USA: Davis...
ATTCCTTTAACAACGAATGGTACAGCGGATGTTGAATTGCGTTCACGGTTTGAATACGCGCAGTTCCGTCGACATGTCGCACGGCAGGAATTTCGTCCGCTACTTCCTCTTTTACTGGATAGACAAAAAGCATAAACGGCGAATACGTCGCTCCTTCGAACCATTCCGATGCATCCTCTTCAAGCACGACAGGCGCGACCGGCCTGAAGTCTTCGCGATCTTTCACTTCGTTTAGGCGAGCCTGCATCTCCGCATGGATCGGCGACGCAAGAATTGAACGACCTCCCAAAGCACGCGGTCCGAATTCCATTCGGCCCTGATACCATCCGATGATCTTGTCGTCCGCCAGAAGCTTTGCTGTTTCATGCGCGACGTTGTCAAGCTTCTTATAGGGAATCTTTGCCCAAGTGAGAAACGATTCAATAGCAGAATCGGAATACTCAGGTCCTAGATAAGCATGTTCCATAACAAATCTCCGCTCGACAGACTTTCGCTCTCGAGCATCGATCCACATAGCAGCCCCAAGGGCAGTACCTGAATCGCCAGCAGCGGGTTGTACCCAAATGTTACGAAAAGGACCCTGATCACGCAGATAGGCATTCATCACGCAATTCAACGCCACGCCACCAGCCAGACAAAGAGAATCAAGACCCGTTCGCCTGTGCAACTTAGAAGCTATGCGAAGAATAGTCTCCTGCAAAACAAGTTGCAGCGAATGAGCAATGTCGAATTGCAACTCGCCAAAATTATCGCCCTTTCGCCTTGCGGGACCAAAAACATCACCAAATTCGAAATCATCGATTTCATAGGATCCGTCGTCCGCTATGTGAATCGCGTCACGAAAAACATCAGCGAACGTGGGCTTGCCATAGGAAGCAAGAGCCATCACCTTATACTCATCAGATGAATGAAGGAATCCAAGATGAGTTGTCATTCTTTCATATAGTAATCCGAGGGAGTGCGGCATTTTCACATCGCCGATAGACTTAAGCGTGTTGCTGCTACCCAAATAGTACCCAGTCGTGGTCTTTTCGCCACGGCCGTCGATCGTCATCACTGCAGCCTCGTCAAAAGGAGAAACCAGGAATGCACTCGCTGCATGGCAAAGATGATGATCGACAAAATGCCATTTCTCAGGGTCGACTTGAGCGCCAAAGAATCTTTTTTGTAGATGATGCGGCCAACCGTCACGAAGGTGACCTGGCGCATTCACAATAGAACAAAGAAACAACGGATCCCAAGGATTCAGCCAGCCGCTCCTTTGCTCTTCATCCGGCTTCATAGGCAACGTAATGTCGCCTGATAACTTGTCATCATCATTCAACAAGATCCACGGATCGAAGGAATAAGCGAAATGATCGATTTCATTGATGTGTATTCCAGCGATAGCAAGACAGTAGTCGATCGCATGAAATGGCAACTCCCACGTTGAGAAAGGAACTGGACGTTTACCATGTTTAATATGTGTAAATCTTTCTTCTTCCGCAGCAGCGAGAACAATCCCGTCTTTTACAATACACGCTGCCGAATCATGAAATGCGGCGTTGATTCCCAATGTGTACATAGAAGTGTTTAAGGTTGGCGATGAAATAAAACTATTCCTCATTGTATCGACAGAACAGCCGATACTAATCCGACAACGGCATTACCACGCTGAAGGAGGGGACTAACTCCAGAGGTCGGGAATGATTTTTCCTGTTAATAAATCGCCGTCGGAACGAAACACATATCCATCGGCTATACTACTACCATCAGCACTGACCACTACATTTTGGTACTGACGGAGTTTAAACAAAACACAAAACAAAGTATGAAAACACACAAATGGATCTTTGCTATACTAATAGCTTCGCTGGCCTGGACGGCCTGCGATGAAGATGAAGACAACCCGATTGACAAACCAGAACTTCCCGATGCTGATGAAGTATTTGTGGAGTTCGCCGCAAGATCAAACAGAGGTGAAGTTGTATTTGGAGAGTTAGCTGCTACGAAGGCAACTGACTCAACAGTGAAGGCGTTCGCGCAGAGTATGGTCAACGAACATAACATAGCGCAAGACGAGTTGAAGGAGATTGCCGACGATCACGATGACATTGATTGGCCCGAACGTCGGACTGCTGAGCAGGATTCAATCATGAACTTATTAGAAAGTGCATCTGGACATAGTTTCGATACACTATACGCGAGCACACAGGTCAAGCTTCACCAGGGAGCTGCTGATAATTTCCGTGCGGCCGCAACCAATGCCACTAATGCTCGTGTAAAGGCTTACGCGAATAAATATCTTCCCAAGATTGAGATGCATCTACAACGAGCAGACAGCATCTATACAGCACTCGCTACACAACATGCGGCCTTTGATGAAGGAGCAGATAGCGGTGATGATACTATCGGCGGTGACGGAGAAACTACCAACTAATTCTTGGCTTCTTACTTTCAATACAAATTCCGGCAAGTGCGACTTACTTGCCGGAATTTTCTTTGTCTGACAGATTATCGTAGATCGTGTTCAGAATATTCTGAAAATGCTGGAAGTCGCTTTTTGATAATCCTTCCCAGGCTTTCAACCTAATGTCTTTAATCCGCGGCTTCATCTGCTCCACCTTGGCCTTGCCTTGTTTAGTCAATCCCACTAGGAAACATCGGCGATCCGCTGGATGGGCATTGCGAACTGTTAAATTCTTTTCACATAACAAATCAATGATACGCGTGACAGTGGGATTGTCTTTAAAGAGAACCTCTGCAAGCTCGTTCTGTTTCATTTGACCATTCTCGTACAAATGCTTCAGGACGAGCCATTGATCAACCGTTACGTTAAAGCGGTACTCTTTAAACTTTTGCTGAGCATACTGTTTAACGCGGCGCGCCGTGCGGTCAAGCAAAAAAGAATACGCATTATAGAGTTCTTCGTTCATGACTTAGTCTATGCAGGATCACCGGCTATCTGCAGAACGACATCCTGAAGGCGATCGTCGACCGAGATCTGACATGCTAGTCGGCTCCTCGAGTTAGACGTTGGTAGCGTGTCAAGCATATCCAACTCTGCGTCCGTGGGTGGATCAAGCTGTTCCATGCCTTTCAAGACCTCCACATAACAGGTCGCACATAATGCCATTCCACCACATGTAGCCTCAATCGGATATTCGGAAGCCTTCAACACTTCCATCAAATTGAGGTTTATTCCTTCCGGGACCTCGATGATCTTATTGCCTCCAGGTGATTGAACTTCAAAGGTAATCATTGCAGATTAAAATGCGTTTACGCCGTTGACTGTAGTGTACTTAAAGCTGAGCTTCTGATTCGGATACACAAACTTGAATGCGCTCTGTGCCATGAGTGCGGCTTCGTGAAAACCCGACAAAATGAGCTTCAATTTGCCGGGATATGTATTGATATCTCCAATCGCATAGATACCCGGCACGCTGGTGGAGTAGTCGATCGTATTCACCAGGATCGCATTCTTCTCGAGTGCGAGACCCCATTCTCCGATGGGACCAAGTTTCGGACTCAACCCGAACAAAGGAATCAAATAGTCGGAGTCGATAGTGTGAACATTCTGGTTCCCGTCAACGCAAGACACGGTTGTCAAACGTCCGTTTCCAGAAACACCTTTGAGGTTGGTGCTTAGCAACAGATCGATCTTCCCCTCTCTGGCAAGTTCAAAAACCTTTTCAACTGAATCAGGTGCTCCACGGAACGTTTCGTTCCTGTGTATAAGAGTCAACTTACTTGCAATTGACGCAAGGTGAATTGTCCAGTCCAGGGCAGAATCTCCACCGCCTGAAATGACAAGTCTTTTATTGCGAAATGCTTCCGGATCGCGAACAAAATAAAGTATACCCTTTCCTTCGAATTCCTCGATACCTTCAACCTCGGGTTTCCGCGGCTCAAAGCAACCCAGTCCACCTGCGATAACGAGGGCTTTACACGCAATCGTTGTTTGTCCCGACGTTGTGACGCGAAAACCTTCCCCTTCAATCTTTTCAACTTTGATCACTTTCTCGCCAAGGGTAAAGCCGGGCTTGAATGGCTCGATCTGCTGTGCTAATTTTTCAACCAACTCGCCGGCAAGGATCTCGGGATATCCCGGGATATCATAAATAGGTTTCTTCGGGTAGATTTCCGAAAGCTGTCCGCCTATCTGGGGGAGCACATCCACAAGATGACAACGCATCTTTAAGAGCCCTGCCTCAAATACGGCAAACAATCCAACAGGTCCGGCCCCGACAATGCAGAGATCCGTCTTTATCTCATTCGTGTCCATAACGACATAAATTTAGTATATTAATAATTGTTATGACAACTATTTTTACGAATAACCTAATCAGCGGGTTTAGCATTTACGCGTCTTTTATCTCTGCAACCGGATGTCTTGCAGGGGAAGGGCGTCGTCTCACCCGCGCTTTAGCCCCTCCGCACCCCTCTGTCGTCCATATTTCAGCGGTAAAAGACGATTACTCTTGATTCGCGCTTCTCTAAGTGCTTTCTTTAGAGGTGAACAGTATTGACATGAAGGCAAACATCGACAAGGCACGCGCCTTGGTATTCCTTAGTATTATCCTCTTCGGGGGCTGCACTTCAAGCGACCGTACGAAGGATGAAGGGTCAGCAACCCCTAGACGAGACGCAGCACATCCGGGAATGGTATGGATACCGGGAGGGACATTTATAATGGGAACAGATGAAGAGGATGCATACGAACATGAGCGTCCCGCTCATAAGGTACGCGTTGATGGGTTCTGGATGGACGAAACCGAAGTCACCAACGAGCAGTTCGAAGCATTCGTAAAAGCTACCGGATACGTTACCGTTGCAGAGCGCAAACCGACCTGGGAAGATCTAAAAAAACAATCTCCGCCAGGGACTCAACCCCCGCCCGACAGTTTGTTGGTACCTGGAGCTTTGGTTTTTACTCCTCCCGGGCGCCCCGTCATGCTAAACGACTATTCTCAATGGTGGCATTGGGTTCCCGGCACGGATTGGAGGCATCCTGAAGGTCCGGGCAGCAGTCTTGAAGGAAGGATGAAATTTCCTGTAGTACACGTTGCTTACGAAGACGCCCTCGCCTACTGCGAGTGGGCGGGCAAGCGCCTGCCAACGGAAGCTGAATGGGAATTTGCGTCTCGCGGCGGTGCTGACCAGCAACGCTACGCATGGGGAAACGACATCAAGGTTAACCAGAAATTCATGGCTAACACCTTTCAAGGGAGTTTCCCGAACCACAATTCTGGTGAAGACGGATTTGAAACACTCGCTCCTGTCAAGAGCTTCCCAGCGAACGGTTATGGCTTATACGACATGATCGGCAACGTGTGGGAGTGGACGAGCGACTGGTATCGTGTTGACTACTTCGCGCAACTAGCGAAAGCAGGACTGAGTGTTAATCCAAAAGGTCCGGATAGTCCGTACGACCCGAACGAACCCTACTCAATCAAACGTGTGTCCAAAGGGGGGTCCTTCCTCTGTGCGAATGATTACTGTGTCAACTACAGGCCGAGCGCCAGACAAGGTACTGCATTCGACTCAGGCATGTCCAACCTCGGATTCCGTTGCGTTAAACAAGATTAGCAGTACTCTTCGGATGGCTGAGACAGCTGATCGAGGCACACCACTTCAGACTTGACACTGAATACTGAATACTTAAAAAAATGCGCGCAACTCTCACCCTACTGCTTCTCCTGACCCTCGCTAGTTTTTCAACACGCGGGCAAGAACGGCCGAATATCATTTACATCCTTGCCGACGATTTAGGATGGGGCGACTTGAGTTGTTACGGTCAGAAGAATTTCAAAACACCCAATATTGACCGACTTGCATCGGAGGGCCTTCGATTTACGAGTCACTATTCTGGTTCACCGGTGTGCGCGCCATCGCGATCTGCGTTGATGACAGGACTTCACAGTGGTCACACGTACATTCGCGGAAATAAATCAGTAGAACCTGAAGGTCAGTGGCCGCTACCTGACGAAGCGGTGACCATTCCCGAAATGCTCAAGTCAGTTGGGTACACGACGGGCGTGTTTGGTAAATGGGGACTTGGTAGTCCGGGTTCAACAGGCGCCCCGGAGAACCAGGGTGTTGATAGATTCTTTGGATACCTTTGTCAAAGCCTTGCGCACAACTATTATCCAAGCTATTTGTGGGACAATGCATCCAAAGTATTCTTGCGAGAAAACAGTGGAGACGCGAAGGAAGAATATGCTCCTCAAATCATACACAAGCAAGCACTTGACTTCATTGAGCAAAACAAAAATCGCCCGTTCTTTCTTTTCTACGCGATGATCACACCGCATGCCGAGTTGGTGGCACCGGAGAAATATATGTCTAAGTACCGTGGGAAGTTCCTTCCCGAAAAGAGCTACGATGGTATTGACGCCGGAGAGCCCGGTTTCCGGGAAGGCCCCTACGCATCGCAACAAGAATCACACGCTGCCTTCGCCGCAATGATCGACCTGATGGATGAACAAGTCGGAACTATTATGGCAAAAGTCAAAGAACTCGGAATGGATAATAACACGCTTATCATCTTCTCCTCAGACAATGGTCCCCATAAAGAAGGTGGAGCGGACCCCGACTATTTTGACAGCAACGGAATATTTAAAGGTTACAAGCGTGATGTATATGAAGGAGGCATCCGAGTACCGATGATCGCGCGTTGGACCGGTGTTATCAAGCCAGGCACTGAAACAAATCACCCTTCAGCATTTTGGGATGTCATGCCAACGTTCGCCGAATTGTTGAACGTTCCGATCAAGCACAACATTGATGGAGTATCATTCCTCCCAACGCTGAAAGGGAATAAGAAAGAACAAAAACATCATGACTACCTGTACTGGGAATTCCACGAACAGGGAGGAAAACGAGCACTGCGACAAGGAGACTGGAAGCTCGTGCAGACGAACGTCAGCGCGAATCCGCCGGGGAAGTTTGAGCTTTACAATCTCAAGAAGGATCCATCGGAGACCACAGACCTTTCGGCAAAGTATTCCGAAAAGGTCCGCGAGCTCACCGGGCTAATGTTATCCGCAAGGATTCCCTCGCCGGACTTCCCATTTGCCGCCGAGAGAAATCGCTGAGTTACACAGCAAGTTTCCTGAGCATATACTGAAGAATGCCCCCGTTTCGGTAGTAGTCGATTTCGATTTTGCTATCCAGGCGGGTAACGACTGCAAACTTCTTGATTCCGCCATCTTTAGTGGTAGCCTCCACATTCAAGGTCTGTCCTGGTTCAATATTGTCGTTGAGCGCTGCAATCGTGTACACTTCCGTTCCGTCGAGTCCGAGAGATTGCGCGTTCTGATCAGGCAGGAACTGCAATGGCAGGACACCCATGCCAACAAGGTTGCTGCGGTGAATCCGTTCAAAGCTTTCGGCTATCACAGCTCGAATTCCCAACAGGTAAGTTCCCTTCGCTGCCCAGTCACGCGAAGACCCGCTTCCATACTCCTTGCCTGCAATAACAATCAACGGCGTATTCGATTCTTTGTACCGGACCGATGCATCATAAACCGTCATCTCTTCGCCCGTGGGGAAGAACGTGGTGTACCCTCCCTCTTTGGTAGCAACCTTGTTTCGAATCCTGACGTTCGCAAATGTACCTCGCACCATAACCTCATCGTTCCCTCGACGCGATCCATATGAATTGAATTCTTCATGTGGGATACCTTTTTCAAGTAAATACTTTCCTGCCGCTGAGTGCACGCTAAAAGAACCCGCCGGAGAGATGTGGTCGGTAGTAACGGAGTCTCCAAGCATCAAAAGAACCCGCGCGTTGTTGATGGGTTGAATGGGTGATGGTTTGTCGGGGAGATTGACAAAGAAAGGAGCCTCCTTCACGTACGTCGACGATGGATCCCATTGGTACGACTTGTCTTTCGGTGCCTGAAGTGCCCTCCATTGTTCGTTACCTTCGAAGATCTCACCATAGTTCTTTTTGAAATATTCCTTTTTTACTACCCTTCCGACAACGTCATGCACTTCGCGTTCCGATGGCCAGATGTCGTACAGGTACACAGGTTTACCCTCAGGATCAACCCCGAGTGGCTCCGACGTCATATCAATGTCCATTCTCCCGGCAATCGCATAAGCAACCACCAGCAACGGAGACATCAAAAAATTCATCTTAATCTGCGGGTGAATCCGCGCTTCAAAGTTTCTGTTACTTGACAGGGTCGCGGCGACAATCAAATCATTTTCAACGATCGCGTTTGCGATCGGGTCCGGGAGTGGTCCTGAGTTTCCGATGCATGATGTGCAACCGTATCCTACCACATTGAAGCGAAGTCTTTCCAGAGCTGATAGCAAACCGGCTTCCCTGAGGTAATCGGTCACGACCTTCGAGCCTGGTGCGAGACTTGTCTTGACCCACGGCTTCACATCAAGTCCTTTCTCAATCGCTTTCGCAGCCAACAGTCCCGCGCCAACCATCACGTCGGGATTTGAAGTGTTTGTACAACTGGTGATTGCAGCGATCACAACATCGCCGTCGCTAAGATGAAAAGTCTCACCGTTGTACGTGACCTCCACGGTACGCATGTCGCTATGTTCGGCAGTAGCAACTTCGCTTGGCGCAACGTTTCCACCCTCGCCTGCCCAACGATTCAACGGCCTGTCAGAGAATTGAATGTACTTACGGAAATACTTCTTCTCAATGATATCGGTAATTGCCTGCTTGGATTGCCTTAGCAGGATTTTGTCCTGAGGACGACTCGGCCCCGAAATAGTGGGCTCCACGGAGGAGAGATCGAGTTCAACCACATGGCTATACGAAATCTTGTCTTCATTCTCCCTCCAAAGCAGATTCGCTTTCGCGTACTTCTCAGTTAAGTCGATGACTTCCCGCGGTCGGTTAGTCTTATCGAGATATTCCAGTGTCTTTTCGTCGATGGGAAAGTATGTAATCGTGCATCCGAACTCTGGTGACATGTTTCCGATGGTCGCGCGGTCTGGTACCGATAACGACCGCAAGCCATCTCCAAAGACTTCCACGAACTTGCCTACTACCTTTGTTCTCCTAAGCAACTCGGTAATCGTCAACACCAAATCTGTCGCTGTGCTTCCTGTTGGAAGTTGACCTGTGAGCTTCAGACCAATCACCTCAGGCATGACAAAAAACTGAGGTTGACCCAACATCGCCGCCTCCGCTTCGATACCGCCCACGCCATAAGCGAGAATACCAAGACCATTCACCATAGGCGTGTGTGAATCCGTACCTACAAGCGAATCAGGGAATGCAACTCCATTTCTCTCCACGACGCACTTTGAAAGATATTCAAGATTGACCTGGTGACAGATGCCCATTCCCGGGGGAACAACGGAGAAATTATCAAACGCACCCTGAGCCCACTTCAAGAACCGATAGCGTTCGCTGTTTCGATCGTATTCACGCTCAACATTCCGCAGATATGCGTCTGCGTTGCCGTAGTAGTCGACTTGCACAGAGTGGTCAACGACGAGGTCGACAGGAATCAAAGGATTGATCTTGGAAGGATCCTTCCCTTTCCTCAACATTTCCGCTCGCAATGAAGCAATATCCACAATCGCTGGAACGCCGGTGAAATCCTGCATCAACACTCGCGCAGGCATGAAAGGAATGTCTTTTTCCGCCGGCATTGGTTGCCAGTTGCAGAGGGTTTCTACGTGGGTCGATGTAATTATGTAGCTGTCGTAATTCCTGAGAGCATTCTCAAGCAAGATGCGTATTGAGAACGGCAGATGACTCACTGGATATCCCTTGTCCTGCATGGCTGCAAGACTGTAGTACGAATACGTCCTTCCGTTAACTGACAACTCCCTTTTGATCCCAAGATAATCCTGATTCATAACGCAGCGTTTAAGGTTTCACAAAATGAATCTTACCTTCTTCTTAATGCCTTTTCAATCTCAACTACCCAAAATACAATAGACGAAGCTGCAATAACAATTAGCAGTTCCTTAGGTGTAAGTGGATGAGTTTTGAAGACTTCATTGAAGAAAGGTATATAGATAACCATCAACTGAAGTGAGACGGTGATGATAATAGCAATGAGCATTGGCACATTTGAAAAGATACCCTGCTTGAACAACGATTGACGATTCGAACGTATAGCCAATACGTGACCCAATTGACTAAAACACAATACTGAAAAAGCCATGGTCTGCCAATGACTATTGGAGTGGTTTATGGAGTACCACTGAGTACCTAGTGTTACTACTGCCATAAGCAAGCCGACTCCGAGTACATGCCAAGCCATACCATGTGCAAAAATGCTTTCCTTTGGATCCCTCGGCGGACGACTCATGATATTCGCCTCCGCGCGTTCCGACGCGAGTGCCAAGCCTGGCAAGCCATCGGTGATCAGATTGACCCACAAAATGTGAATGGCGAGCAGGGGTATTGGCAATCCGAGAAAGGGGGCCAGGAAGAGTGTCCAAATCTCGCCTGAATTCCCTGTCATGATATACTTGATAAACTTCAGAATGTTATCAAAAATTCGGCGACCGTGCCTTACAGCCTTGATGATGGTAGCGAAGTTGTCATCCAGGAGAATCATATGGGAGGCTTCCTTTGAAACCTCCGTTCCATTGATACCCATTGCAATACCAATGTCCGCGTTCTTCAACGCAGGAGCGTCATTAACCCCATCGCCTGTCATCGCGACAAACTGGTGTTTCGATTGAAGAGCGTTTATGATCCGCAGTTTTTGTTCAGGACTCACACGCGCGTACACGCGGATGTCTTGAACTTTTTCGTTGAATTCATCCGGAGTCATCCGCTTGAGTTCAGGACCGGAAACGACAAGTTCGTTTTCCGATGACAAAATCCCCAACTGTTCTGCAATTGCTTTCGCGGTGAGCTTATGGTCGCCCGTGATCATGACGGGAATAATTCCGGCGTTTCGACACTCGGCAACTGCTTGCTTCACCTCTTCGCGGGGTGGATCTATCATGCCAGCAAAGCCAATGAATATCAACGACGACTCGATCTCTTCCTCGCGAGACACCTGGGGGAGTTCCTGAAATTGCCTCACGGCATATCCCAACGTCCTGTAGCCATGCGACGCCATCTCGTTCGCTTTCTCTTCAAACTCGGCTATAAACGGTTCTTGCTCAGGTGAGAGTCGATGAAGCAATACGTCTACCGCTCCCTTCACTATTGCGACAACACCACCATCAACCTTGTGCAGCGTTGTCATCAATTTTCTTTTGGAATCAAACGGCAACTCTGCAATGCGAGGGTACTGTCGTTCCATTGAAACTCTGTCAAAGCCATGCTCTTCGGCGTAGCGAGCAAGGGCGACCTCCGTTGATTCTCCTACCCACAGCCCGTCCTTGTCCTTTGTTACATCGTTGTTCAATGCCATCGCATAGACGAGCCGATGCTCGACATCGAACACGCGACCTGGGAGAGCTTCCTGGCCGGGCTCATAAACCTCCTGGACAGTCATTTTGTTTAGAGTCAACGTCCCGGTCTTATCCGAGCATATGTACGTCACTGAACCAAGCGTCTCCACCGCCGGGAGTTTTCGGATCAATGCGTTATTCTTCACAAGCCTTTTCGCACCGAGCGCAAGGGCAACTGTCACAAGTGCCGGTAATGCTTCTGGTATGGCCGCGACTGCCAGGGAGATGGAAGTGAGCAGCATCGTCGACCATGACTCTCCTCGATACCATCCTACAAAGAAGAACACTGTGCATAGAACAAGAATGATTATCGTCAGCGTTTTCCCGAAAGCGTTCAGTCTTTTCTGCAAGGGAGTCGTGACCTCCTCAGTTTGGATCATCTGAGCAATCCGGCCGAACTCCGTCTGCATGCCGGTTGACACCACGTATGCGACACCTCTCCCATTTGTAATGGACGTACCGCGATATCCCATATTCACACGATCACCCAATGGATGATCACCGGGCGTCATTGCTTCCGTATTCTTATCGACGTTTACTGACTCACCAGTCAACGCAGACTCGTCAACCTTCAAAGAATAGGTTTCGATGAATCGAACATCAGCAGGAATGATGTTGCCTGCCTCGAGGATCACAACATCTCCAGGCACGAGGTCATCGGCGTCGATTTCAACACTGTGTTTATCCCGAATGACTCGCGCCCGACTTGCGGCCATCTTTTGCAAGGCCTCCATCGCCTTTTCAGCCCTATACTCCTGCACAACTCCGACCACTGCGTTAATAATCACAATCGCCAGGATCACAATTGTATCAGTAAGCTCACCCACTGCGCCGGATACAACGGCGGCAGCGATGAGAATAAGAATCATGAAGTCAGTAAACTGCCGCAACAGCATTCCGAAGACGGTCTTCCTGCGCGTTGCATCAAGCGTGTTTCTGCCGTACTTCTCAATGCGTTTCAGGACCTCCTCAGACGAGAGTCCATCACGACTTGACTGGAGATGCCGCGACACTTCTTCAACCGATTGTACGTGGTAGTCCATGCAGTTTATAAAAGAGGTGACAAGAGTCTGGCGACTCTCTCGGGGAATTGTTTATACATTGGCCGCTTTCGCCAGATCTCCGGCTGAATCTTCTCCGAATCCTTTAAGTCCTCGAAGAAACTCGCGCGCAGCTCTGTCGCGAGCTTAGATCCGTAGACGATTGCGTTTACTTCAAAATTTACGTCAAAACTGCGGTAATCCATATTGGCGGTCCCTACAATAGCGATGTAGTCATCGACCACCATCGTCTTCACGTGAATAAATCCTTTCTGGTACAGGTAAATTTCCACGCCCGCGCTAAGCATGTCATCGTAATACGACCAAGCCGCAGCATTAACCAACCTTGAGTCAGATACGCCAGGGGCAATAATCTTTACGGACACTCCACTCAATGCGGCAACTTTCAGGGCATTCAGAATACTCTCACCGGGAATAAAGTACGGCGTTGCAAGAAGTATCTCCTTCTTTGCAAGATTTATTGCCTTGACCAGCGACAACATGATGGTTGATGAGGGCGAATCAGGACCGCTCGCCGCAATCTGCACATTTTCTTTGCCTTCCGGATGCCGACGGAGATCAAAGTAAAACCTGTCTGGCTTTAGTCTTTGATTTGCGCAGAAATTCCAATCGCAGAAGAACAAGTACTGAAGGTATTGTACGCCGGGACCTTCGATTTGCAGATGAGTGTCGCGCCAGTACCACTTCTTTCCCTTTCCCTGGTATTTTGAATTGTTTATGTAACGATCGCTGATATTTATGCCTCCGACAAATCCGCAATTCCCGTCCACAACAATTATTTTTCTGTGATTGCGGTAGTTTATAGGATTGGCAAGCATGATAAATCGAATCCTGTTGAACGGATACACTTCCACTCCACCAGCCCTGAGTTCGCGAACCAACGTTTTTCCAATAGAACTACTTCCGAAAGCGTCGTAGATAACCCTGACCTTTACCCCCTCTTTCGCTTTCCGAATGAGAATGTCTTTGATTTGGTTACCGATGTGTCCGTCTTCAAAGATGTAGTACTCGAGATGAATGTGATGCCTGGCATTCTCGAGCGCTTGAATAACGGCGGGGAATTTCTCCTCACCGTTTATCAATAGCTTCACGGCGTTCCCGGTCGTCAGCGGGCTAAAACTGTCGCGCAACAACATCCTGACCAGGCTTTTCCCATCCCCGATCGCATCCATATCACGTTGAAGGTTCAGTTCCGTGCTTGAAATCACGTCTTCGATGACCTTCCGTGCAAGAGCATCATCGTCGATCAACTTCTTGCTATAGACTTTGCGTTTGCGATAGTTGATCCCAAACCAAAAGTAAAAGAGAATACCTGCTACCGGAATGAAGATCACCAGCAACAAGTAGGCAAGGGTCTTGTTGATGCTGGTCGTATCGTAGATGATACGAAGGCAAACAAAAATCAGGACGAATACATAGAGTAGTTCAAGGATGACTATCCAATTCATAGACGAGCCTCACCGTTTGCGTTGGCCGCCAGTAAGATAGCAAGAAAAGTCAGCACCTCAACCAGGGAACTGAAAACGGCGCATCACCGACTCGCAGCCCCGTTAACAGATCCGCAAAGCCGGTGATTTCCGCGTCTTTCTATTTCCAACCACCTCCCAAAGCGCGATACAAGCTGACAACAGCGGTCAACCTGTTAAGACGGGAGTTAATAAGATCGAGCTGGGAATTGAGGGCATTCTGCCGTGCGGTAAGCACTTCGAGGTAACTGGCAAGCCCGCTGTTCATCAATTCTTCAGAGTAGAGCGTCGCCGTGTCATATGCAGCGAACTCATCCCCTTTGATGTCGATGGTCTGCGTTGCCGCATTGAAATTGTATAAGGCATCCGACACTTCGCGACTTGCATTGAGTAACGATTGCCTGAATCTTAACACTGCTTGTTCCTGCTGGGCAACTGCGACCTCATGTTGAGTGCGTATACGCCTTCCGTTAAAGACCGGTTGAGCGATACCTCCAATGATGTTGGCAAATAGGGAATTGACACTAAGCAATTCGTCAAGTTCCAAACTTTGCAGTCCTCCATTCGCAGTCAGCGTAAGCGACGGGTAGAAGTTCGCTTTTGCCACGTTGGTCATCTCAAACGCGTTAACCACGCCATACTCTGCAGCAATAACATCCGGCCTGTTGCGGAGCAATTGGACGGGGAATCCGGTCTGCAGCCTATCAGGAGTCTGCTGAGCATCGAGCGTGCTACGTTCGATCGCTCGAGGCTCGTCGCCCATTAGGATCGACAAAGTATTCTCAGTCAACTTGATGTTTCTCTTCAGTTCGACCAACAACGCCCGGGCTGAGTGCAATTGTGCTTCCGTTTGCTTCACTGCTACTTCGCTGACAGTCCCTGCGTCTTTCAATGCGCGCGTCGTTTCGAGAGCGCTCTCACGCGTGGCAATAGTTTGTTCCGTGATACGCTGTTGTTCATCCAACGCCAACAACTGGAAGTAAAGCGACGCTACTCCTGAGACAAGCTGGGTCTTCACCGCCTGGTGGGCAGCTACTGTCTGAAGGTACGATGCTTCGGTAGCTCGCCGAGCACTCCTGATCTTACCCCAAATATCAGCTTCCCAACCCAATGACGCTGACAGCTCATATTGAGTAATCGCACCACTAAAGAAGGAACCGAATTGACTGTTTCTTGAAAGTTCCTGGTAGTTCACACGGCCAGCAACGTTCAGCGTTGGAAGATAGGCCTGTTTGCCTTGCAGGTAGTAAGCATGAGCGATGTCTATTTGACGCAACGCAACCCGGATATCGATGTTCTGTTCCAGTGCTCTCTCGATATGACCAATCAGGATAGGATCCTTAAACATTTGGCGCCATGAAATGTCCGCAACGGTAGCACTATCCTGCGCTAACGAGTCCGTACGAAAATATTCACTTTTTACAACATCCGGGCGCGTGTATTGCCTCCCAACAAAGCACGCCTGCATGGTGACCATGAGAACGGAACCAACGGCAATCCTGAACAATATATTTTTTCTCATCACAGTTTCGCGTTTAGTTTTGAGCGCCTTCCGGCAGCACCTTTTTTCTGCTGACTTTCTCGTGCAGCCATTGGAACAGGATGTACAGGATAGGGATCACAAAGACTCCAAGAACGGTTCCTACCAGCAACCCACCCACAGCTCCTGTACCGATCGACCTATTTCCCTGCGCCCCAATTCCTGCCGCAAAGACGAGAGGAAGAAGCCCGATAATGAAGGCAAAGGAAGTCATGAGGATTGGTCTCAACCTCACTCTTGCCCCTTCGAAAGCAGCCTCGACAAGGCTATACCCCGCCCTTCTTCTCTGAATCCCGAATTCAACTATCAGAATCGCGTTCTTCGCGAGTAATCCAATCAGCATGATCATAGCAATCTGGAAATAGATGTTGATCTGAAGGCCGGCAAACTTCGTCGTTACGTAAGCTCCCATGATACCGATAGGTAGTGAGAACAGCACCGCGAAAGGAACAAGGTAGCTTTCGTACTGTCCAGCCAAGATGAAATACACGAACAACACACTCAGAATTACGATAAACAGCGTCTGTGTTCCTGCCGCAATTTCTTCGCGTGTCAACCCCGAAAAGTCGATCGTGTAATTTGAAGGAAGCGCCGTTTCACTTACTTCCTGGACTGCCCGAATCGCATCACCGGAAGAGTAGCCTGGCGCCGCCGCACCGTTAACAGGCGCGGAGTTGAAAAGGTTAAAACGCGTCACGGCCTGCGGTCCGTAAATTCTCTTTAACTGAACGAACTCAGTGATAGGCGCCATCGCTCCCGCGCTGTTTCTCACAAACAAGGCATTGAGATTCGACGCCGTCGCCCGGTCCTGGGGCAATGCCTGCACGTAAACGCGATATTGCTTACCAAAACGTGAGAAGTTTGCAGCGTAGATTCCTCCGATGTACCCTTGGAGCGTCGCGAAAATACTGCTCACAGAAACCCCGGCCTCTTTCGCTTTCGCCACGTTGAGAACGAGTTCGTATTGGGGATATCGTGTATTGAATGACGTCTGAGCATACATGATCTCAGGACGCTGCATCAATTGCTGCAGAAAGTCCTGCGTGACACGGTCAAGTTCCGAGAACTCTCCCCCGAACCTGTCAAGTACAGTCATCTCAAATCCCGACGAAATACCAAATCCAGGAATACTGGGCGGAGCAAAGAACAGGAAGTTCGCATCCGGTATTGTCGCGGCCGCCGCGAACATCTGGCCGATGATCGCATCAACAGACATGGACTCATCTTTTCGCTGATCCCACGGTTTCAGCTTCAAAAATCCAAGACCATAATTACTACCCGCTCCGGAGATCAAACTAAATCCATTAACCAAAGATCCACCTTCAAAACCGGGAATGTCTTTGATCTTGTCGTACAATTCCTGGGTAACGGCCACCGTCCTGTCAAGCGTTGCTCCAGGAGGTAACTCTACGTTTGCGAAGATCATTGCCCTGTCTTCGGGGGGAACGAATCCAGTCGAAGTAGTTGATGATGCCCACCAGATGGCGACGCCAGATCCAATAAGCACCACAGCGGTAATCCATTTATGTTTGAATAAGAACGACAGCGAACGAGTATAACGCTGCGTTGTCGCATCGAACGCGACGTTAAAGCCGTGGAAAAAGCGATTGAGAAATCCCTTCTTCTCATGGCCGTCATGATGAGGCTTCAACAACAGCGCACAAAGTGCCGGACTCAATGTCAACGCATTCAATGCCGAGATGGCTATGGCGACGATCAGCGTCACACCAAATTGTTCGTAGAATACTCCCGTCGGACCGGAGATGAACGTCACTGGAATAAACACCGCCGCCATCACAAGTGTGATTGAAATAATGGCACCTGTGATTTCCTCCATCGCCGCGTGAGTCGCTGACAACGCAGTCTTAGCTCCCTCTTCCAGTTTAGCATGCACGGCTTCCACAACAACAATCGCGTCGTCAACTACAATACCGATCGCAAGCACGAGCGCAAACAGGGTGAGCAGGTTGATCGAATACCCGAAAATATTCAGGAAGAAAAATGTACCTACGATTGAAACTGGAACAGCAATCGCAGGGATCAATGTCGACCTGAAGTCCTGGAGGAAGATATATACAACAAGAAACACAAGGAGGAAAGCTTCCACGAGGGTGGTGATTACTTTACCGATGGATGCGTTGAGAAACTCGTTTGAATCAAAGTTGACCATCACCTTCAAACCTCTCGGAAAGTCTTCTTCGAGTTTCTGAACAGTGGCGTGTACGTTCTCGATGATCTCCTGAGCGTTTGACCCGGGCGTCTGATAAACACCCATACTCACACCGGGCTTGTTATTGGTATACGATACGACGCTGTAACCCTCCGCGTCTAGTTCAACATCGGCAACATCGGCAAGACGAAGAAACTGACCATTGTCAAGAGCTTTAATAATAATGTCGCGATACTGGTCTTCGTTCCGGAAACGCCCGCCATAACGAATTACATATTCAAATGCTTCGGCGTTGTTTTGACCAAGCGAACCTGCGGCTGCTTCCAAACTTTGCTCGTTAAGCGCGGCCACCACATCCGATGGCATGAGTCCATACGCAGCGAGTCTGTCAGGTTTCAACCAAATCCTCATAGCGTAGTTCTTGGCACCGAACACTGTCACGTCACCCACACCACTGATACGCTTCAAGGCAGGCAGCACGTTTATGTTCAGATAATTCTGAACATAAGTCGCATCATAATCCTCATTCTCGGAATAGACCGTAAGAAACATCAACGCACTGGTCTGTTGCTTTTGCGTGATCACACCAGACTGAGTAACCTCTTGAGGGAGCAAAGGTGTGGCACGCGCCACACGGTTCTGCACGTTGACCGCAGCAATGTCGGGGTTGACTCCTTGTTTAAAGAAGACTCGAATCTGTGCCGAACCGTTGTTGCTGGCAGTGGAGGTTATATACTCCATATCTTCCACACCGTTGATCTGCTCTTCGATGGGAATGATCACACTCTCGAGCACAGTTTGCGCATTGGCACCAGGATAGTTGGCCATTACCTGGACCGTTGGGGGCGCAATGTCAGGATATTGAGTAACGGGAAGGGTCGTCAGACCTAATATCCCGAGAATAACTATAATTATCGATATGACGGTCGATAAGACGGGTCTCTCAATGAATTTCTTCAGCATCTGCTCAATCTCATTTAAATACAACTTTCACCGCGTTGGCAATGCTGTCGAACGGGACAGGCTGGGGTGCGACCGGCGCATTGTCACGAATCTTTCCGGTTCCCTGAGCGATAATCTTCTCGCCAGCATCAACGCCTGAGCTTACGACTACGATTCCGTTCACACGATCGATTACTTCGATCGGATTGGCGATCGCTACGGTATCACCCTGAACTTTGTAGACGTAGACTATTCCCTGCTGTTCGAATGTCGCGGATGCGGGAACCAATCGAACATTTTCGTAGACCTTAGGGACGCGAATCGTTCCACTGTTTCCGTGCGTCAACATCCTGTTCGGGTTGGGGAATGTAGCCCTGAAGCTTACAGTTCCGGTAGCGCGATTCACCTGGCCCGTAACAGTTTCGATCTTTCCTTTCTCCGGATAGATCTGACCATTTACCAGTTGAAGTTCAACAGGTGGTGAGTTCTTAATTTTTTCCGTAAGATTCTTTCCTTCTGTCTTTTGAAGAAAGTCGAGGTAGTCGCGTTCGTTCATCGAAAAGAACGCATAGACATTATCGATATCTGACACTATCGTCAACGGCGTCGGATCCGAGGGGCTCACGAGTGCCCCCTGACGGAAATTGATTGCACCTACGTAACCATCAATGGGACTCTTAATGGTAGCATAATCAATACTCGCAGTGATGCTGTTGTAGCTTGCAACTGCCTGCGCGAGTCTGGCTTCAGCGGTTTCAAGCTGAACAGGACTGATGATTCCTTTTTCGACCAGCGGCCGAAGTTTGTTCACCTCAACCTGCGCCGCATTGACATTTGCCTTTGCAGCTCCTGCATCTTGTGAAAGTGCCTGGGTTTCAAGTCTGAATAATACTTGACCTCGACTGACCCGTTGTCCTTCATCAACCAACACAGCAGTAATGTATCCTGCGACTTTGGCGCGTACTGCACTGCTCACAGTACCCTCAATGCTGACGGGGTAGTTTGAAAATCCGGTAACCGTCCGAACGGGCACCTCAACCACAGGTAATGTTGCCCGTTGTACGCGCGGTGGAGCTTGCTGCTTATCCTGGCACGAAATCAAAACCGCCGCCGTCATTAGTATCGGAAATGTGATTCTTTTCATGTATTGGTCGAAGTTTGATGTTATTATTTCTGATTGCTGTTCTCCGTCGCGATTCCCTCCCATAAAATTCCTGCTAGCTGCCTTAAGTCACTCTTGCTGATCGGAACCTTGCCATAGACATGCATCTTAGCTGCCGAAACGATGCTTCCCATGACCAGAAGAAAGAGGAACTCTGGCTTCACCGACTTAAAGATGCCCTTCGCCAACCCCTCATTAAAGAATTTGAAAAGTTTCCCTTTCGCGTAATTAGGGGTCTTGTGGGCATTAAAAGGTGAATTCGTGAATTGCTCGAAGAAAATGAGAACGCTAGGCTCTTTTACGTAGAAAGTGTAGAGATTGGTCCAGATACGGAAGAAATTTTCTTGAAAGGTCAGATCAGGCTGGATCGCCTCCTCGATCACTGCTGACACTCGCTCCTTATTATAGTTGTAGAGCTCGCATATCAGCTGGTCCTTACTCTCAAAATAGTGATAGATTGTTCCGGCAGCGACTCCTGCCTTCTTGGCTACCAGACTCATAGGGGCTCCGTGAAACCCGTGTTCGCGGATCAATTCCAGGGTGCTCTCAAAAATCGCCTGCCTCTTATCCCCCGTATCGTTCATACTCTAAACCCAATGAAATTGATTGAACGTTCATTCGGTCGGCAATGTTACGGAACTTCGGCAGATTTACGAAAGACAGGTTTGACATTATTTCCACCTCGTCGCAACAGTACGAATGCAAACGTTAACAGATTATGCGAGTCTCGATGCAGCTTCAAACTCATTCCATGCCCGCTGCAAGGCTTGGTAGAACAAACGAGGATCCTGTGCACCGGAAACTCCGAGGTGGTCATTCATAAGGAAGAAGGGAACTGCGCGGATGCCGAGTGACCGGGCAAGCATTTCATCCTGCCGTACCTCATCAGCGAACTTATTGCCAGCAATAACTTCCCTCACCTCGTGTTCCGTCAGACCTATCGAGACACCGATCGAGACGAGTGTCTCCTGATCATCGATATTCTTACCATCGGTGAAATGGGCTTTAAAAAGTGCCTCTTCTATTTCATTGCCAAGGCCAGCTTTCTTGCCCATTTGGATAAGTCTATGAGCGTTGAACGAGTTCGCGACGACTCCGCGATCAAAATCGAAAACGAGACCAACCTGTTCTGCAGCGCTTTTCACATACTCATGCATTCGAACAGTCTCTTCTCGGCTAATTCCTTTGACTCTCGCTAGATAGTCGTAGACATGCAGGTCCGGTTGAGTTTTCAGGCCGGGGTCAAGCTGAAAACTTCGCCAAACAACTTCAACCCTGTCCCTATGCGCAAAATTGTCTAGAGCACTTTCAAACTTCCGTTTTCCTATGTAGCAAAACGGGCATCGGACATCGGACCAGATATTGATTTTAAGCATGCGTATTAATTCGTCTCTTTGACCGAGACATTGATTTAAGAACAAGACAAAAGATAAGAATGGTTCAGGCAGAATAAAAAATTGCCATTCACATACATGATGCGAATGGCAAAATAATGGGCGGCAACTCCTCCCACTATGCTTTCCGAACGAGTTGGATTTCGCCGGTCAATTTGACGTCCTCACTCACAAGCACGCCGCCAGTTTCCAGTGCCGCATTCCACGCCAAATCAAACTCAGTGCGATTGATTTTTCCGCTCACGGTAAAGCCAGCCTTTTCATTGCCCCAAGGGTCTTTTCCTATCCCGCCGAACTCCACATCGAGTGTAACCGGCCTGGTGACGTTGCGCAAAGTCAGATCTCCATATACAACGAAGTTCTCTGAATCCTTCTTCTCAATCCGTGTAGACACAAATTTGACCAGTGGATATTTAGCCGCATCAAAGAATTCAGGGCTTTTTAAGTGATTGTCACGGTCAGCGTTGCCGGTAGATATAGAGTCAACCTCAGCTGTGAATTCCACTGAAGCAGTGGAAAAATCGGCGCCCTCTGCCTCCGCCTGAACATCGAATTTTTCAAAAGTTCCTGAGACGTTGGTGATCATCATGTGACGAATCTTGAAACCAATCTCACTGTGCGTTGGATCCAACGCCCACTTCGTTTTTGTTGCTGTTTGTGTTGCCATAAATAGTGTTTTATGATGGTGTTTTTCTAAATTGATAGTACAAAGCTACAGCAACGCGTTCCGGCAAGCATTGAACCAGATTAAGAAAACGCTATGCGGGCGCTGGTTTCTTAATCTGGTTCAATCAATTTCGAACAAACAACGGTGTACCTTCATTGCATAAAGAAAACAACTATGGAAAACAAGGTATTGGGGATTCACCACATCACGGCTATTGCAGGCAACGCGAAACGCAATTATGAATTTTACACAAATGTTCTTGGACTTCGACTTGTTAAGAAGACTGTGAACTTCGACGACCCTGGCACGTACCACTTCTATTTCGGTGACGAAGCAGGAACACCAGGGACAATACTAACGTTCTTTCCCTGGCAAAATATTCCGCGTGGAAGGCAAGGCACTGGAATGGCGACGGACATTGGTTACTCCGTTCCTAAGGGAAGTCTTCAGCAATGGAAAGAGCGCCTGGAGAGATTCAATGTACACATCACTGGGACGGGAGAACGTTTCGGAGAAGAATTCTTGTCGTTCGAAGATCCCGATGGTCTGCCGATCACATTGGTAGTACCCGCGCTGATTGATGACCGTAAACCTTGGGAGACCGATGAAGTCAAAGCAATTATGGCGGTCAGGGGATTTCACAGTACCACCTTGTCCCTGAGATCGATATCCGAAACATCTCGTGTACTGACGGAGATACTGGGATATAGGTTTGAAAAAACAGAAGGGAATCGCCACCGTTACATCACAAGTGCGATCAAGGGCGCAGCAACGGTTGACCTATCGGAACTTCCCTCCGCTGCCAGGGCGATGAACGCCGGAGGCACTATTCACCACATTGCGTTCCGCGTGCCTGATGAAAATGTGCTAATGGAGTACCGCGAAAAGGTCCTGGCGCATGGCTTGAATATTACCACGAAGATCGATCGTAACTACTTCTTCTCTTTGTATTTCCGGGAACCAGGTGGTGTGCTGTTTGAATTGGCTACTGACAACCCTGGCTTTGCAGTCGATGAACCATTGAGCCAACTCGGTACCAGCCTGAAGTTACCGCCACAGTACGAAAGTAGCCGGGCCGAGATTGAAAAAGTCCTCCCTTCACTTTCATGAACTTACTGAATCATCATGCACAAGAAAGATATCAGGAGCGGTGGAGTTGCCTTAGATAAGGCCTCACGTGTTTTAATCATGCTCCACGGTCGGGGCGCTCCCGCCGAGGACATTATG
>Ga0065721_10050125_pt1 | contig 23010 bp, 17 predicted proteins | sample Mesricmetagenome_FD_59108 | JGI IMG/M metagenome (GOLD analysis project Ga0065721, IMG submission 59108) | Mesophilic microbial community from rice straw/compost enrichment Sample: eDNA_1 v2 (version 2) | ecosystem: Engineered > Solid waste > Grass > Composting > Bioreactor | place: USA: Davis...
ATCGCCGTGGCCTGCGCGATCGCGCTGTTCGGCGCCGGCCCCGCTGTTGCACAACAGGGCAGCACTGTGTCACAACAGGACAGTTCGCTGCCCACCGTCACCATCGTCGCCGCCGCGCCGCTGCCCGGCATCGGCGTGGAACGCGATGCCTTGCCCTATTCGGTGCAGAGCGCCGACGGCGAGGCGGTGACGGGCCCGCGCGCGGGCAATCTGGTCGAATACCTGAGCCGCAATCTGCCCGGCGTCAACGTCAACGAGATCCAGGGCAGCCCGTTCCAGGCCGACGTGACCTATCGCGGCTTTCGCGCTTCGTCGATCCTCGGCGTGCCGCAGGGCCTGTCTGTCTATCTGGACGGCGTTCGCGTCAACGAACCGTTCGGCGACGTGGTGAACTGGGACATGATTCCCGAAGCCGCGCTCGACAATGTCGCGCTGGTGTCGGGCTCAAACCCCGCCTACGGCCTGAACACGCTCGGCGGCGCGCTCGCGCTGACCACCAAATCCGGCCTCACCTCGCAGGGCTTCGGCGCCGACCTGTCCTACGGCAGCGGCGCCCGCAAGCGGGCCGATCTGTCCTTCGGCGCGCGCAGCGAGGACGGCTGGCACGGCTTCATCGCCGGCACGCTGTTCAAGGAGAACGGCTGGCGCGACCATTCCGATGGGCGGCTCGGCAACCTGTTCCTGAAGGCGGGCCGCAGCAGCGGGTCGACCGAGTGGGACGTGTCGCTGCTGCACGGCAGCAGCAGGCTGGTCGGCAACGGCCTGGTACCGGACTATCGGCTCGATGGCGACGCAGCGGTGCCCGACCTGTACGCGGCCAACCGGCGCGCGGTGTTCACCTATCCGGACCAGACCCGCAACCGCGTCACGCAAGTCATGCTCAACGGCAGCCACTGGCTCGACGACAAGACCCGCATCTCCGCGATGGCCTATGTCCGCCACAGCCGGCGCGATACCGTCAACGGCGACGTCAGCGAGGACTATGCCGAGTACGCGGAGGCCTGCGAGGATGGTTTCCATCCCGACGGCTCGCCGGTCGACGACGACTGCGGCCTGACACGAGAGCAGGGCGCCGCGTTGCATCCGGCCGTGCTGAACACCACCCACACCCGCCAGCGAGGGGAAGGCATTGCGCTGAGCCTGGCCAGGGAGCTGGGCGCGCACCGCATCAACATGGGAATGACGTTCGACGCAAACCGCGTCCGTTACGCGCAGTACGAGCAGGAGGCGCTGCTCAGTGCCGACCGGGGCGTGACCGCCGCGCCGGGGTCCGACGTCGAGCTGTTCTCTGGCGCCCATGGCAAGTCGCGCGCGATCGGGCTTTATCTGGCCGACCTGTGGGCGCTGACGCCGAGCACCCATCTGAACCTGTCGGCACGCTGGAATCGGCTGAAGGTCACCAGCACGCTGATCGACAGCGGCGGCAGCGACAAGCCGACGGAGCGCTTCACCTACAGCAAGCTCAATCCCGCCATCGGCGTGACCCAGCAGGTCGGGGCGGGGCTGACGCTGTTCGCCAGCGCCGCGCAGAGCAATCGCGTGCCGACCGTGATCGAGCTGGGCTGCGCCGACCCCGCCCAGCCATGCCGCTTGCCCGCCGGCCTGCAGGCCGACCCGTATCTGAAGCAGGTGGTGTCCCGCACCTACGAGGTCGGCGCGCGCTGGCGGCCGTCGCGCGACTTCGAGCTGTCGGGCGCGGCCTACCGCACCGACAATCGCGACGACATCCTGTTCCTGCGCGCACCGAACAGCCAGCAGGGGTATTTCTCGAACTTCGATCGCACCCGCCACCAGGGCCTGGACCTGCTGGCCAACTGGCGCCTCGACGCGGTCACGCTGCGGCTCGGCTACAGCTATCTGCAGGCCACCTACCAGGCCAATGGCCGCATCCTGGCCGGCGAGCGCACCATCGACGTCCGGCCCGGCATGCGGCTGGCCGGATTGCCACGGCATACGCTGAAGTTCGGCGCCGACTGGCGCGTGACGCCGTCGTTCGCGGTGGGCGCCGACGTGCTGGCGGTGTCGTCCAGCGTGATCAGCGGCAACGAGGACGGCCTGGCCAGCGACCCGCGGCTGGGCAGGGCGCCGGATGCGCGGCGCTGGGATACCGCCGGCTATGCCACCGTCAATCTGCGCGCCAGCTATCGGGTCAGCAAGCAGCTCGAGCTGTATGCGCGCATCGACAATCTCTTCGACCGCCGCTATGCCAGCTACGGTCAGCTGGCCGAGAACATCCTGCCGGACGGACGGCTGGTGCAGCCGCACGTGGCGCCGCAGGATGCGGCGACGTCGCGCTTCATCGCCCCTGGGGCGCCGCGCAGCATGTTTGTCGGGCTGCGGTACCGGATGTAGCGCGGGACAGGGGGACGGCAGGGCGGCGCGGGGCCGATGTGCTAGGCTCCCGCACTTTGCCCTTCACGCCATCGCCATGCAGCCGTCGTTCGCCACCTTTCGTGCCGCGCTTGCCAGTTTCGTCAGTTCACGCGCCCTCAAGCTCGCCGTCGGTCCGATCGTGGTGCTGCTGATCGCCGGTGCGATCTTTCTGGGCCTGCCGCTCGTCATGCTGATGACGGGCGTCGTGCCGCCCTGGGTACAGGCGCTGTACGGGGGCGCGGGTGGGGTCGCGCAGACGTTGCTGGTGGTGCTGTACCAGCTCGCGCTGATCCTGCTGGTGGCGCTGTGGTCGATGCCGGGCGCGGTCGCACAGATCGGACCGGCTTACTCCGCAGCCGGCCCGTCTCCCGACGCCATGGCGGGCCAGCGCGGCGCACTGGCGCACTACATCGGCACCTATATCGTGCTGTGCGCGGTGATCCAGTTCCTTGGCACGGTGCCGCTGCTGTACGGCGTGGCCAACCTCGCGGCCCAGGGCTGGCTGGCGATGCGGCTGATGCCGTATCTGGCCCTGCGCAAGCGCGCATCGGCCGGCGAATTCGCGGCGCTGAGCAAAGGCTGGTGCCTGCCGTTCGCCGGCGTGACCATCGGGCGCGTGCTCGGGATGCTGTTTCTCGTTTACTGGTTCGCGCACCTGTCGCTGCGGGCGCTGGCCACGATGCGGGGAGATGCGGCGAGCGCCCGGCCCGCGCTGCCGTAGGCGGAAGGCCATCGCGGTAAAGCGGTGGCCTCTGGCGCCTACGGGCGATTGTTCCGGATCATCGCACCCGGCGGCCCGCTCGATCCGCCGAACCAGGGCTCGACCCGCGCCTGGTTCTGTTCGACCAGTACCGAATAGTTGTCCTTGAAGCTGTTCGGGAAAAAGATCATGCCGGGACTCGCCACCCGGTTTCCTCGTACCAGGATGCCGGACAGCGTCGCGCCCGGCATGCCTTGCACCGCCAGCCCGCGCGTGACGTTGCGCGCCGCCGTGCGCATCACGAAGACCGGGTCGCCATCCTCGGCGACGGTGTTATCCAGGCAGTCGATATTGAAGGTCGGCAGATAGGTGTTGTCGCCATAGGGACCATAGGCCGCGATGGCGATGCCGTCGCCGGCGTTCATGTTGTAGTTGTGGTCGATCACGCTGTCGAACACGCCGCCAAAGAACAGGATCGAATTCAGCGCGCGGCCATGCATGTTGCGGAACTCGTTATGGCTGACGGTGATGCGCAGATAGCCGGTGGTGATGTTGATCACCGAGGACGAATCGGGCACCACGTCCCATGGCGTCGCCAATTCCATCACGCGGCCCTTGATCGATTTCAGATGCCGGTACTGGCCGACGCCCGTGCCGGCGACGATCGACATCAGCACGTTCTCCGGATTGCTGGTGCCGACCATGTCCCAGTTCGGATCGCGCGCCAGCGTCACCGTACTGGCCGAGCTCGCGGCCAGCCTGCCCAGATACGCGCCGCCGCCGCCGTCCGTCGTAAAGAACTGGTTGGTCGGCGTGTAGGTCATGTTGCGGAACAGGTTGTAGCCGAGATAGAAATTGCGCGTGGCGTTGGCCGTGGTGCCGCTGATCATCGGCCGGCTGGCGCCGATCACCACGCCTTCGTTGACCTCGTCCTGCGCGCCGAACAGATTCTTGGTGACGACGACGTTCTGGCTGTTGGCAATGCCGTAATCGCCCTTGGTCGCCCGATTGCCAGCGATCAGCACGCCGTCGCCGTAGTCGATGGAGAGCGTCTTGCGCGAGCTCAACGTCGAATTGACGATGCGCAGGTCGGGCCCGGAAATCTTGATCAACTGGGCGCTTTCCGCGCCGTTGGTGTAATCGGCCGACACGACGAAATTGACGCGCTGGATCAGGATATGGCCGTGCGTGCGCGGATCGCTGCCCAGATCCGCGGCCCGCAGCATCGTTTCGCGATGGGGCCCGCGCAGCGTCAGCGAGGCGATGCCGAAATGACTGTCGCCGGTGATCCATGACGCGGGGGTGGCCGCGGCGTTGTTCGCCTTGCCGAGCAGGGTGGTCGCGTCCTCCGATTCCCCAACCAGATACTGATGGCGGCGCAAGGCGATCGTTCTCGAGATGGCGAATTGCCCGGCCGGCAGCTTGAATACGGTGCGGACGCCGTTGCTGCGGTTCTTGTCGAGGCACGCTTGCAGCGCCGGGGCGTTGTCGGTGACGCCATCGCCGGCCAGTCCCGGGCAGGCCACTACCGCGGGCGGTTTTGGCGCGGGTTGAATGCGGATCGGCACCGGCAGCGCCGCAGTCAGGTCCTTTTTCGGGGAGCCGATCCACACATGGTAGGGGCCGGGCGCCATGTCGGCGGGCACGGCCGCCACCAGCGCGGTATCGTCCGCGTGCTCGACCGTCAGCGGATAAAGCCGGTTGTCGGCCGATTGCAGATAGGCTTCCTTGCTGCCGTTGAAGTTCTTGCCGAACAACCGCAGCTTGCCTCCGGCCTCGGCGCCGCAGTTGACCAGCTCATGCGCCGGCGCCTCCAGGCTGGAATCGGTATCGGGCGTGCCGAGAATCCACTGGATTTCCGGCCGATTGACGATGCCTTCCAGCGCCGGCACCGCGCGATCCTGATCCTCGATGCGGTAGGCGTAGGGGCCGTATTTCAGGTTGGCCGGGATGGTGAAGGTCAAGCCCGTGGAACTCAGGTTGACGGCCGGCACCGTGATCGCGCTGGCCCGGACCGCGCTGCGCCAGTCGGTCATCCCGGACGTCAGCGCCGCCAGCCGCACGGTCTTGCGGTTGGCGGTGAAGGCGCCGCTCATCAATACGCTCTGGCCGGGCCGGTTCTCGCGCGAGGTCCAGAAAATGGCGTTCATCTCGTAGACCGGATCGCTGTCCGGCCGCATCCGGTTGACATCAACGAACACCGCCCGCTTGCCGCTGCCGGTGTCGCCGTTCCTGCCGATCATCGGGTTGGCGCACCCGCTCAGCGTGCCGGCTTCGGTAATGGGCGCGACCGGCGTGCCCGCCGCAACCGCGGGCACCGACGCCCCGCGCGCCTCCGCGCCGCCCGCCACCGCCCGCCAGCAGCCGAACAGCGCCAATGCGGCCGTCAACAGGCGCTGTCGAAAGCGAAACGCTGGTTTCATGGCTCCCCCCGGTTGTGTCTGGCGAACGGACGGCCATGGCAGAACTGCGCCCATCGCCTATATCGGACGGGCCATTAATGTCTGGAAACCACGCCCGTCACAGTACGAGACGGCACACAAGGAGGAATCGGAGATCCTGCCCGTCTTTCCTGCTTAGCGGAGGGGGATCAAATGGCCTACAATTTGGCATCAATTGATCCAAGAGGTGCGGATATGCTGATCGTTCCCCCCGAACACATCAGCGCGGCCATGGCGCTGTCGCCTCCCCGCGTATCCATCGCCGAACTCGATGCCGCGGTGCGGGAAGGACTGCCAAAGTCCGCACTCCGAGAAATCGTCGAACACGTGGTCCGAACTTCGGACGAACGACGGATGTTGATGTCGCGGATCGTGCCGGAAGCGACCTTCAAACGCCGCAAGGACCGCCTGACGCCGGACGAGTCGGAAAAGACAGAGCGTCTGGCTCGAATCTTCGCGACGGCCCGTTTCGTATGGGATGACGAAGAGGACGCCAGGGAATTCCTGCATGCGCCCCATCCGCTGTTGGACGGTCACACACCGCTCGACGTATCGATGACGGAGCTGGGCGCCAAGCGGGTCGAGGAAGTTCTCTGGAGGCTCTTCTACGGCATGGCCGCGTGATGCGGATCTACCGGATCGCAGATCGGCGCCATGAAGTGTGGAACGGCAACGGCGCCATGCTCGTGGGCGGGCGTTTCAACAGCCCGGGCGGCCCCGTCATCTACGGCTCCCTGAGTTTCGCGGGCGCAATGCTCGAGATTCTCGTTCACTCACGCATCGGCAAGGTGCCTCGCCAGCATGTCGTGGTGGTTGCCGACGTACCTGACGACATCGCGCTCGAACGTGCAGGGCCGGACGACTTGCCGGCGGGATGGGACGCCGTGAACGATCCCCGCACGGCTCGCGGCTTCGGCGATCGCTGGCTGGCCGACCTCCGATCGGCCGTGCTGATCGTGCCATCGGTCGTTGCTCGGCTCGAGTGGAACGTTCTGGTCAATCCAATGCACGCGGATGCAGCCAGGCTGGTCGTCTCGGCGCCGGAGCCGGTGCGTTGGGACGAGAGGCTGTTCCGGGCGCCGTAGTTCGTGTCCGCCGCCGGGCAAGCTCATCCGCCGATTGCCGATGAGGGATGGAAGCCCCGGGGGCGGTCCCCCGGGACTGTATGCGCTGTACGGGCCGTACGAGCGTTACTCCGCCGAAATCTTCGCCCGCTTCACCACCTCGCCATAGCGCTGCAGGCGATCGGCCATCATGCGTTCGAAGGCGGCGGGGGCCATGTCTTCCGGCGGGACCACGCCGCGGGAGCGCAGGGCGGCCTGCATGGCGGGATCGCTGGCCGCCTTGCGCACGGCCTGGTAGATCTTCTGCACCACCGGCTGCGGCGTGCCGGCCGGTGCGGCGATGCCGGTCCACGAGCTCAGGTTCAGTTCGGGATAGCCCAGTTCGGCCAGCGTCGGCACGTCCGGCAGCTGCTCGAGGCGCTGTTCGGAGGCGACCGCCAGTGCGCGGACTTTGCCGTCCTTGACGTGCGGCAGCATGATGACGAGGTTGTCCAGGATGAACTGCACCTCGTTGCTCAGCACCGCCGTGATCAGTTGCGAGCCGCCGCGGTACGGGATATGGGTCGCCACCGCACCGGTGCTGGCCTTGAACATCTCGACGTTCAGCTGGCCCATGCTGCCGACGCCGCCGCTGCCGTAATCCAGCTTGCCCGGGTTCTTCTTCGAATAGGCGATGAAGTCCGCGAAGGTGCGCACCGGCAGGCTGGAATGCACGACCAGCGCATTGGGCTGCCGGCCCAGGATCGCGATGTTCTCGAAGTCCTTGATCGGGTCATAGCCGATGCGCGGCTGCGTCAGCGGATTGGCCAGGTGGCTGCTCTGCGACGACACCACCAGCGTGTAGCCGTCGGGCTTGCTGCGCGCGACGACCTGGGTCGCGACCGAACCGCCCGCGCCGGGACGGTTGTCGACGACCACCGGCACGCCAAGAATGCGCGACAGCGGCTCGGAATACTGGCGCGCCATGATGTCGACCGATCCGCCGGGCGGGAAGGGGACCACCAGCGTGATGGGACGCGACGGCCAGTTTTCCTGCGCCACGGCGCCAAGCGGCGCGGCGGCGGCAATGGCGGCGGCGCTCAGGCCAAGACCAACGAAGCGGCGGCGGGAGAAGGGCAGGTTCTGCATGATCAGAAAGGCAGGATGGAAAAGGGATTCGTTCGATGGCGGGACATGCCGATCATTGCAGCCCGAGGATGGCCAGCGCCAGGGCCTGCGCCCGTGGCACGAAGGTGGACAACTCGCAGTACTCGCGCTCGGTATGCGGATGGCCGCCGACCGGGCCGGTGCCGCACAGCGTCGGCGTGCCGGCCGAGCTGGTCAGGCCGCTGTCGGCCGCGCCGCCGGTGAATTCACCGTCGACGGTAAAGCCGACGCGTTCGGCGCTGCGCTGATAGAGCGACAGCAGGGCCGCGGGCGTCGTCGCCATCGGCATCGTGCGGCGCATGTCGGTGATGCGCCCGCGCGTGCGGGGAATCGATTCGGCCTCGACGATCTCGCGGATGCGGCCGTACAGCGCGTCCATGTCGGTATCGGCGGTGAAGCGCACATCGAGCTGCGCCCTGGCATGCGGCGCGACCATGTTCGGCACGACGCCGCCCTGCACGCAGCCGACATTGGTGGTGATGCCCGATGCCGGATCGGTCAGCGCATGCAGCGCCAGGATCTTGCGCGCCAACGCATCGATCGCGCTGGCGCCATGGGCGTGGTTGATGCCCGAGTGCGCGGCCACGCCCTCGACCTCGAACTCGACCACCATCGAGCCCTTGCGGCCCGTCACCAGGTTGCCGCTGACGCGCCCCGGCTCCGCATTGAACACCGCGCGCACTTCACGGGCGACGGCCATGATCCGATCGCGCGTGGCGGGCGAGCCGATCTCCTCGTCGCACGAGAAGAACAGCCGCACCGGCGGCGCCTGCCGGCCCAGCCGCGCCAGCGCCTCGGCAACGAACACATTGAGCACCAGGCCGGATTTCATGTCGGCGACGCCGGGACCGTAGGCGCGTCCATCCTCGACGCGGAAGGGCCGCCTGGCCGCCGTGCCTTCGGGATAGACCGTATCCATATGCCCCATCAGCAGGACCGGCAGGCCCTCGCCGGAGCCTGGCACCTGCGCATCGAGGCAAACGCCGTATCCCGGCACCGCATGAAAGCGCACGGCGATGCCGGCGGCTTCCAGATGCGCGCGCAGGACCTCGGCCACGGCCTGGACGCCGGCTTCGTGGCGGCTGCCGCTGTCGATGTCGACGATCTTCTGCAGCAAGTCCTGCATCGCCTGATGCTGGCCTTGCAGCCAGTCCAGCAGCGCCTGCGCGCCCTGGGCAACTTCCTTATCCTGCATGGGGTTCCTGTTCGCGACGGATGACCGAATACCGAAGACCGGTGCCCGGTTCGCGATGAAAGACGTGATGGGAGGCGCAACAACATGCGCCGTGAAACATGTATTGCAACGGTGATATCATCATGCAATACGTATTGCAGAGTGTCAATATGACGAATTCCCGCAAGGAAAGCGCCGATCATGGCGCCACGCTGCTCGACCGGTTGGCGCGCGAAGCCGCCACGTTGACCGCGCGCGAGCGCGAGCTGGCCGACGCGCTGACGCGCGGCTATCCGCATGTGCTGCTGGAATCGGCGACCGCGCTGGCGGCACAGCACGGCACCAGCGCGTCGACCGTGGTCAGGCTGTTCGCCAAGCTCGGCTATGCCAGCTATGCCGACGCCCAGCGCGAAGCGCGGGCCAGCGTAACGGCCGCGCTGCCGACCGCGGGACAGCGCGCGCCTGCGCTGATCGGCGGCAAGCGAACCTTGCGGGCCTGCCTCGACGATGCGTTGATGCACGACCAGCACAACCTGACCGCCACGCACGAATCGCTGGACATCGCCGCGTTCGAAGCGATCGCGCGGCTGCTGGCCGGAGGAAAAGGGCGGCTGTTCATCCTCGCGCAGAAGAACAGCGCGCCGGTCAGTGCCTGGCTGGCGCTGCATCTGAACATGTGCCGCCCCAATGTGCAGGAGCTGGGAGCCGGCGCGGTGACGGCCACCGACGCGATGCTGTGGGTGCAGCCGGAAGACGTGCTGCTGACCTTCAGCGTCCGCCGCTATTCCAGCGCGCCGGTCAGCATCGCCCGTGCCTTCCGCGAGCGGGGCGCCCGCGTCGTCGCCATCTGCGACAGCCCTGCCGCGCCGCTGGTGCCGCTGGCCGACCACCATCTGCTGGTGCGCACCGCCAACGCATCGCCATTCGACTCCTACACGGCGGCATTCTTCCTGTGCAATGCACTGGTGTCCGCCGTCGCTCAATTGCGCCAGCCGGCGGTGATCGAGGCGCTGCAGCGGCGCGATGCGCTGTGGCAGGCGTTCGAGACCGATCCGGTGGAGGGACTGCGAAAGGGGTAGGGCGCGAAGGTCCGGTACTTGCCCGGCGCCGGCCCCGCTATCGGCGCGGGCACCGGCATGGTGTTCGGCATCGACCGATCCCCGCCAAATGTGGACACCTTGGCATGGCTTGGCGTCCCGATTCCGTCCGCCTAAGCTAGTGGTCTGGCTAAAAAAACCACGGGGAGACGAGGACGATGAACCGGCCGAATCGACGTCGTGCGACATGGATCGGGCTCGGCATTGCCGGTATGGTGGTCATCGCGCTGGCCGCCGGCGCGGCGTGGCTGCTGTCCTTGCCGCCGGCCACAACTCCCGCCGCGCCGCCGGCGATCGCCGAATCCGAGCGGGCCGCCACGCTGTCGGCGCTGAAGCCGCCCAAGCGCCCGCGCCCGGTGATCGCCATCGTCGGCATCAACGACGCCACCGAAACCACCGACTATCTGATGCCCTATGGCATCCTGCGCCGCGCCGACATCGGCGAGGTGGCGGCATTGGCGACGCAGCCCGGACCGGTGAAGCTCTATCCCGCGCTGCGGGTCGAGCCGGATGCAACGATCGCGCAGTTCGACGCGCAGCATCCCCAGGGCGCCGACTACGTGCTGGTCCCGGCGATGAGCCGCGACGACGATCCAACCGTGCTGCAATGGATCCGCGGCCAGGCCGCCAAGGGCGCCACCGTGATCGGCATCTGCGCCGGAGCGAAGGTGGTGGCCGCAGCCGGCCTGCTCGACGGCAAGCGCGCCACCACTCATTGGTACTACCTGAACGACCTGCTGGAGAAGCATCCCACGGTACGCCACGTCCCCGATCGGCGCATCGTGGTCGACGGCCGCGTCGCCACGACCACCGGCATTTCCGCCTCGATGCCGATGACGCTGACGCTGATCGAAGCCGTGGCCGGCCGCGACAGGGCAGAGGCGGTCGCCCGCGACCTGGGCCTGCCGCATTGGGATGCGCGCCACGACAGCGACGCCTTCACCTTCACGCGTCCCTTCGCCTTGACGGCGATGGGCAACACCATGGCGTTCTGGAACCGCGAACGGCTCGGCATCGCGCTGCGGCCCGGCGTCGACGAGGTATCGCTGGCGCTGGTCGCCGACGCGTGGTCGCGCACCTACCGTTCGCAGGCCATCTCCTTCGCCGCGCAGCCGGGGCCGATCCAGACCCGGAACGGCATCCGGCTGCTGCCCGAGCAGGTGGGCAAGGACTGGGATGGAGAACGCACCATTGCACTCACCGCGGAACCGCACCCGGCGAAGGCGCTTGATGCGGCCCTGAACGGCATCGGCCAACGCTACGGCACGCGTACGGAAGCACTCGTCGCCATGCAGCTGGAATATCCCGGCGAACATGGGCGAACCGAGACGCGAACCACCTCAATGCAGTAGAACCCAACGGAGGAGACACGATGGCAAAGATGATTTTCCTGAACCTGCCGGTCCGCGATCTCGCGGCCGCGACGCGCTTCTACGAGGCGATCGGCTGCGTCAGGAACGAGCAGTTCAGCGACCATCAGACCTCGTCGATGGTGTGGTCCGACACCATCAACTTTCATCTGATGACGCACGCCTATTACGGGACCTTCACCAGCAAGCCGATCGCCGACGGGCACCAGACCAGCGCCATGCTGATCGCGCTGTCGATCGACAGCCGCGAGGAGGTGGACGCCATCGTCGAAGCCGCGAAATCGGCCGGCGGACGCGCCGACATTCGCGAGCCACAGGACATGGGCTTCATGTACCTGCGCACCTTCGAAGATCCGGACGGTCACCTGTTCGAGCCGGTGTGGATGAACCCGGCGGCGATGATGGGCGAGCAGGACGCGCAATAGCGGGAACGCAGCGGGCCGCTCGGCGGGCTTCTGCGCGCCGCAGCGGCCCCCGCAACGCTTCCTAAGGACACGGCGCAGAACGTCCCCGCACATCGCAGCACGTCACAACATCCAGTCGATCGGCAGCAACGACAAGCCCCGGATCCACAAGCGCTCCAGCCAGCTGGTATTGGGCTCGGTATCGTGGCGGATCGTGTCGCTGCCGCGCCTTTCGAGCCAGTACAGGCTGCCGTCGTCGGCCAGCCGGACCTCATAGGCGTTCTGCGGAACGCTGGTATCGAATGCCGATTCGATCCTGCCGGCCAGCGCGGGACTGTCGATCACGAAACCCAATTCGGTATTCAGATGGGCCGAGCGCGGATCGAAATTGAGCGAACCGACAAAGGCCCGCTGCGCATCGACGGCGAACGTCTTGGCATGCAGGCTTGCGCCGGAGCTGCCGAACGGCCCGGCGCGCTCCTCGGGCCTGGAGCGGGGAGTGGTATCGGCCCTGTCCGCGGGCGGCGCGACTTCGCGCCGCAGCTCGAACAATTGCACGCCGGATTCGAGCAGCGCGCGGCGCCATTTGACATAGCCGGAGTGCACCACCTTGACGTCCGTGGCCTCGGCCGCGTTGGTCAGCACGCGCACCTTGACCCCCTTGGCGGCGAGGTCGGCAAAGGTCTTCGCACCGGCCTCGGTCGGAACGAAGTAGGGCGACACCAGGTCCAGTTCGCGCTTCGGCACGCCGATGGTCTCCATCAGCTGATGCCCGATCAGTCCATTGCTCGGCGCCTTGCCCAGGACCTTGGCGGGATCGTCGCTGACGATCCGTGTCTTTGCCCACTCGAACGCCAGGGTGCCATCGATGATGCGACGGTAGGCCGGCAGTGCCTTCAGGGCGTTCATGTAAGCCGTGGCGGCGGGGTCGCGCTCCGCGGTGGCGGCCTCCCGGGCCAGTTGTTCCAGCCTGTCCGGGGACACGGGCAACGCGATCCGGTTCACCGGATACGCACTGGCGCTTGCCCAGTAGCGATCGAAGTCCCGCTCGACATCGGCCGCAATCGGGCCGACGGCCAGCACGTCCAGATCGGAAAACAGCACGCCATCGGTGGCGCCAAAATATTCGTCGCCGACATTGCGTCCGCCCACGATGGTCGCCTGCGCATCCACCGTGAACGATTTATTGTGCATGCGCCGGTTCAGTCGGCGGAAATCGGTCAGATAGCCGATGAATTTCGGCGAGCGCACGACGAATGGATTGAACAGGCGGACCTCGATATTGGGATGGGCGTCCAGCGCGGACAGGATTTCGTCGAGGCCCGAGATGCCGTTGTCGTCCAGCAGCAGGCGCACGCGCACGCCGCGCTCGGCGGCTTCATGCAAGGCATCGAGCAGCAGCGTGCCGGTGGTGTCGCGGCGCCAGATGTAGTACTGCACGTCCAGCGTGCGCTCGGCCATGCGGGCGCCATGGACCCGCGCGGCGAAGGCCTCGCGCGGATCGGCCAGCGGGTGGATGCCCGACAGGCCGGGACGCTCGGCCAATGCCGGCGCCAGCGCGCGGCCCAGCGCCGTGTCGCGGGACGCTTCCGGCGTCAACGCATGCGATTCGGTTCGGGGTTCCAGCGGTGGCAGGGCGCATCCGGCGAGCACGAACATCGCGAAAACGGCGGGGACCAGCGGACGCAAGCGGGAGAACAGGCGATGGGAGGCAGTGTGCATGGACGTTCGAGACGATCGACGGCCCGGTCAACGGACTGAAGAAGATACGAACTATAAAGCAGCGCCACGCCATTGCTTCGCCGCGGCACGGCCGGTTCGCGTCATGGTGGCGCAAACCCGTGTCGACGCGTGCCTGAACTCAAAACCGGTGATTGACCGTCAATTCCACCCGCCGTCCGGCCCCTTGCAACCATTGGGTCGGATTGTAGTAGGCCGTTGCGACATAGTGCCGGTCGAACACATTGAAGCCGCGCAGTGACAGCGTGGTGTGCTTGCGCGGCCGCCATTGCAGCAGCAGGTCGGTGGTGGTGTACGCCGGCATCTTGAGCGTATTGGCGCGGTCGGCGAAGCGGCGGCCGACATGGCGGATGCCGGCGCCGGCCGTCCATTCCGGCAGGAAGCGCCAGGTCAGCCAGGCATTGGCCAGGCGCTCCGGCACGTCGGTCGGCACGTTGCCATTGCGCGAGACCGCCGTGCCGTTGACCGATTCGGTGAACCGGTCGTAGCGCGCCTGCAGCAGCGCGGCATTGGCATCGAGCCGCCATCCCGGCAGGAATTCGACGCCGATGCTGGCCTCGATGCCGCGCGAGGACTGCTCGCCAACCTGTACGCTTTGCGTGGGATTGACCGCGTCGCGCGTGACCAGGTTCTTCTTGACGATGTGGTAGGCCGCAACGGTCCATTCCCCTTTGCCATTCGAGAAGTCCTGCTTGACGCCGGCCTCGACCTGGCGACCGGTGGACAGCTCGAAATTGCTGTTCGACGAGGAAAGCATCAGCAATGCGCTGACGGGATCGGCCGCTTCCGAATACTGCGCGTAGACAGCCAGATTCGGCGTCAGGTTGTACACCGTGCCGGCACGCCAGCCGATGTGCGAAAACGTCCTGTCGAATGCCTCCCGATTGGCCACCAGATCGTGGCGCTCGATCCTGGCATGGTCATAGCGCAAGCCGCCCAGCACGGACCACCGCGGCGTGATTTCCAGCCGATTCTCGGCGAACAGGGCGTACTGCACCGCCTCGTTGCTGTAGCGCGGCGTGGTGCCGGCGACGTTGATGAAATTGCCGCGATCGAACGTGTAAGGATCGACCACCGTGCTGCCCGAGTAGGGCGAATTATTGGTATGGCGAAACGATGCCCGATTGACATCAAAGCCGACCGACACGCTGTTGTTCATGCCGAACAGCGCATGGCGATAGACCGCATCGGTGGTATTGCCGACCTGCCATTGATCGTGAAGGATCTCGACATAGGACGAACGCTGGATCAGGCCGCTCGCCGGCAGATAGTCGTAGTACTCGGCATTGCGCCAATGACGCTTGCTGTCGATGTAATACGCCCGCGAGCGAACCGTCAGATCGGCGTTCGGCATCCACCGCGCCGACAATTCGGTCCACTGGTCGTCGAACTGGATGCGGCTGTCGCTGACGTTGTAGTTTCGGGTCCGCAAGGACGGATCCTGGCGGCCATTGACGAGCGGCACGCCGAAATACCGTGCCGGCTGCTGCCAGCCCTTGGCGTAGCTCAGCTTGATGCCGAGCTCCGGCGTTGGATCCCATTGCAGCGCGCCCGATGCGGACAGATTGCGCGAATCGCCGAAATCGACCGACCCGTCCGTGCGATTGCCGCTGATATCGAAGCGGTATGACCAGCGCTCGTCGATCGCGCCGCCGCTGCCGAAGGCGAGCCGCTGGGTATTCTCCGTACCGATCGTCGCCTGGACTTCGTTTTCCACCGGTCCGCGCGTCGGCTTTTTCGGCACGACATTGACGACGCCGCCGATCGCGCCTTCGCCATAGATCACCGAGGCGGGTCCGCGCAGTACCTCGATGCGTTCCACCGACCAGGTGTCGAAGGGATACGTCACGCCGATCCCGCCGTATTGGCGCACGCCATCGTAGAGCCGCATCACCGACGCCGCATCGGTAAAGCCGCGGGCGGACAACGAAGCGCCGCCATTGCCGGGATGGCCGAGGCCCGACAGCCCCGGTGCACGGGTGATGGCATCGACCAGCGATACATCGCCGCGGACTTCGAGCTGATCGCGGGCAATGACGTCCACGCTGGCCGGCGTCTGCATCGGCGTCAAGCCAAGGTTCGATCCGGTCGAGGCCGGATCATCCAGCGCGGTCTGCCCGGCGGCATGGACGGTGACCGGTGCCAGTTCGTGGACCTCAGGAGAAGGGTCGGCCGCCTGGGCGGAAAGGCATACTGCGGCAGCGGCTAGCGCCACCTCGCGGGGAAGGAGTCGGGCCATTGAGAAAGCGGGCGTGTCCCAGGTGAGACGGCAGGAATGCCGCGAGACACCGTTGTTTTTGGTGCCAGATTCTATTGGCCACGCCGTACACGGTACATGCGACACCATGCCGCAGGACCCGCGCGGGATTTCGTCGCACAGTACGGATCGGCGCGGCGATCCGCCTCACTCGCCAAAAAAATGACGCCAATAGGCCAATAACCCCAATAACCCAATAACCCAATAGCTTCGATAGCGCCATCACGCATTCACCGCTCCCGCAGATGTCCGTACCGACACCCCGATCGCCCGCCGCAGCGCCTGCCCCAACGTCCGCCGCCCACCGCACGCTTTGGCGCTGGCATTTCTACGCCGGCCTGTTCGTAATGCCCTTTCTGATCGTGCTGGCGATCACCGGCACCATTTACTGCTTCCAGCCGCAAATCGAACCCTTGCTGTATCCGGGGCTATTGCGCGTGACACCGCAGGGCGAGCCGCTGTCCCCGCAAACGCTGCTGGAGCGGGCGAGGGCGGCCGCGCCGGCCGGCGCCGTGGCCACGACCTACACCATGCGCAACGATCCGCGCGCCAGTGCGGAGTTCATCTTCCGCCTGCCCTCGGGCAACAGCGAAAGCCTCTATCTGGATCCCTATTCAGGCGCGGTGCTGGGCAGCCTCAGCGTGGAAGACCGCTTCATGAAGCAGGTCCGGTTGCTGCATCGCGCCTTGCTGGCAGGAAAGCCCGGCGAATTGCTGATGGAACTGGCCGGATGCTGGACGCTGGTGATGATCGCCACCGGCCTGGCCATGTGGTGGCCGCGCTTGCGCGAATCGGGTGTGAGGGCGTTTGCAATGCGGCCGGCAAGCGGCAGGCGAGGGCGGTGGAAGGAAATCCATCTGATGCTCGGCGCTTCGCTGGCGATCGGCGCGCTGGTGTTCGTGCTGTCCGGTCTGCCGTGGACCGCCTTCTGGGGCAAGCAATTCAAGGCCATCACGACGGCCGCGAACCTGGGGCGCCCGGCCGATGGCGAAGCAGGGCATGCGCACGCGCCCGTCCGTGAGGGCAATCATGCCGCTCATGGCGATCACCGGCGACACGGCAGGACGATGGAATCGCTGCCGCTGAGCGAAATCCCGTGGGCGACGGGATTGACCGCCGTGCCGGTCGGAACCAGCGCATCCGCCGGCCATGCGCCGATCGGTCTGGATCGGGTCGTTGCCATCGCCGGCTCGCGCGGAGCCGGCGCGGGATGCCAGGTGGCACTGCCGGGAACGCCCGATGCGGTCTATTCGGTGTCGTGCTTCCCCAGCGACCCCAAGGCCGAAAGAACGCTGCATATCGATCCGCACAGCGGCAATATCGTCCGGGATATCCGCTACGACGACTACGGCCCCGTCGCGAAGGCCGTGTCGTACGGCACCTCGCTCCATATGGGCCGGTATTTCGGCCCTTGCCAATCAGATCGCATGCGCCGCGATCTCGCTCGGCCTGATGGCGCTGGCCATCACCGGCTTCGTCATGTGGATCAAGCGCAAGCCGGCCAATGCATTGGGCGCGCCGTCGCGTCCGTCGAGCCCGCCGCCGATGCGCGCATGGATTGCCGGACTGGCGGTACTGGGGGCGATATTCCCGCTGATGGGAATCACGATGCTGCTGGTCTGGCTGATCGATCGGCTGGTGGACAGAGCGGCCGGCGTGCCGTCGAGACCAATACGTCAATGATCGCGACGGGATGTCCGGACCGGGATCGGCGGATCGGCGGATCAGCCCGTCCCGGCACCCGTGGTCGGCTGCAGCACGATAATGGCCATGCCGGCCAGCGCCACCGCGGCGCCGAGGACGTCCCAGCGCGTCAGCGGCAGCCCGTCCACGATGCGAAGCCACACCAGCGCGACGGCAATATAGACGCCGCCATACGCCGCATACGTTCGACCGGCGGCGGTGGGATGCAGGGTCAGCAGCCAGGCGAAGGCCGCCAACGCCAGGGCCGCGGGAACCAGCAGCAGCGGGGTCTTTTCCTGCTTTAATACCAGGTAAGGCAAATAGCAGCCGACGATCTCGGCCAGCGCCGTCAGCACGAACAGCGCCGTATAGGCAAGGAAGGTCACGATCGAAGCGGGCAGGGTAGCGGTGGACCGCATTGTCCCATGGCCCTGCGGAGTTTCCGTCAGGCTGACGGAACGGTGCTAAGGTACGAGCTGCCTGCGCCGGGAGACATCGATATGAAGAACAACGAATTGCCGCAAGACCAATCCGCCTCCGCATTGATCGACGCCCGCATCGAGGAACTGGGCGACTGGCGAGGCGAAATGCTCGCCAGACTCCGCGCCCTGATCAAGGAAGCCGACCCGAACGTCATCGAGGAATGGAAATGGCGCGGCGTTCCGGTGTGGTCGCACAACGGCATCATTTGCACCGGCGAGACCTACAAGAGCGTCGTCAAGATGACGTTCGCAAAGGGCGCTTCATTGCCGGATCCGGCAGGGTTGTTCAATGCCAGTCTTGAGGGGAATACCAGGCGTGCGATCGATTTCCAGCAGGGCGACAAGATCAAGGAAGCCGCATTGAAGGACCTGATTCGTGCGGCGGTGGCCCTGAACACCGCCGCCAAAAAGAAATAAGGACTTTCGGGTTCCTTGTTGTCGCACCCGCACGGGCAAACGCCTACTCAGGCAGCCACCTGGCCCGCACGCGCCCGAAGTCACCAGTAGCGGTGCTCAGATGCAGCCACTGGTCCACGAAGTGCTTGAACACGTCATCGCCCTGCGGCAGCAGATAGGCCATCTCCGCATACTGCAGCGGCTTCTGCGGATTGACGGCGCATAGTTCCGGATGGGCCTTGCTTTGCACGATGGCTTCGGCGGCTTCCGTGACGAAGACGTCGGCATTCTTCTTGATGACCTCGTCGAAGATGGTCACGTTGTCCGTATGGATCCGCAATTGCGCGCGGCCGAGATGGGTTCGTGCAAAACGCTCGTTGCTGCCGCCGGGATTGGCAATCACGCGCACCGCGGGCTGATTGATCGCCTCGATGGTCTGGTACCTGGCGACATTCTCGCAGCGGGTCAGCGGCGTCTTGCCGTTGATCATGTAGGGCGCACTGAAATAAGCCTGCCGCTGGCGTTCCAGCGTCACGGAAATACCGCCGACGGCGATGTCGCATTTGCCGGCCACGAAATCCGGCATCAGGTTCGACCAGCTCGTCTTGACGTATTGCGGCTTGGCCTGCAGCGCGGCAGCGAGCGTCTGCATCAGGTCGACGTCCAGTCCCTCGAATACGCCCGGCGCCTTTTCGAAGCTGAAAGGCTTGTAATCGCCCGGCGTGCAGACCCGCAGCGTGCCGCTTTGCTGGACGCGGTTCAGCGTCGAACTGGCCGGCTGGGCCAGCGCGAAGCAGGGCAGGGCGGCTGCGGCCACGACGGCAAGGGCTTTGGTTGCGCTGATCATTTCGCAAATCTCCTCATCGACTTGTGACATGTAGTTCGGATGTCGAAGCGGGATTGTGCACGAAATGTCCGGGCGGCCTATCGAGCTGGGCAATTGCCTGCCCAATTTGCCTACGCGCAATTTGCCCATGCGGAATGCAGCGGGAGCGAATGCGGGCTCAGGTTCGACTGCTTTCGAGGCCGACTGCCTGCCGAGGCAGCGTCTTTGCCAACAACATCGCGAACGCGGCGGTGCCCGTCGAGCACCGCCGCGCCTCGCGACATTACGGTGCGAGCGGATGTCCGATCACCATCCCGTTGTCCGGCGTAATCCGGATCCATGTGCCCGCCAGCGGCTGCTCCTGCTCACCGGGCTTGCTGTAGTCGCAGACCCCACCCGGGAACACCGCGCGTAACGCCGCGAGATCGGCCTCTTGCTGCGAACCGGTCCACGACGGATTGCGTTCCGCGTAGCCCGCGTAGTCGCTGACCGTCACGGGCTTGAGCTGGCATTGCATCGTCCGGGCATGGAGCGGCTCGCCCGCCTCGAAGCGGGGATACGACGAGGCAGGGAACATCGAATTGCATCGCGACGGCGTTTCGCTGACCTCGACGACGTCGGCCGGCGAATTGCTGCCATTGCCCTTGCGGAACACGGTGCTGAACCCGCCGAATCGCTGCGGCTCCGCGATAAAGTCGTCGGCCGCGCCAGCCGTGGTGGCACCGAAACAGCCATCGACGATGTCCGCCGGTTTGTTCTTCACGACTTTTGCCGCGCGCGAATCGGCGGTGCGGTCGCTGACCACCGCGGTCAGCCATCGGTCCATGCCAAAGAACGCCTTTTGCATGGCCGGCAACGATCGCCCGGTGTGAGCGGGGCGCGGAGCCTGAACGGGCATCGTATGGTGGGCATTCGGATCGTGCACGAAGCTGCCCACATTGGCCGTTCCAGTCCACATGACATGATTGGCGAACTGGCCCGTTGCCGCCGCGATACGGGCGCGGACAATGAAGTGGAAGAACTTCAGATGCATATCCCCGGCGCCCGTGAACTCGTTGTTCAAGCCATCGAGGTTCAGGATGGCGGTACTACGAAGGCCGGCCCCGCCATACATGATCATGCCCGTCTGATAGGCCCGCTTCAGCGCCTCGGCGTCCGCGCGCATGCGATCCGTGCGGAGATTGCCGTCAATATCCTGGCCGCCAATTTTGCGATTGAGGTCGATGAATTGCGCCATGGAAATCAAACCGGTGTTCAGCGCGTTGAGACCGTACTGAATGCCGACATTTCCGGTGAACGAACGAGCGAATCCCGTCGACGGATCCACGCCAAGAATGTTCTTGTTGTGGTCGTTCACGTTGGGACGAAGACCGGTCGGATTGGCGGGCAGCAGGCTGACCGGCGGCGCCGGCAGGACGCCCATGGGCGCGCTGGTCACCACGTTGGCCGGGCTGTACTTCTCGGCATTGCCGATGACCGCATTGAACACGGAGCTGTTTCCGGCGCCTCCCATCACGTTGTCCCGATCGCCTTGGTTCGCCGGCCGCAGAACCGAATCCGTTCGCGCGGCCCAGAAGCTGGCTTGCTGGCGAACGCTGTGATAGGTGCCATAACCCGAGGCAGCGGCAATCTCCGCGTTGGTCCAGTTCAACAGCGTCGGGTCCGCGGCGCGCCTGGCGGCGGTGGCATTGTCGTAAGTCGGATCGTAAGGACTGTTGGGGACAGGCGAGTAGGTCCCGTTCTGCGTCGTCCCGCCCTTCGTATGATTGAGCTGGAAGTTGTAGAACAGACGGCCTTCCATGCTTTGCGGGCCGCCGTTATCCGGAAAGCCCGCCAGCTTGACGATGCCATCCAGCAGTCCCGGATAGGTATCGGCAATCATGCTCTGCTGCATGGCCGATCCGGAGGAACCCCAACCCATCGTGTAAAGCACCGGCCCGTTCGCTTCGATGAACCGCTCCTTGACCATCATCATGGTTTCGGCGGAGATGATGTGATTGCAGTTCTGGCCGAAATAATTCAGCGTCGAATTGGCTACCGCGAACCCCTTGCTGAGCGGCAGATCATTCAAGGCATTGAAATCGCCGGCCGCGCCGTTCGCGGAATTGTTCGAGCCGCCCACGGGGCCCATCGATCGGCCCTGGACATACCAGCCGCCGCCGCAACTCTGCCCGAACGGGTAGACCAGCCGCCCGTTGAATTCGCTGGGCGGATTCACCGCGCTGGGATTCGGGTTCTTCTTTGGATCTCCCAGCACGGCGATCTGGTAAATGCCTCGATTGATGACGCCGGTCTCCAGTCGAACGATATACGGCACGGTTCGGCCATCGAGCAGCGTGGTTGTCTCTACATTGGCCGGCGGATTCGCGGGATCGTACGGCTGCCAGACCGCGGTTCCCTGACTTCGTCGCATCGTGATAGACCCAATCGACCCGGGTTGGGGCGGCGCAATTGGGATCGGTGTTCGGCCCCGCGGTGAGCGTCGGGCCGCCCGGATAGACCGTGAACGTGTCGGTCTGGCAGTGGAAGCTGCCTTCCTGGGGCGCGTACAGAATCGGTCCCTGGATGGGATAGGCGGTCAGCGTCAACGATCCGCGCACCTTCGCGTCGGCGGCCGCGTCGACGACGTCGATCCTGTTCTCGCCTTGCTTCAGCCCCGACACCAGGCCAAGCATCGATTTTCTCGACGGATTCGGCTTGAAGCTGCCCGTCACATCGACGCCGTTCAGCTTGACTTTCGCGCCGGCAATGTTGCCGCCATCGGCCTGCGTCAGTTCGATCAACGTGTCATCGCCACTGACCAATCCCTCCGGCGAAGACAGGCTCTTGACCGTCACCGCCGGTTTCGCGGGTTCGTCGCGGTCGCCTCCGCATCCGGAAACAGAAAGCACCAGAGCCATCAGCCCAACGACTGCAAAGGGCAGGGCGGTCCGAATTCCCCGTCGGCCTTCCCGTGCGACGGATCGATTCCCCGCTCTTTGTGGGGCGCTTTGCCAAACCATGATTGTCTCCTGATGTTTTAGTGGAAATCGGCACTGATGGCCTTATATATTCCGCTGTGCGGAATAATCCATAAATATCGCGCTGGAAAATAAGCAGTCTATAGCGCGCAGGGAAGTTCTCAATGCGAAAACATCCCCGCCGAAGCATTTATTGTGAACCGGCATATGTTCCATGCACCGGAGTAATGCCATCCCGGTTTCGGTCGATGAGCTCGACCGCCAGCGACGGTAATGTGTGCTACATATTGCGTCGGCGCGGCTTTGAAGGCGGCGCGGACCGGTCGGCCAAGGGGTGGCGCCACCGAGAACGAACCACTGCAGAGGTAGATATCTCGCCGGCCATGGATTTGAATTGACCTCATTCCCGGCGGGCAGCGTGACAAACGGCGGATATATTCATTTATCGCGACTTCCAACCCGTGCATGCCGATAAATGCGACGCCCGAGAATATTTCCACTCCAGCAAAGGCCGATGACTTGCATTCCTCAATTCTTACGCCAAAGGTATCTCGGCGTCTTTTTTGGCTAAATGGAAAATTCCAGCCATTCGCTTTGAGATGGAAAGCAGTCCAATCGGACATGCTGCAGTTTCGACCGGCCAAGCGTCTTGCGCGAGGATTGGCTCGCCAGAATCCTTTCCCAGTCGAACCAGAGCGGCTCGGGCCTCGGCCCGCCGGCGACTGCAACGTCGGGGCGACTCCCAGGACGGACATTTCTATTTATCCAGAAGGTGACATTTCTATTCATGCCTAACACCCGTTGTCTAGGCGGTTTTCAGAGGTCTGGCGGCTGGCTAATTTCAAATGTCAGTCCGATCGTGCTTTTTGCGGGTTGCCCGTCACGCGGTCAAGCTGG